>WNFJ01636630.1_pt1 | contig 41482 bp, 27 predicted proteins | sample 5400461 | NCBI WGS metagenome assembly WNFJ01 (sample SAMN13153349, study PRJNA577476) | soil metagenome | isolation source: 115 cm saprolite on Douglas fir-dominated hillslope | place: USA:California | collected 2013-09-17
GGTCAGTACGCCTCCCGCTACCTACGAAACCTTGGTCAAATCGCCAAAGCCAGCCATCTACATATTGGGGCAAGCTGAGTCAAGGGGATACCCACTTACAAGGAATTCGAGGAAGGGGCCGCTGCGCGTCCCTGAATTCAAGAAGTGGCCGGACGAGGCGTTTCCTTCGGCGAAATTCCGTCCGGGTCGTTTGTCACCGCGCCGGCCGGCGCTTGAATTGGCCCACGCAGCAAAGGATCGTCCGTGCTCTTCATCCAACGGTCGAGCCGGCCGCGCATCTCGCTCAACACCTTGGCGTACGCAGCATCGTTCACCAGGTTGCGCGTTTCGTTCGGATCGAAGACGAAATCGTACAGTTGCTCTCGCGCGACAATCCGATCTTTCCAGCCGTTCTTCAGCCACAGGTCTTTCGAAAGTCCGTCATCGCAGTTTGGCAGCACCGGATGCTCGCGCTCGCCAAAGCGCCGGACATAATTCCATTGACGCGTGCGAACCGCGCGTTGAGGCTCATAAGCGGCGTGGTAATTCACTTCGCCGAAGATCTCGTCGTGGATCTCCTGCGCTTCGCCCCGAATGAGCGGGAGCAGGGACTTGCCCTGCAGCCACGCAGGATGCTCCAGATTCAGCAGATCGCAGATCGTGGGGAAGAGATCCATGTGCGAAACCATTGCGTTCGAAATTGTTCCGCGTGCGAAGCCGCCGGGGCCGCGCATGATGAGGAACACGCCGGTGCCGTGCACGGTCAGGTTGCATTTCATCGCCGGGAACGAAACGCCGTGGTCGGTGGTGCAGATGACCAAAGTGTTGCGAGCGAGGCCGCTCGCTTCCAGAGCGTTCAGCACATCGCCCATGCCTTGATCGAGGACTCGGGCGCTGGCCTTGAATGCCGCCATATCGCGGCGAGTTTCCGGAGTATCGGCGATGGGCGCGGGCGGCATCGCGTAACGCTCGTCTTCGCGCGGGCCGGGTTCGTGAAACTCGCGATGCGTTTCGAAAAATCCGACATCGAGAAAGAAGGGCTGTTTGGGCGGCTGCTTCAGGAAGCGCACTGCGGCGGGCGCAACCTGCGCGACATGCGTGCCGCGAGTCTCGACGATTTCGTCGTACCCGATGATCTTCGGATCGCGCGCGATGTGCTGGATGCCGATCAGGCTGGAGCGGTAGCCTTGCGGACGCAGCGTGTGCAGAATATGCTGGTGATAATCGTTCAGCTTGAAGCCGCGGTGGGCGAGCCCGAACATTCCGTTGTTGTGGGGACAATGGCCCGTGAGGAGACTCGCGCGGCTGGGCGAGCAGGTCGGCGCCGCGTCGAAGGCGTGCCGGAACAGGATGCCTTCCTCGGCCAGCTTCTTCAAATTCGGCGCAGGCACTTCATGGCCGTAAGGCTCGATGTATCTTCCGGTATCGTGCGAGTGCAGATACAAGATGTTCGGGCGATCCGGTGTGGCGGCCTGCGCGCGCTGCGCGAGGAACGGGCTTGCTGCCAGACCTTTGATTAAATCCCGACGTGAGCGGTCGTCCGGCTGCATAATCTTCCCGCTAAGGATTATACTTCCTATGAACTAACGGCGTGCATGTTTACTCGAAGACGTTTCTGCGAAACCGTCGCATTGGGAGCCTCCGCGCTGCGGCAAAGCGCGAGTCAGCCACGGCGCTTGCCCAACGTCGTCTATGTACTGTGCGACGATCTCGGGTGGGGCGATCTGGGCTGTTACAATCCCGAGTCGGCGATACCCACTCCGAACGCCGATCGCCTCGCGAGCCAGGGCGTGCGCTTCACCGACATGCATTCGCCTTCCGCCGTATGCACGCCGACGCGCTACGGCATTCTCACGGGACGCTACTGCTGGCGCTCCAGCCTGAAGAAGGGCGTGCTCACGGGCTATTCGCCGAACCTGATCGAGCAGGATCGCATGACGGCGCCGTCTTTGCTGAAATCGCGCGGCTACTACACGGCGGGAATCGGTAAATGGCATCTCGGGCTGGGCGATCAGGCCAAGACGGACTTCGACCGGTCGCTGCGCCCGGGTCCGCTCGATCACGGCTTCGACTATTACTTCGGTATTCCGGCATCGCTCGACATGGATCCGTATGTGTACTTTGAAAACGATCGAGTGGTGGAGCGCGCGACGTCGCAAACCGAGGGAAGAAACAAGCCGCGTGGCGTGTTCTGGCGGCCGGGAGCAATGGCGCCGAGCTTCAAAATCGAAGAGGTGCTTCCCACGCTTGCGAAGAAAGGCGTTGATGTGATTCGCGAGCGCGCCGCGAAGCCGGATCAGCCATTTCTGCTTTATCTGGCGTTGTCGGCACCGCATACGCCGTGGCTTCCCTCACCCCAATTCCGAGGACGCTCCAAAGCCGGAGACTACGGCGACTTCGTGGCGCAGGTGGACGATACGCTGGGGCGCGTCATGGCCGCGATCAACGATACAAGCATCGCGAGCGACACGCTGTTGATCTACACCAGCGACAATGGCGCGCACTGGACGCCGGAGGATCGCGCGCGCTACGCTCACCTCGCCAATGGCCACTGGCGCGGCCAGAAGGCCGACATATGGGATGCCGGGCATCGCATTCCGTTTCTTGCGCGTTGGCCGGGGCACATTCGCGCCGGTGCGGTTAGCAACGAACTCGGCTGCTTGACCGATCTGCTGTCGACCGTAGCTGCTGTGACTGGTGCGAAGCTACCCAATAACGCCGCGGAAGACAGCTACGATCTGCTGCCGGCGTTGCTCGGGACAAACACTCGCCCGATTCGCGAAGCCGTGGTCCATCACTCGAACCAGGGCATGTTCGGTATTCGACAAGGACAGTGGAAGCTCGAGTTGGGCCTCGGCTCGGGCGGCTTCAGCGCGCCACAGAGCGTGGACGCGGCTCCCGGCGGCCCTGCGGGTCAATTGTACGACCTGTCCAAGGATCCGGCGGAAGAAGACAATCTCTATCAGAAATATCCTGACGTCGTCGACCGGTTGGCTTCGTTGCTGGAACGGTACAAGCGGCAAGGCTATAGCCGGCCGATGTAATCTTCGGAAGAAGGCAACTTTCGGCACCCTGTGTCCGTCATGTTTGCATGAGACTGATTCACCTGTCACTGCTCCTGGCCGGCATTGCGTCCGCATGGGCCCAAACCCAGCTAACCATCTACAACCAGAACTTTGCTGCTGTGAAAGAGAGGCGCGTTCTGGATCTCAAAAGCGGCTCCAACGAAGTGCGTGTGACGGATATCACGGCGCACCTGGAGCCCGATTCCGTGGTGCTGCGCGATATCCAGCAAGCCGATGCCATCCGGATTCTGGAACAGAATTACGAAAGCGATCCGCTAAGCGAAGGGCTGCTGCTTCAGAAGTCGGAAGGCAAGGTGATCGATTTTGAAATCACCGTGCCGCAGACCGGAGAGAAGAGGATCGTGAAAGGCCGCATCTTGCGGAGCGGCTACGTTCCGCATCTTGCCGCGATGCAGCGCTACGGGCAGCCGTACGCGATGTCGCAAGCTGCGTATGCGAATCCACAAACGGGCGGCGGTCAACCGATCGTCGAAATCGACGGTAAGGTGCAGTTCGGGTTGCCCGGCAGGCCGCTGTTCGAAGCACTCGACCCTGCGGCGTTTCTCAAGCCAACGCTGCTGTGGCGTCTGTTCGCGGACCGCGCCGGCAGCCACCAGGCGGAGTTTTCCTACCTCACGGGCGGAATGCGCTGGGAGGCGACCTACAACGCCGTTGCTCCGGAGAAGGGAGACACGTTCGACCTGCTCGGATGGGTGACACTCGAAAATATGAGCGGTAAGGATTTCGAGAACGCGGCGATCAAACTGATGGCCGGCGATGTGGCCCGGGCGCAGCCGCAGGTCGTGGCGTATAGCGGCGGAATGTACGGCGTCGCGGGTCCAGCGCTTCAGCAACCACAGGTCACGGAGCGAGCGTTTGATGAATATCATCTGTACACGCTCGCTCGGGCCGCAACCGTGCTCGATCGTGAGATCAAGCAGGTCGAATTTGTGCGCGCCGCCGGCGTGCCGGCGAAACGAATCTACGTTTACGACGGGTACCGGATCGATCCTCAATACGCCAGCAACGAATTTGCGTTGCGGACACAAGCGAACTACGGCGTTGTCTCGAACTCCAAGGTTTGGGTGATGCTGGAATTCAAGAATTCCGAAGCGGCCCATCTCGGGATGCCGTTGCCGAAAGGTAAGGTGAAAATGTACCGGCGAGACTCGGACGGCCGCAACGAGTTCATCGGCGAGGACCAGATCGATCACACGCCCAAAGACGAATTGGTCCATCTTCGAACGGGCAGCGCATTCGACGTCGTGGGCGAGCGGCGTCAGACGAACTTCAGTAGCGACCAGGGCCGCAGGGAGACAACAGAATCTTTCGAGATCAGAGTTCGAAACCACAAAGCGGAGCCCGTCGAGGTGCGTGTCGTCGAGCACATGTATCGCTCGCTGCAGTGGGACGTTACCCAGAAGTCGATGGACTTCAACAAGAGCGATGCCCGCACCGTCGAGTTTCGGCCGACGGTTCCGGCGAATGGCGAGGCCACGATTATCTATACGGTTCATTACACGTGGTGAGCAGGTCCTTTAGGACAGCAACCGTTGCCTGATTCACTAGCGTAGTCTGCATGCGTCAAGCGCGAATATCGAGTAACATGAAATGACTTGAAGCCGAAGTCAGCGATGCCAAAATAGCCCAAATGAAAGCCACTGAAGCCAAGTTCCTCGCATTTCTCAAGAAGTCCCCCCAGTTCGTGATCCCGATCTACCAGCGAACCTACTCGTGGACCGAGAAAGAGTGCCGCCAATTGTGGGACGATATTGTCCGCACAGGTAGTAATGATGCCATATCAGCTCATTTCGTCGGCTCTATCGTGTACATCGAACAGGGCCTCTACCAGGTATCGAGCCAGTCGCAGTTGTTGGTGATTGACGGGCAGCAACGCCTGACCACGGTGACGTTGCTGATTGCCGCCCTGGCAAAGGTACTTGGGGAGAAGGAGCCGGTTGACGGCTTTTCACCTCGCAAGCTCCGCAACTACTATCTGCTCAACCCGGAGGAGGAAGGGGAGCGGCATTATAAGCTGCTCCTGTCGCAGACCGATAAGGCATCACTCATCGCCATCGTCGGAGGTAACGAACAGCCAAAGGAACGGTCGCTCAAAGTCACTGGGAACCTGGCTCTTTTCGATTCCTGGATCGCCGGCTGCAACGGCGATCTGACAGCCGTGTGCAACGGCTTGGCGAAACTGGTGGTAGTAGACATCGCGCTCAGCCGCGAGCAGGACAACCCGCAGCTCATCTTTGAGAGCATGAATTCGACAGGCCGCGAGCTGACCCAGGCAGACCTGATTAGGAATTTCATCCTGATGGGCCTGGAGACGCCGTTGCAGACGCGGCTCTACGAGCAGTACTGGCGCCCGATGGAAGTGGCCTTTGGGCAGGAGGCCTATAGCACGCACTTTGATGGATTCATGCGCCACTACCTGATCGTGAAGACCGGTGAAATCCCCAATGTCAGTGAGGTCTACGAAGCGTTCAAGAAACACGCGCGTTCGCCGGCAGCGGAAAAAGCCGGCGTGGAAGCATTGGTGAAGGATATTCGAGACTTTGCTCGTTACTTTTGCGCTATGGCACTGGGAGCAGAGGTCGACGTCGATCTTAAGTTCGCTTTCCATGATCTCCGCGAACTGAAGGTGGACGTAGCATATCCGTTCCTCATGGAGTTGTATCACGATTACGCGACTGGACTGCTCGCCAAAGCGGATTTTCTTACGGCCGTGCGGCTGGCGGAATCTTATGTGTTCCGCCGTTCGATTTGCGCCGTTCCGACGAACTCCACGAACAAAACCTTCGCGACGTTTGCCAAGGCACTAAAGAAGGATCGCTACTTGGAGAGTATCCAGGCGCACTTTCTAGGAATGTCGTCTTATCGTCGCTTCCCAGACGATGGCGAGTTTCAGCGTGACTTGCAAACGCGAGATCTATACACCAGCAATACACGTCGCAGTTATTGGCTTCGTAGGCTAGAAAATCACGGCCGCAAAGAGCGCGTGCCCGTCGACGAATACACAATCGAGCACATACTACCCAAGAACGAGAACCTATCGCAGATATGGAAAGCGGCCCTCGGTACCGAATGGGAGAGGGTCCGCAATACTTGGCTACACACAATCGGAAACCTGACGCTGACTGGCTACAACTCTGAGTACAGCGACCGGCCATTCTCGGAGAAACGTGACATGAAGGGTGGATTCAGGGAGAGCCCGTTGAAACTCAATGCAGGCCTTGGCCTCCTTGATCAGTGGAATGAAGATGCTATAAAATCTCGCGCCGAGAGGCTCGCAGCGATAGCATTGGATGTCTGGGCCGCTCCCAAACTGCCTGCCGATGTCTTGGCAGTCTATCAGTCGAAAGTTCCCTCGGGATCCTACAGCATCCACGATCACCCGTTTCTCCTGACCAGTCCGATGCGTGAGGTGTTTGGGGCCTTTCGCAAAGAGGTGATTGCCCTGGATCCCTGTGTGACTGAGGAAGTTTTCAAAACCTGCATTGCCTATAAAGCGGAGACGAATTTCGTAGACTTGGTTCCACAGGCCAAGAGGCTCCAAGTGACGCTGAATATAACACTTGCTGATATCGACGACCCCAAAGGTTTCTGTGAAGACGTCTCTGGGATTGGCCACTTGGGTTACGGCGATGTAAGGGTCGTGCTAGGCTCTGCCGCAGACCTGCCGTACGTGATGGGGCTGGTCCGCCAGTCATTCGATCGCCAAATGGGTAACGGTGTTGAGGCCTAACTGTCAATCGTCTTCGACACCTATCGTTCAATATGCAAGACTGAAAAATGGAAACGCTGCCGTAACATGTCTGACGTGCTTTCCCGCAGAAACTTTCTGTCGTCCGCTTCGGCCATCGGGGTCGCCGCGGCGCAGACTCGCGGGGCGCCCGGGCACCGGCCCAATTTCGTCATCTTTCTTGCCGACGATCTGGGCTGCCATGACATCGGCGCGTGGGGCGCTTCCGATTTGAAGACTCCCAACATCGATGCCTTAGCCAACTCCGGAGCACGCTTTACGAACTGGTACGCCGCCGCGCCGGTTTGCGCTCCATCGCGAGCGGCGTTGCTGACAGGACGCTATCCCATCCGCGCCGGCGTCCCGAACAATGGCCCGCCGCTGAAGCCGAGCGAACAAACTATCGCGGCGCTCTTGAAGCCCGCGGGCTACGCGACGGGCCTGATCGGCAAGTGGCATCTGGGATCGAGCGCCGACACCGTACCGAACGCCCACGGCTTCGATCGCTTCTTCGGGTTTCATTCCGGTTGCATCGATTATTACTCGCACCGCTATTATTGGGGCGAGCCGCGTACCGTAAATTATCACGACCTGTGGCGGGATCGTACGGAGGTTTTCGAAGACGGCCAATATTCCACCGAGCTGTTCGCGCGGGAAGCCGTGCAGTTCATTCGCGACAACCGCGCGAACCCGTTCTTCCTTTACGTGCCGTTCAACGGCGTGCATTACCCGATGCACGCACCTAAGAAGTACGCCGATCGCTTCGGAACACTCGAGCCGGAACGCCGCACGTATGCCGCGATGCTGGCGGCAGTGGACGACGCTGTCGGACAAGTACTGCGCACTCTGCGGGAACTGAACCTGATCGAAAATACTCTCATATTCTTCAGCGCCGACAATGGTGCCACTCGCGAGGCTCGCGCCGGGCTCAATCAGAAGCCGGCGACGGCCGGCAACAACGCGCCGTTCCGCGGAAACAAATTCAGCGCCTTCGACGGCGGCATGCACGTTCCCATGGTCATGAGCTGGCCGGGTGTGATTCCCAAGGGTCAGGTGCTGCGGCAGATCGGCAACCACGTCGATTTGCTGCCGACCATTTCGAAGGCGGCCGGAGTGCCGATCCCAACGGATCGAACCATGGATGGCTTCGACGCGCTGCCCATGGCAACGGCCGGGGCCAAGTCCACGCACGACGCGATTTACTGGTCCTCAGGCGGGCAGCTCGCCGTGCGCCGCGGCAATTGGAAGCTGGTGAAGAACGGCAAGGTGTTCGATGGAACGCCGGATGGCGCGAAGCCGCTTGAAGGCGACGATGCGCTGTTCCTGTCGAACGTCGACGAAGATCCGAGCGAGTCGAAAAATCTGCGGCACAAGAATCCGGCAGTGGCAGATGAGCTTTTGACCATGGCGGAGCGGTGGCAGGAAAATGTAAAAAATCCTTGACTGGCTACTTTCCTGTGTAAGTGATCCACATGGGCGACGCCCAGACTACTTCGCCGTTCGCCTGCTCGCCGCGCACGTAGTAGTAGCTGGTCTTACCCGCCTGCGCCATCTCGTCGCGCCAGGTGAAATCCACCTTGGCGGACTTTGGCTCAGTGGAATAGACGTAAGCGCCATCCTTAACGATGACGACCTTAGCGAACTCTCCCGTGCCTTCCAGCTTCACTTGGAGCGACACTGGCGTGGCGGAGCTGAACGCATCGCCCATCATGTGTGTCCCCGAGCGCACGTCAGCCAGAATGTTGTCCGTCGCTGCGTAGATGTGCCGCTTCTTGAACGCATCCAGGACTGCCGCACGCGTGGGCTCAGCGACGAACAGGTTCCCGTAACTCATGTGCGTGGAGACATGGTCCGAGCTCGCTTCAAATGAAAGCTTGTATCCCATCTCCAGCGCCAGATCGACGAATCCTTTTGGCCTCCAGCCACCGATCGAATCTTTCTCTGAATTGGCGCGGGGCGCATCGGCCTTCTCGTAGTTCTGGCGATCGCCCTGATAAATTTCGACGACGGGTTCAGCCAGCGGATCGTTGTCCCGCCAATCGGTGCCCATCGAAGTGCCGGAAGTGTGGGAAGCGACGATGCCGTCGAAATATTTCAGATACGCATACAGCATCCGCGTATCGGATGAGGATACGCGCGGCTCTTCGGTGGAGCGAGGCAACAGCCGCGGCAGGGTCCGCACACCGCGTTGCGCAAGAATCACGTTGCGATGGCCTTCAGGATACTGGACGCTGCGTTCGTAATTGAACATGGGAACGAATTTGCCCGGCGTGTAGAAAAGATCGGTGAGTTTCTGTGTGGTCCACCAGGTATACTCGCGCCCGCCGCCGTTATCGTGGTCGCAGCATCCCACCCAGTCCAATGCGCCGGTATCCAGGATGTAGCGCCACTGATCGAGTATCGTTCCGTCGTTGCCGCCGTCGCCGGATATCTCGCTATGGCGGTGGAACTCGCCGCGCACAATACGCAGCCCGTTCGCGCGATACCCGCGCAACTTCGCGATCGCGTTTTTCTCTGCTTGGTCCAGCGTGTCCGGGCTTGCGACGGTTGGCCTCGAAATCGGCGCGATTGCGGGCGCGCCCGACGCCGGTCCCAGCGTGACGGTATTCCCCCACAGATCGTTATTAAATGGATCGTCCACGGTGGCGTTGGGTGCTAGCGGAACCATGCGAAACTGGCGCCGCCCGTCAGCCGAGCCGATCACCGTCAGCTCACCGGCCTTCGTCGAAACCAGCGCGGGCCGGTTGTCCAATACGTTGTCTGTGTGCGCCAGGAAAATCGGTCCCGTCCACGAAGATCCGTCGTAGGACGCGACGTGTTCGGTCCAGACCGTGCCCAATGGGTTCCACCAAACGGGATGTGCACTGCGGAATGCGATCCAAATACGGCCTGACGAATCGATATGCAAACTCGGGGACGTATTCTTCGGAGCCAGCACGTTGCGCGCCGGAGCCGCATTCGCGCGGTCCTTGGCGAGACCAGGGTCGGGTTTCAGCCAATCGTCGCGATCGTTCTGCCGGTTCGGGGCATCGATGCGTTGCGCGGGAATGCCGGGCATCGCTGTACCGGGATCGGCCTTGGTTGTGAATGCCGAGCCATCGCGCTCGAAACCGACCAAACGCACAGCGCGGCCCTGATAGAGCGCGAGACCCGTCGTATCGTAAGCACCGAAATCCTTGCCCCAGCGCTCGCCGCCTTCCTCGTATGCGACCCACAGGCGGCCCGAGGAGTCGTAAGCAATCGATGGATACGCTTCATAGCGCGGCGTCGCTGCAACCACGGACTCCGCACCCCACGCGCCGTTCGACGCCGTGCGCATGTAGACATCGTAGTTGCCGTTGCGGTAACTGTCCCAAGCGACCGTCACGCGGCCGGAGCCATCCGCGGCGATGGCCGGGTTCCATTCGTTTGCGTTGGAGGAGGAAACGCCGGCCGGCGCAGCGAAGGAGTCGCCGTTCTGGCGCGCCGCAAAAATCGCGGCCTTGCCGTCGCGCCAGCCTTGCCACGCAACCCAAACGCGGCCGCTCGAATCCGTTGTGGCCGCAGGAAACATGTCGGAACCAGGATCGCGCGTGATCCGCACCGCAGTCCCGGCTTTGCCCGCTGCCACGGGACGCGCCCAAAGGTCGAAATTGCCGCGCTCATTCTGCGACCAGAACACCCATGCGCGCCCGGACCCGTCGATCGCGATAGCGGGCCGGTAGAGATCGCCGCCCGCGGGCGTAATCGCGATGGTGTCGCCGCCTGAAAGTTTCCGGAGAAACACCTGATCGCCGCCGGGAGGTTCCTTCAGCTTTGAAAAATCCGTCATCGGCGCGCGCATGTTTGCGCGCAGGCGATTATGATCCGGGTGATGCTTGAACTCGAGATACGCGATCCAAACGTTGCCGCTCTTGTCCGTAGCCGCGACCGGATAGTCCTGCTCTTCGCTTGACGAAGTGATCTGTGACGCAGCCGGAATGCGGTCCACCATCACCCGTCCATTGAGTGCGTTGATTGACTTGCCGTAAGGGATGTCGCGTAAACGAAACGTGAAGTTGCCTTGAGCGGTGGTGACGTCGACTTCAGCGTTGGACGTTTCCTCGAGCGTCAGGATCAGGCCATTGGCGACGATGGTCTTTTGCTGATTCTGCCCGCCGAAGAGACGGATCGGATGCGTGGACACGCGCCAGGAGCTGCCGTTGATCGCGTCTCCGTCATCGAAGCGCCACGGTTCCACGAGCTTGATGTCGGTTCCGCGAGCCGTCGCCGAGCCGTCCCATTTGGTCTGTTCGCGATCGCCGAGCCCGAGGATCAGACGCACTCCGACTGCCGCGTCGGCCGGTATGACGAGCAAAAACACCGCCACGATCCATTTCATGGGGATCTCCTTCGCTGCTACTTGTAGTTCACAAACATGGGGCTGGACCAAGCCAGCATTTCGTCTTCCTGCTGCGCCCTCACGTAATAATAATGCCTGCCGCCGACGTCGCCAGTATCGCGAAACTCGAAAGAAACGTTTTGTTGCTTCGGCTCGGTGGAATAGATCACCTGGCTGTCCTTGATCACATCCACTCTCGCGATGGGCCGCGTACCGCGCAGGTGCACGCGAATCGGCTCGGCTTTGGTCATTGCGAATTCATCGCCCATAAAATGCCGGCCCATGCGAACGTCCATGACGATGTTGTCCATGGCTCCGTAGGTGTGGCGCTTGCGAATGGCGTCGAGCACTCCCTGGCGGCTCGCGTCGGCCGTATAAACCAACGTGTAAGAGATGTGCGTGGAACCGTGATCGGAACTGGACTCGATTCCAGCTTGTAGCCCTTGGCCCAAGCGTTATTCACAAAGCCCTCGGGCTGATATCCGGCTGTCTTCATGTGTTGCGCGTCTTTGGGTTCGCTGGCGGAAAGCGGCGCACCGAGTTGCTCATAATTCGTGCGCGCTCCCTGATAGATCTCGACCACGGGCTCGAGGTCCGGATCGTTGTCGCGCCAGTCGGTTCCCATACGCGTGGCAGACGTGTGTGAGATCGCGATTCCGTGTCTTGGCCGGATATCTTCGTAGAGCAGCTTGGTGTCGTCGGCCACCAATTCGCCCGTGCCCACACCCGGCTCGTCGCCTAGAGGCCCGAGCGGCATCATGAATCCTTGCGCGCCGGAGCGCAGATGGAAGGGCGTCACGCGCGATTCGGAACGCTTGGCGAAAAATACGTTGCGATGGCCGTTGGGAAATACGGCGCTGCGCTCGTAACCAAAGATCGGCGTGTAGGCGCCCGGCACATGGTACATGTCGGTCATCTTCTGCGTGTACCACCACCAGTACGGCCAGGCTCCGCCTTGATGATCCGTGGAGGCGCCGAAATCCATGGCCGCGACATCGATCATGTAGCGATAAAAATCCTGCAGGTTGCCGTCGTTCGAGCCGCCGCCGTCCCAGCTCAGCTCAGTATGCCGGTGAAAATCGCCGCGCACGATATGCAGCGATTTACCGTCGACGTTGGCGGCGTAGGAGTGAATCGCAGCCAGATCGCCTGGCTCATCGGCGTGGCCGGACTTGGCGGCCGACTCTGGTGCAGTTTCGGTTCCCCACACTGGCGCGCTGGCAGCAGCAGTGGGAATCCGTCCAGCCAGCACTTGCTGGCGATGCGGACGATGGAAATTCGGAGCTACGCGATTGTCCGTCGGCCACGCGGCCCACAATCCGTCCGCCGTCGCGATTGCGCTGATGTGCGTGCTGGAACGGCCCTTGCTATTCGGCAACGCGAATGCTTCCGACCACCCGCTGCCTTCCAGATGGCTCATCCAGTATTCCCAATAGCCCATGTTGGCATTTTGGGCGTTGGCGCTCAGCCGGATTTTCACGGCCACCCACACCGATCCTTTGCCGTCGGAGAAGACGTGCGGTTGATAGGTATTGACGCCCTTGAACGCGGCGGCCAACGGCTTCGCCGGCGCTCGCCACTGCCCGTTTTCGTAGCAACGGATATGCGGTTCGCGGAATGCACCCAGCGGAACACCGGGCTGGCGGCCGCGGATTTCGTAGCCCTGATCCTTGCCCCAGTTGGGCCGGCCAGCCTCATAGGCTACCCACACTCGGTCTGAAGAATCGATGCCCAGCGTGGCGCGCGCTTCGAACGCAGCCGTGGTTGCGACCGGAATTTCCTTGCCTTGCGTCCAGAGGAAAACGTCGTAGTTCCCGTTCTTGTAACTGTCGTATGCCACCCACGCGTTGCCTTTGCTATCCAGCGCGGCGGCCGGCTCCCAGTCGTTAGCGGCTTGATTCGTAACCCGAGTTTCGCCGGACCATTTCTCACCGTCGAAGGTCTTCAGAAAAATATTGCAGTTCTTTCCGCGGAAGGCCTGCCAGACCAGCGCGAAGCGGCCTTTGCCGTCGGAAGCAAGACGCGGATTGATATCCGGCAGCGGCGCCGACGTCAGCCGTTCCGACGCGCCCCATTCCTCGCGCGACGGATCGAAGCGGCGCGCATACAAATCCCAATTTCCATTTACCTGTTGCGACCAGACCACCCACGGCCGGTTGGCCGCATCCACTGCAATCTGCGGCAACCAGTTGTCACCGCTCGAACCGGGCACCCATTGCAGCGCGCCCCATTTTCCGTTCTGGTAGTGGCGGATGGCGACGTCGTCGCGTTCGCCGTCAAAGCTCAGCCACGCGACCCACAACGAGCCATCCGGAGCGGCCGCGATGGTTGGTGCATCGTCCTGGCGAAATTCGTGGCCGACAGCGACCGCGGTCATTTCGCCGCCGTCCGGCAGCGGCGCGAAACTGGCGTCAAAGGACGCCGAGGCGGAAACTGCCGCTCGTTCGCGAGGCAAGAACAAAGCCACGCTCACAATCAGCAGAGTCAATCCCGAAACAAGCCAACGCATATTACTACAGATGTTACTACCAAGCGCTCAGGAATGCAGCTTCTGAGTTCTGGCGTCATCACGACCCGATGAGGCAGCCGTCCGCGCGCGCTCCGCTTTCGATCAGGCGCAACTGACACTGCATGTGGTGTCACCCCGTATTCCAATGGATCCACTGGGGTTATCGATCCAAGTTGGGCAAAAGTGGCGGTAAAACCGGATGTTACTGCCACTTCAGTCTCGTTGAGCGGCTGGAAGCGCATAACGTATTCAGTTTTCAAGGATCGCTGGAAGTGGGCGAGGGATGCGCCCTCTCTTGTAATAGCAGACTGGGCTTCCAATCCCGTGCGACGGACAGGCGCTGGAAGAAGGTAACAGGCGCGATTCGTTGGGGATGGCGATATTTGCAACTGTTGTGACTCTTTTCGAGGATCGTTGGTCGCTTCGGGCGACGCAGAGAGGGCTAGGACAGCAGTTGCACAATAGGTGTTGGGGCAATATGGTTGAAGCTCCGTTGTGAAAGCTTAGGCTTCGACCTGCTCAAAGCTGAAGATCCTAACGGAGTGAGCAGCGCTGCACTTCCACGAATAAGTTATGCAGCCAAGTGCCGGTCGGCCAGATGACCGGATAGAAGCCGACTAATCGCGACTAATAGGCTCGGGCCATACTCCCAAGCGGCTCTCCAGATCGTCACGTGGCTGGTCTGCCACGTTGTCCTCTGACACCATCCGCTGCGGCCATAGCTTCCGACCAGCTCTCCCGCTGATCCGGAGGTGCTCGGGCCCAGGCCGGCTGGCGTTACGCTAACTGCTGCGTGCCCCGCTACCATTAGGTTTGACCCCCCACGAGTTCCTCCGCGAGAACCCGGGCACCGTCGTGATCGCCGCCTCGCGCTACGCCGCCGACGACCTCGTCCGCGAGGCCTGTGACTCGGCCCTCCTCGGGATCCAGCGCTACACCTTCCGCGGCCTCGTCTACGCCCTATCCACGGACCCCATGAACGCCCATGGCCTCACGCCTCTCCGCCGCATCGCCCGCGAGGCCATCGCCGCCGCCGTCGCCCACCACGTGGAGCTTAAGTATCTTCACAACGTCGTCCGCTTCCCAGGTTTTCCGGCCGCGCTTGCCCACACTCTTCGCGACCTCCGCCTCGACCGGGTTCCGCTCTCCATCCTTCACGACACCGGACGCAGCGGTGCCGACCTCGCTATCCTCCTTGAGACCTACGAGGCCGAACTGCGCCGCCTCGATTTCGCCGATTATCCCGTCCGCGTCGAACTCGCCATCGGGCGCGCCCGCGCCATGCCGCCCGCCCCCGTCCTCCTCCTCGGCCTCGATCTCCATACCACGGCCGAACGCGAACTCCGGGATATCGTCGTAGATCGCGCTCCCGCCCACCTAACGGTCACCTGCTCCGAACCACCTGCTTCGCCCGCAACCGCCCTACAAGCCGTCCAGCGTTTTGTCCTCTCCGGCGACCGAGCCCCCGAGCGTTCCCCCGACGCCAGTGTCGCTTTCATCTCGGCGTCCAGCGAAGCTCTCGAATTCGTCGAAATCGCACGCCGCGCGTTGCGGGCCGCCATCCCGCTCGATCAGATCGCGATCCTCCTGCGCAACCCGCATCGCCATGCACCACTCGCGCGAGAGGCCCTGCAGCGAGCCGGAATCCCTGCCTACTATACAGGTGGAACTGAGCACCCAGACCTCGGCGGACGCGCCTTCCTGACGCTCCTCCATTGCCGCGAGGAGAATTACAGCGCCGCCGTCTTCGCTGAATACCTATCGCTCGGCCAGGTCCTGCGAGAGGAGGGCGAAGTGCTCCACTCGAGCGCGTGGGAACGCCTCCTGCGCGATGCTGCCGTAATCAACACCGTTCCCCGCTGGGACTCCCGCTTGACCGCGCTGCTCGATCACCTCTACGCCGATTACGAGAGGGAGACCAGGGAGGAACGGAAGCAGCACAAGGCGCGTGACATCGCCGCCCTCGAAAGCCTTCGCGGGTTTGCCGTGCCCCTCATTGAGCGGCTCGCGGCCCTCCCCGAGCGTGCCCTCTGGGGTGAATGGCTCAGCGCCTTGGAGGACCTCTCTACCCACAGCCTCAACTGGCCCCGTACGATTAACGATTCGCTCGACGAGCTCGCGCCCCTTGCCGCTCTCGGCCCAGTCTCGCTCGCTGAGGTGACCCGCACCCTCGAACGCCTCATCGCCGATTACCGCGACGATGGTGGCGAGCCGCGATACGGGAAACTGTTCGTCTCCAGTATCGAAGAGGCCCGTGGCATGCACTTCCGTCTTGTCTTCATACCCGGCCTCAACGAAGGCATGTTCCCACGGCAACTTCGCGAAGACTCCCTGCTGCTCGACGAACAGCGCGTTTCGCTCGGCATGCAAACGGCGATCGAGGATAGCGACCTTCTCCGCTCAGCGCTCGCCTGCGCCTCCGAGTCAGCCGTCTTCTCTTTCGCGCGCGTCGATCTGGCCACCGGCCGCGAGCGCGTGCCCTCCTTCTTTGCCGTCGAGGTCCTCAAGGCCGCCCACGGCAGCGGTGCGGATATCCCGAAGCTGCTCGATCAGGCCAAAGCTGCCGGTGAATCCCGCATCGGTTGGTCTGCGCCCAACGACGCGGCTGACAGCATCGACGACGTCGAGTTCGACCTAGCCTCTTTCCGTGCCGCGTCCGTCGGTAAAACCCGCGGCGGCTACGCCTGGATCGGCGCCGTCAATCCTCACGCCGTTCGCTCCATCCGAGCCCGTATTCAGCGATGGGGACACGAATGGTCCCTGTCCGATGGGCTCGCCGCCACTGATGTCCACGTCGGCATCGCACTCCAGAAATATCGCCTAACCGATCGCTCTTGGTCCGCCTCCGCACTCCAGCAGTTCGCGCGGTGTCCCTACCGCTTCTTCCTGCACGGCATCCACGGCCTGGAGCCCGTCGAAGAACCGGAAGCGCTAGAGCGCATGGACGCCCTGGTGCGCGGCCGCCTCTACCATCGCGTCCTCTTCCACCTCTTCCGCGATGGAGACCAGGACGCGCTCGCTCGCCTCGATGAAATCCTGCCACGGCTTGCCGATGAAGCCGCTGAAGAGCACGCTCCCGCCATCCCCGGCTTCTGGCGCACCGAGGTCGAAAAGCTTCGCGCGGATCTCCGCGGTTGGCTCTCGAGCCGCGAGCTTGATTGGTCGCCGGCCAATGTCGAGGTCGCTTTCGGGACCGAAGATTTCGCCGAGCACGACCCCGCCAGCACCGCGGATCCCGTCGTAATCGAAGGCGGCTACCGCTTACGCGGTTCTATCGATCTCATCGAGCGCAGCAGCGACGGCCGGCTCCGCGTCATTGATCACAAAACCGGTAAGTTCCCGGACAAGCCGCCTCAGTACATCGGCAATGGTGAAGTTCTCCAGCCCGTGCTGTACGCTTTGGCGGTGGAGACGCTACTCGGCGAGGCGCCCTCCCAGTCAATCCTCTCCTATGCCACTCTCCGGGGCGGCTATCGCACCGTCCCCGTCCCCATAAATCGCGATGCGCGCGACCGCGTCCGCCGTGTCCTCGCCCTCATTGATAAGTGGATCGACCAGGGCTTTCTCCCGGCCGCCCCGAAGCGTGGGGGCTGCGATCGCTGCGAATATCTCCCGGTCTGCGGTCCTTACGAAGAGTTGCGCGTATCCGGCAAGTCCCAGCCCGAACTTCGTGAGCTCGTAGAAATCCGGAGGCTCGCATGAGAGGCTGCTTCGTAGAGGCCTCCGCTGGCACCGGCAAAACTACCGAACTCGTGAACGCCATCGCGCAGGCGCTGGCCAATGGCGTTCGCGTGGACCGTATCGCCGCCGTCACTTTTACCCATCAGGCCGCCGGTGAAATGAAGTTGCGCGTTCGCCAGAAGCTTGAAGACCTGCGAACGCCCGTAACGTCGGAAGCTTTGCAGCACCTCGACCGCGCCTTCATCGGCACGATCCACGCTTTCTGCGCCAACCTGCTACGGCAGCGCCCCGTGGAAGCCTGCGTCGATCCCGGTTTCGTCGAGCTCGACCAGGGCCGAGCCCGCCGCGTCTTCACCCGCGTTTTCCGTTCTTGGATCGCGCGCCGCGTCGAGAGCCCTTCCCCCGTGTTGCGCCGCGCCTTTGCCCGCCTTGCATGGCGCGACAATCTCAGCGGACCGGTTAGCGCCTTGGAAGCTGCCGCCTGGGATCTGGCCGAGTGGCGGGAGATCGCGCGGGAAGCCCGCCTCGCCGAACTCCTCACCCAGGCGCGATGCTTGGTCGAAATGTGGCCGATCAACGAGACGAGGTGGGCCCGTGGCATCCTCTTCGACATCGTCGAGCGTTTGGAGCGCGCCAAAGCCGCCGGTGTGTTCGACCCCGACGATGCCGAAAGCGAAATCGTCAGCATTCGCCGGCGCCTCCGCAATGCCAAGCTAAGCAAGCGTACTCCTGCGGGGCAGGCATGGGCGGAATTCCAGGAAGCCGTCAAATACTTCGCCCAAGATGCCGACGCCGATCTCGCCTCGCACCTGCGAGACGAGCTTTGGGATGTGGTCGAAGCATACCAGAAGACCAAGCGCGAATCCGGTTGTCTCGATTTCACCGACCTGCTACTCTACACCCGCGACCTCCTCCGCCACGACGGTGCGCGCCCCGAGCTTCGGGCCCGCTACGATCGTATCTTCGTTGATGAATTCCAGGACACCGACTCCCTCCAGTCAGAGATCCTTACTACCCTAGCGTCCTCGGAAAACCTCTTTGTCGTTGGTGATCCGAAACAATCTATCTATCGCTTCCGCCGCGCCGAACCGCGCGTCTATTTCGATGTCCGCGAGCGGCTTATCTCCGAAGGCGCGGAGGAACGGCTGCTCGGCAAGAGTTATCGCTCCACCGAGCCCATTCAGGCTTTCGTGAACGCGGCATTTGCGTCCGTCATCCCCCGCTATCTCCCGCTGTCCGGCGGACCGCCTGGACCTGACGGCCAGCCCTCGATCGTGGCGTTGCCGATGCCTCGGCCGTATGATGGCGAGCAGATCAAGGCTAAGGCGATCCTCCAATGCTCGCCGTCTGCTGTTGCCGCTTTTATCCAGTGGCTGCTGAAATCCAGCGGCTGGACGGTCCGTGAAGACAAGAAAGGCCAGCGCCGGCCCATCAAGGCCGAGGACGTCTGTATTCTCTTCCGCCGCTTCACTAACAACGGCGTGGACCTCACCCAGGACTACGTCCGCAGCCTCGAAGCCCGTAAGATCGAGCACGTTCTCGTCGGCTCTAAAGGACTGCACGAGCGCGAGGAGACAGCCGCCATTCGCACCGCACTCCGTGCTATCGAGTGGCCCGACGATGAACTCAGCGTTTACGCGGTACTGCACGGCCCGCTCTTCGGCATTGACGATGCCACCCTACTGCGTTTCAAGGAACAGCACGGCAGGTTCCGACCGGTCGCCCAGCCGCCCGCCGACGCCGACCCCGAATTCGAGCCGATCTGGCAGGCCTTCGCGATCGTCCGCGAACTGCACCGCAAACGCAATCACCTCCCCATCGCCGAGACCATCCGCGCCACGCTGAACGCCGTTCGAGCCCACGCTTCGATCGCCTTCCACAATGGCGGTCCGCGCCGTCTGGCCAATCTCCACCGCATTGCTGAACTTGCTCGACAGGCCGACGTCGATGGCACGTTCACCTTCCGCGGGTTCGTCCGCTGGCTGGAACAGGAGGCGCGATCCGGCGAGAGTGCCGAGGCGCCAGTTCTCGAACAACAGGCAAACGGCGTGCGGATGATGACCGTCCACAAAGCCAAGGGCCTCGAGTTTCCCGTGGTCATCCTTGCTGACCTGAGTGCTGGTCTCACCAGTGTGGAAGGGTGCAACCGCTGGGTCGCAACAGAGCGCAACCTCTGTGCCCAGCGACTCCTCCGCTGCGCCCCGTGGGAACTCATCGATCATCAGGCCGAAGAAGAGCAGGCTGAGCGCGATGAGGCCGCCCGCGTGGCCTATGTGGCCGCGACCCGCGCCAAAGACCTACTGGTCGTCTGCGCCCTCGGCGACACCGAATACGAGGATGGCTGGCTTCAGCCTCTGTATGAGGCCCTGTATCCTCCCAAGGACCGCCGCCGCAAGCCCGAAATGACGGGTGGTGATGAGACCGTTCTGAACGCGCCAGCGCAGCCGAAAGAGGAGCAGGTCCGCCCCGGAGTACATCGCCCGAAGCTCGGCGATCACCGGGTTCTTTGGTTCGATCCGAAGGCGCTCGATCTGAAAGGTCCGGCGTCGCACGGCGCAGAGCGCGAGCACCTTCTGGATGGCACGCGCGCCCAGATCGAAGAGGGCCTCGCCCGATACTCCCAGTGGAAATCCGCGAGGGCCCACGTGATTGAATCCGCCAGCATCCCTACTTTCGTCGTTCACCTCGCCACCGAAGCCACCTCCATCCCGGAGGCCGCTTCAATCCCGGTTGAACTGATCGAAGTCGAGGTGGACGCCAACGTGCGGGGTCGCCGCTTCGGCAAGCTCGTTCACGCAGTGCTGCAATCTGGCGGCGACGCCGCGGCTCACGGTCGCCGGTGGAATGCGACACCGGAAGAGGTCCGAGCCGCCGACGAGATCGCCCGCGTTGTGCTCGCCCACCCGCTGGTCGCGCCTGTCCACGGCAGGGAGATCTTCCGAGAGATGCCAGTGATCGTCAAACTCGACGATGGCACTATAATCGAAGGCCGTATCGATCTCGCCTGGACCGATGCCGCATCCTGGACGGTCATCGACTACAAGACCGATTCTGCTGACCGGGGCCACTACAAGCGCCAGCTTCAACTCTACGCATTGGCTTTGCAGCGAGCCACCGGCAAGCCTGCGCGTGGAGTCCTGCTGGAGATTGGATAAGACGAATTCACTCGTGCTGTCAGCACAGACACTTGGATCCATCCTTTTTGCAGAGTTGACTACATTACTCCCGAGAAACGCTACTATCATTCAATCCGGTCGCGCTGCCTTTCCGCGAACGCCAAGTAGATGGACACCGCAACCAACGCCAGCGTGGCCAACAGAAACAGCATCCACAGAACTCCCAGCACGGACGCCGTCAGCCACGCGGGCTTAAAAAACGCCAGCCGCTCCAGCATGCTGCGCCATCCGCCTTTCGTCAGCCGCGACAGATGGAAGGCCGGCAGACCTCCGTTGGGGAAATGCGAGATGAAACCGGTGTAATACGGCAACATCAGGATGTGCGTGCCGAACAGTTCCAGGGTGGCGAACGCGATCACCAGGAGCGGCACGGCCACCGGTTTCACTTTTGCGGGCGCGATGGCGCGCAGTCCAGCCACGAAGAGAATCGCAAAAGTCGCCACCAGGCAACAGAGATACCAGCCGAACGCTGCCGGGTAACCACCGGCGGCAAAAATATCCAGTGCAAAATAGGCGATACCGAGCGCGAAGCTTGCCAGTAGCGCGCTCAGGAGCGCCACCGCGGCGTCCCGCTTCCACAGAAGACGGACCACGCCCGCCAATGCGAGCACACCCAGCACGGCCATGGCGCGGTACATCCAGCTCCGGAGAAAGATAAAGCTCCAGTTTGCCATCCATATAAAACTCATCCAGGCGAAGTCGGCTGCCCGGAGCACGGAGAACTTCGGCGCAGCACGCATCACATCGGTGAATGTCGGCGCGACCATAGCGATGTTGCCGGTCAGGGATCCCGTGGTGGTCCAGGTTTGCCAGTACCACCAGCCCGCAATCACGAGCGAGCCCGCCAGCGCGATTGCCACCGCTTTTCTCGTAGCTCGATAAAACAACAGCAGGCCCAACGGAGGCAGGAACACCAGGAAATACGCTTTGGTCAAGAGGGCTGCGCCGAGAACCACGGCCAAGACCACGCCCACGGCTACGCGGCGCGCGCCGGACTGGAGGCGCAACGCCAGCAGCGCCACCAGCGTCCCAAGGCGATGGCCAAGGCATCGTTGGACACGTGCGTCGCCGTAAAAGTCAACACCGGCATCGCTGCAATCAACGCGGTTGCGCCCAGCGCCGGCGCGGTCTGGGAGAGCACGCGCCGAGCCATGAGAAAGCCGACTGGGACGCAGGCCGACGCCATCAGCACGCACGCCAGGCGCAGCCAGATCACGCGCGCGGCGAGCGGCGTGGCGCGCATAAAACGCTCCATGGGCGCGAGCAGCCAGTAGAAAAGCGGCGGTTGCTGTGCCTCGTAAATGCTGGTTTTCGGCCCGGGAAATCCGGCTTGCCGCTGAGCCGGAGTCAGCTTCCAAAACTCGTCATAGGACATTCCAAAATTGCGCGCGGGAACATGCGTCAGCGTATCCGCAACATCCGCCGGCAAAGGCGTGCTGCGCGACGGCTCACGGTGCTCCGTCGCGAGGTATTCGATGCGCGCATAGTGCACATATTCGTCGGCGCCTTCCCACAACGGCAGCGCACACGCATAAAAGACCGCGCGCAGAACAAAGCAGATCCATAGCAGCATCACCCAGCGGCCAACGCGCACGAACTCGATGTTACCGCGAATTCTCGCTCAGAAATGCAGCTTCATCGCGAACTGAATCTGGCGTTCGGGTGTCACGACCGACCCGATGATGCCCACCTCCGGCGTGCCGATCGATCTGTTCGGCAGTCCGAAATTCGGGTGATTCGCCAGGTTGAACGCCTCGCCTCGGACATGCAGACGGAATCGCTCGTGAAACAGGAAATCGCGGCTGATCCCAAGATCGAGGTTCACCAGCCCCGGCGCGCGCAGAATATTGCGGCCTGAGTTCCCGAAACATGCGCAAGAGGGCGCCACGAACGCTGTGGTGTCGAACCAAAGTGCCGGGTCGCGTTGATCCGCCGGCAACGAGCCGTCTCGCAGGCGGTTGGGACGCGCGGTTGTGTTGGTTCCCGAGGGATCCGTGCTCAGCACAACGGTGAACGGCTGGCCCGTCTGAGATGAGAAGATCCCGGAAAGCTGCCAGTTGCGAGCCAGCGCCGACAGCGCGCCGCGCGATTTCCCGAACGGCAATTGATACAGCCCGCTGAATACAAACCGCTGCCGGACGTCGAAATTTGACGATCCTTTCTGCGCCCGCACATTGCGTGCATCCTGAGGTCCGGGGTCGTTATTGTCGTTTTGGTTTCCGCCGCCATCCATCGAATGGCCGTAGGTGTACGACGCCAGCAGCGTCATGCCCTTCGTGAAACGGCGCTCCAGCTTGGCAAGCAACGCGTCGTATGTCGAGTTGATATACGGGTTGTAGCTTTGGATATTCGCGTAGCCCTGGTATGGCCGCCGCGCATTCACGTTTCCCGTGCCGGGGAAAGCTTGATTCACGGCTATCACGCCGGGCAGCTTGTGCGCCTCCGATCCGGTGTATCCAACCTGCGCGAGAAAACTCCCTGGCAGCTCACGCTGGACGTTGATGTTCCACTGAATCACGTAAGGAGTCGGAAAATCGAACGGAAAGTTATTCACATCGGGAATGCCGCCGGCGGTGAGGTTTAACGCGTTTGCCGGGAACCCATTCTGGAGCAGAAACGCAGGGTTGGTCTGGTCGCCCGCGAAAGTCGAGCTGGTGATGAATGGCGGGTTGTTGGGAAGGCGGCGTTGGATGCCCAGGTCCTCGTCGCGGCCGTAAAAAATTCCAAAACCGCTCCGAATCACGGTCTTTCTGGTAGCTTGCCAAGCCAGGCCGAGCCGCGGCGCGAAGTTGTTATAGTCGGTGCGTGTCAGGGCGCGAGGCAGGCCGCACAGGCCTCGTTGAGCCACCGTAATGAGTTTTAGATAGCACGGGCCGCTGTCCAGCACGAAATTGGATTGCCGGTCAAACTCCTCGACAAATGGCGTCGGCAATTCGTAGCGCAGGCCGAAGTTCAAAGTTAGCGTGCTGGTCGCCTTCCAGTCGTCTTGAATGTATCCGTTATACACCCGCTGCTGGATAGTGTCGATTTGCTGCTCGGATGTTCCAGTGTTGTTGATGTATCCCAGCAGGAAATCGCCCAGGCCAACTCCGGTATACGTTCCGTTGAAGTTGATCGTGGGCCGCGCGGAGTTCGTAGCATACACAAACATTGTTACCCGTTGCAGGTCTGCGCCAAACTTGATGGTGTGGCGATCATGCACCCAGGAGAAATTGTCCAGAAGTTGCCAGATCTTCCCGGACTTGGTGTTGGGAAAATTGGCGCTTCCCGTCGCGGGGATCGGAGTATTTCCTGGGCCGGTGGTTCCGAGTGAACTGAGGCCTGTAATGGAGAAAAGGGGCAGGCCTTTGATCTTCGGCGTGTCCAAGGTACCTTTGATTCCGTATTGATCGAATAGACGCGGCCCGAGAAGGTCCTGGTTGGTGTAGCTGAAGACGAAACCCAATCGGAACTCGTTCACCTTATTGGGCGCAAGTGTGTGTGTCTCGCTGAACATGATCTGGCGCGCGAGGAGATCGATAAACCCCTGCTGGTTGGCTGGGTTCGGCATCGTGGTGGGAAGATGGTTTTCACCGAAGCCTTCCGAGATCCGCCCAAACATGTAATCCTTCGAGCCGATTCGGTGATCGACGCGCACGCTGTAACTATCGCTGCTGACGCGTTCTTTCGGATTGTAGAAAAAGTTTCGCACTGTCCCGGGCAAGTTGGCTTGCGGATACAAAGGCAGCAGAAGCGCGGCTGCGTTGTCCCATTGGCTCATCGGAATCGTGTTGTTCGAAAACGGCGCACGCGTCGATGGATTCGTGACTTTTCCGGGAAAAATTCCCTGCCGCGTGTCCGCCGTTGGAACAGACGCGATTTGCGGCGCCGCGTTCACCTCGCGCGAGCTTTGCCAGCTTCCGAAAACGAACGTCCGGTCCCTGACAATCGGCCCGCCCAGTGTGGCGCCGAATTGATTCTGGATGAACAGCGGTTTCCCGCCCGTGGGCTGGAAGTAGGGCGTGGCGTCCAGATCGGAATTTCGCAGGAACTCGAACACACTTCCATGCAGGGTGTTGGTCCCCGACTTCATGGTCACGTTGACCACGCCGCCCGCCGCCTGCCCGAATTCCGCCGAGAACGTGGAGGTCTGAACCTTGAACTCCTGAATGGCGTCAATCACCGGTTGAACGATCTGAGCGGAACTCTTATCGAAGCCCATGATGCGGTTGCGGTTGTCGATGCCGTCCAGCAGATAGCTATTCTGGACCGAGCGCGCCCCGTTGGAGATGAAGGAGTCGCGCTCGGCGGCCCGCGTTGACGGCAGCGTGCCGGTCCCGAGGATCGCAAGTTGAATGAAATTGCGCCCGTTCAGCGGAAGATCGGTGATGGTCTTCTCTTCCACTACCTGCCCGAGCGAGGAGGTTTCGGATTCGAGCAGCGGCGCCGTGGCGCTCACTGTGATTTCGGAGCTCGTCGGTCCTACGTCGAGTTGGAAATTCAATTCGGCGTGGTCTTGCACGCGCAAATCGAACGACTGGCTCTTCTGCGGGCGGAAGCCTTCCTTGGCGACCGTGACCTGATAGCGTCCCGGCCGCAAAGCCGGCGCGGAATAGAACCCGGAGTCGTTCGTGTGCAGCTCAGTTAAGGAGTTGGTGGACTCCTCGACAATTTTCACGCCGGCGCCAGGAACGACGGCGCCGCTGCGGTCCGTGACAACGCCCAGAATCGCGCCGGTGTCCACCTGAGCCATCGCGGCCAGGGCGCTGAACAGCACAATGACGATTGTTCGCATGGTCTACCTCTACCAATAAAACTTCAAGGCCAATTGAATCTGCCGGGGATCGTTGGGATTGTCGCGGGTGGCAGTAATCCTCGCGAAGTTCTTCGTGTCCGTAAAATTCAGAGAACCAGGCTGCGCGAAATTCGGGTGGTTGGTGAGATTAAAGAACTCCGCGCGGAATTCCACGCGCGTGCGCTCGGATGTGTGGAACTCTTTGAACACCGACCAGTCCAGCCGGTGGAAACCAGGACCGATGGCCTGCGCGGGCGCGCCGCCCAGGGGCGTTAAATCCGTCTGGCCGATGGACGTCGCCGCCGGCGGATTATGGAACGCCAGCGGATTCAGCCACTGATTGACGTTGTGCGTCCCGTCGTTGACATCTTGCCCGGGGACCAGCAGAGCATTACAGCCAAGGCCGGCGACCGTCGCTGGATTGCACGCAATAGTCAGTGGCTGGCCTCCTTGCAACGTGAGAGTCCAGGACGTGCGCCAGTCTCCCAACAACGTATTCACCAGCCTGCCGGTGTCGCCCAGGAATGCCTTCCCCCGCCCGAACGGTAAATCGTATCCGCCGCTCACGTGCAGGATTTGCCTCACATCGAAATCGCACAGTGCGTAATCGCCTTGAATCCCGAAACCGGCAAGCGCAGGCGCGCGATATCCGCCGATCCCTCCGATCAGCCGGTCTCGCGCATCCGTCCGGCACTTCGACCACGTGTAATTGGCGACAACACTCAATCCGCTGCTGTATCGCCGGTCAAAATTCACTTGCACGGAATTGTAGAAGCTGTTGCCTTCCGTGGCGTCGTAATTCGAACCTCGCCCCAGGTCCGGAAAGGGTACGTACAACTGCGGGTTCACGCCGGGCGGAAGGATCTGCGAAACTTGGTTCGCTCCGGGCGACGTAATCAAATGACGCGCCGACGAACCTACGTAACCAACCGACACAGTTTCATTCCCGGTAAGTTGGTATTGCAAGGTCAAGTTATAACTTTGCGTGTAGGGAGTCTTGTAATCATACTGAATACCCTTTAACAGAAGCCCTTGGGGATTCACTAATGAGGCATTCAGCGGAATGCTGAGAAAACCGCGCTCGAGGGTAGCCGTGGAACCGTCGCTATACTTGATTGGGTGAGCCGGATCCGGAGTTGGGAAATTAAAAGTGTATAGGAACGGATAATTGCCGCCCAAGTTGTCCCCGCCGATATTCTCGAAGCCTCCGTAGAAAATGCCATAGCCGCCGCGAACCACTAATCGCTTCGCCGCTTGGTAAGCGAATCCAAAGCGCGGCGCGAAGTTCGTCCTCTGGGAAGTGCCCAGGGAAAACAAGGGCGACTGTACCAGCGCAATGCCGTCCTTGGCAAGCGTATCCAGGAACTTCTGCGAGAGCGGGAGTTCGCCTCTCTTCGCGCGAGACGCCGAAACCACGTATGCCGCCCCGTTAAAGGGCGCCGCCGGCACGAAGTTGCCCATGGCTCCGTAATTCTCGCCGGTCAGGCCGAAATAGTCCCAGCGCAGGCCGAGATTAAGTGTAAGCCGCTTAGTGATTTTCCAATCGTCTTGGCCATAGATTCCGTAGTACGCGCGCCCGTAGTCGGGTACGGAGAAGTTGGAAGCCACAACCGTATTTGCACCGCCGACCAGGTTGATGCCGTTCGGCACTGCCGCAGCGATCGGCGTCAGCAGCAGTTGACCGATTCCCGTGCTCCCATCCCCGAAAGTGAACTGCCCGCGCGAATCGGGAGGAGCCCCGTTTGTAAATCGCAGGTTCTGATATTGAAAGCCGGTCTTGAGAGTGTGCGCGCCCCACACCTTCGTGAAGTTGTCGCTGACCTGGATCACGGCGGAAGCCTTGTCGATCGGGAAAAATGTATTGCTGCCAAGTTGAGCCAGGTTGCCGATGAGCAGCGTGGAGAGCCCTCCATTCTCGGAAATCTGTGGGATGCCTTGAATACCGAACTGCGCCGGAATATTGCTCAGGTCATCGCCGAAGGGCTGCAGGATCACGCTGTGGAGGCGATTATAGCCAAGCAAGACCTCGTTGATCGTGTTGGGGCTGAATGTGTGGGTCTCGCTCCACGCGGCGTTGGCCGCTTTGCTCGTCAGGTTGCCGCCGAACACAGCCGTGACGCCATCGGCGATCCCCGGAAAGGGTCCACGCGTGTTGCGGAGCTGGCGTGAGTAACTGACGCGGCCGAACATCACGTCCCGCGTGCCCATGTATTGATCCACCCGCGCATCGAAGCTGTCGTTATCGTCGCTGTTCACCGGGTTGGTTGCGAAGTTGTTCAACAATCCCTGGACGTTGGGACTCGGGAAGAGATTCAATAGCTTGACCGCATTGGCGTCTAGCCGTCCAACGGGAATCTTGTTGCCTGAAAACGCGTCGCGCACGAAACCGTTGCCGGTAGCTGCAATGCCCGTGACTTGATCGGCCTGCCCTTTTGTCACTGGCCGCGTGGTCGCCGGATCGAAAATGGTTCCACAGGGCACCGTGCGCCCCAGCAGATCGGGCCCGCGCGTGCAGCTCTGCCCGGAAATCAGATCGGCGAAGTCGGTAAAACCACTTGCCCGTTCGTTCGCAGTCGGTACTGTTACCAGATACGGACGGCCCTGGCGAATGCGCGTGCCCTGGTAGTCCGTGAAGAAGAACGTTCTATCTTTGCCGCGATACAGCCGCGGAATAGAAACCGGCCCGCCAACGGTGCCGCCGAACTGATTTCGCCGGAACTCGCTCTTGTTGAGGCCACCGGCGTTCTCGAAGAAATCCGCGGCGTCCAGCTTGTCGTTTCGCAGAAACTCCCACAAGTCTCCATGGAACTGATTCGTGCCGGACTTGATGATCGCGTTCAGGACGCCTCCGCCTGCGCGCCCGAATTCAGCGCCGAACGCGCTGGTTTGAATCTTGAACTCCTGGATGGCGTCGACGGGCGGCAGCACGGAATAAGACGTACCGGACCGGAAATCCGGCTGGAGGTTGTTATTGTCCACGCCGTCGAGCAGATAGTTGTTCTGCGCCGGGCGCATCCCGTTGGCCGAAAAATTCCCATTTGGACCAAGCCCGCGGTTGTCCGACTGCGCGAATGTCACTCCCGAGGCAAGCTGCGCCAGAAACGTGAAGTTGCGCCCGTTCAACGGCAGGTCGTTGATCTGTTTGCTCGCTATCACCTGACCCACCGATCCATTCTGCGTTTGCAAGAGCGGCGGCGTCGCCGTGACCTCCACCGTCTCGGTGATCTGACCAGGATGAAGCGAGAAATCCACTACGACCTGCTGCTGGACGTTCACCTCGACATGGAGCTGTTTCGAGGTTTCAAATCCGGGAAACGCGGCAGCCACAGTGTAGGCGCCCACGCGCACCGGTGTAAAGATGTAGGAGCCATCGGCGCGGGCCAGCGTCTCGATCGAGACACCCGTGCCTTCGTTGGTGAGGATGACTTTGACTCCTGGAACAATCGCGCCGGCCTGGTCCTTCACTGTGCCGAGAATCGCGCCCGTATCAACCTGTGCACGCGCCTGCTTCTCGCTGGCGCAGATGAATACCAGGACCACAACAGAACTGACGATCCTTTTCATGCGAACCCCCTGCAGAACGCAGCGACTACTCCGGGATCTCCCGTTATGAGGCGAGTATACACGATCCAGCGGATGCTCCTGGCAGCCGCTACACGAAGTCCTGCTCCTGTGGCTTGTGGAGCTGATTTGCCGGATTGGTTTTGATGCACGGCGCAAGCCTATTTTTCGCGCTCAACCGAGACATACATCGGACCAGCGCCAAGCGTGGCGACCAGCAGCCACGTGAATCGGCCCGCCCGGTTGATCACCCGGAACGTCGCTTCTTCGCCGGGCTCCAGGCTGAACTCCACGGTCGTTTTTTTCCACGTATTATCGAGCCGCAGCGTGTGACGTCCGGGCGCAACCGTTCGCTTGATGGTCTTGCCATACATCAGGTCACCGATCCATGCGCCATCCAGCTTCACAATCACCTGGCGTTGCTGGATGTCGTCCGGAGACGTCCGCGTGAGGATGATTTTCGACTCCGATGCCATACCACCACTATAGTCGCGCGCACTCGCATGCTGCGTTTCATAGAATGCAAGTCGTGCTCTCGTCTACCTCTTTCAACTACCGCGCCCTTGCCATCAATCTGTGCCATCCAGATATGCCATCATCCTATGGCATAATGGAGGCCAGAGGCCAACATGAGGAACTTTCATTTGCCGCTGCCTGATCGGACTTATTCACTGCTCCGCACAGAGGCCGAGCGGACTCAGTTGCCGGCTACGACGCTTGCCCGCGAAGCCATTGACAAGTGGCTCCGAGATCAAGCGCGGAAGGCGAGGCACGACGCGATCGCTGCATACGCCCTAGGAATGGCCGGTACGGATCTCGACCTGGACCTCGACTTGGAGTCGGCCGGAATCGAGCATCTCATGAAAACAGGCCCGGTGCGGAAATGAAGCGCGGAGAGATCTACTGGGCCGATCTGGTTCCGAGATCGGGGTCCGAGCAAACAGGACGGCGTCCCGTCGTAGTGGTGTCTCATGATGGCTTCAACCAGACTCCTGGCTGGATGTCGATCATCGTGGTTCCCGTCTCGGGCTCCTCGCGGCAGGCCAAGCGGGGGCCCACTGTAGTTGGACTCCCGGCCGGTACAGCGCGATTGTCGAAGGCGAGTGTCGCGGTGTGCCATCAGGTCACCACGCTCGACCGCGCCAAACTAACGAAGCGGATAGGCGGACTGTCCGCCGAACTCTTCATGCAAGTGGAGAGTGGCCTAAGGGCGGCGCTGGACCTGGAGTGATTGTCCTGGATGCTAGACCTTCTCAATTACCTTTAAGAGCGCGGTCAGCGACGTCTTTGTCGCATGTGCCTTGCCTTCCGGGCTTCGATAGTGCGTCTCCAGCGTGAACGTCTCTTTATAGCCCGCATTCAGCAGCGCCCGTATCTGCCCTAAGTTGTCGAATTCGCCGTCGCCGACCGCAGTCCAATCGGCGCCTTTGCCATCGGGCTTGCGCTTGTAATCGCGGAGATGCACGTGGATGATGCGCGCGGGATCGAGCAGCCGGAATCCATCCGGAAACGACTTTTCACCCGACGCGCCGGCATTGTTCGGATCCCAGGTCAATCCGAGGTTATCTTCCTCGACCGCGGCCAGCAGCGCTGCAGCCTCGGCGCCGGTTGAAACAAAACTCCCTCCGACGTTCTCCACTGCCAGCCGAAGGCCCTTCGCCTTGGCCCGCCGAGCCGACTCACGCACCAGTTCGTAGATGCGCGCGTACGTCTTCTGGTCACCGGTCTCGCCCGGGCGATGAGTAAATGCGAAGGTCCGGAGCTTGTCCGTGCCCATGATCTTGGCGCGCTCCATCCCGGCGTCCAGCACCTTCCATTCCTTGTCGAGCGCCTGATTGCCCTCCGGCGTTTCCGGCGGCAGCGGGACCTTGAAAAAGGGCGTTCCCAGCACTGAAGTTCGGATGCGGTGCTCGTCGAAGATTTTTCGCGCCTCCCGGATCTTTTCGAGCGGCTGCTCGGTATTGTACTTGCCCCAGATCGACCGCACCTCGGCATATTCCAGCCCGAAGCTCCCTAGGAACCGTACGGCGGTCAGCAGATCCTCATCGATCTCGTCGGTAGTGACCCCGAGCTTTACGCTCGACAACGGAACGGCGAAGAGGCTACGGCAGAGTGGAGCGGCGGCGAAGGCGGCTAACAATTGGCGGCGGTTGCAGGGCGACATGTCAAAATCATATCGTAGCGCGCAAATTGGTGGGTTCTCCGAAATCCGACCAAACGCAGCCGCGCGTGTGATCGTCTAATTGATGAGGTAAACATGCACCCGACCCGGTGGCTCGACACGTTCATTCAGGACCTCCGTTATGGCGCACGCGAGCTGCGTCGACATCCCGGTTTCGCCATCACCGCAATAGTCTCTCTTGCGCTCGGCATCATGGCCGCAACCGCCATGTACAGCGTTATCTATGGCGTCGTGCTCGAGCCGTTCCCTTACCGCGATGTCGACAATCTAGTCAGCATCGAACTGCGCGCACCGGACCGGCGAGGGTTCGGCGGGAGCTATACACCGGGCGACTTCGCCGAGCTATCGCGGCGCGTAACAGTGTTTGAAGGGATCGCCGGATCAACCATCTCGGACGTGCTCTGGACGTCCGGCGGCGATCCGCGGCGCCTTCGCGGCAACCACATTTCCAACAACGGCTTCGATGTGATGGGCGTTCCCGCGCTGCTCGGCCGCACAGTCACGGGCGCCGAAGAGCATCCGGAAACGAAAGCCGTTCTCGGATACCGATTCTGGATCAACCAATTCACTGGAGACCGTTCGATCGTTGGCTCGACGCTGATCCTCAACGGGCGGCCACGGACGATTGTGGGCGTCATGCCGCCGCGATTCATGTTCCGCGGCGCCGACGTGTATCTGCCAATCGCCTACCGCGATGGAGAAACGCCTGAGGGCGTGACTTCGGTTTGGGTCACGGCCCGGAGAAAGCGCGGCGTGACCGATGCGCAAACTCAAGCCGATCTCGACCCGATCTTTCGCGACCTCGCACGGCGCTCTCCCGCCAGTTATCCGAAGGAGTGGCGGTTACAGCTCAAGACGTTCAAAGAAACATTTCCGAGCGGCATCCGCGCAATCCTATGGATTATGTTCGGCGCGGTCGGACTCCTGCTGCTGATCGCCTGCGCTAACGTCTCCAACCTGCTGCTGGCGCGCGCTTCGGCCCGTCAGCGCGAGATGGCCATGCGATCCGCTCTGGGCGCCGGCCGCTCGCGCATTTTCCGGCAACTGCTCACCGAGAGCCTCACGCTCGGCCTGGCCGGCTCGCTGCTTGGAGTTCTGGGGTCTTGGGCGGGGCTGAAGGCAATCCTGGCCGTAGTGCCGCCCAATGTCATCCCCGACGAGGCTGAAGTCGCGCTCAACCTTCCGGTGCTCGCGTTCAGTTTCGCCCTGTGCTTCGCCACCACGCTTTTGTTCGGTTTGGCTCCTGCTCTCCACGGAGCGTCGGGCCGTCTGGCGGCGGTGCTCAAAGAAGGCGGCCGCGGGTCGGGCGCGTCTCGCCGGATGCGCTGGTTGCGCGGCTCGCTCGTAGTAATTGAACTGAGTCTCGCAATAATCCTGCTGGCCGGCGCCGGGCTCTTTGTGCACACGCTAGCCCGTCTCTACTCGGCCCCGCTGGCCGGCCGCATCGACCACCGCCTCACGCTCCGGCTGCCACTCAGCGCCGAGCGCTATCCCACCGCCGAGCGCCGAAACACTTTTATCCGCGAAGCCTTGGACCGCATCTCCGGGCTACCGGGAGTGCGCGCCGTCGGCATCAACGCCGGCCTTCACCCGCTCGGGAGCTGGACGATGCCCGTTGAGGTCCCGGGTGCGAACGCACCGGATACCCGGTCCGTAAACATGCATCAAGTCAACCGCGCGTACCTGGATGCAACGAACATCCACCTGCGCTCGGGCCGTTGGTTCGAAGAGGCCGACATCGGCGCACGCCGGTTTATCGCCGTGGTCAACCAAACCTTCGCGGCGCGCTACTTCTCGGGCCAGTCCCCGCTCGGAAAGACAGTGAGGATTCCGCGTCTGCGGAACCCACCCTTCAAGCTGACGGCCGACCAGTTTGACGTAATCGGAACGGTCGAGGACGCCATGCACGACCTCCACAACGGGGAAGCGCGGGCGGAGTTGTACATCCCCTACTCGATCGCTGGCATGGCCGAAACTCTCGTCGTCCACACCACTGGCGATCCTCTAAGACTCGCGCCCCTCGTTCGTTCACAAATCTACGCGATCGACCCGGCGCAGCCAATCGATGAAACCCGCACGCTCGAGAACGTGATTGACCGCTACGTTTACAGCGGCGGCCGGTTCCGCGTTTGGCTGATGGGCGTATTCGCCGTGCTGGGGCTCGCGCTTTCCGTGATCGGCGTCTACGGGCTGCTCTCTCAGTTGGTGGCGATGGAGCAACGCAGCATTGGCATTCGCATGGCAGTCGGCGCCGGCTCCCGCGATATTGTCCGGTTTGTCCTCGGCCGCGGTGCGCGCCTAATCGTTGCAGGATTGGCCGTGGGTATCGCGGCGACGTTGCTCCTGCTGCGTCGATTCGGACTGACACTCGGAGTAACGGACCCGTTCCAACCGGGCGCGCTCGTCGGCGCGGCCTTTTTGCTCGCAGTCGCAGGCTTTATCGCCTGCTTAATTCCAGCGTTACGTGCAGGCCGTACAGATCCCATGTCGGCTCTTCGCTTGGAGTAAGTCCAATTGCACTTGACCGAGCGCTGAAACAGCGCGTTATGCAGCATTGTCGGCCCCTATTCCTCCCACAGCCGCACGGGAACAGTCAACATCTCGGCTGGCTTCCCAGGACGCCGTTTGTAGCACTGATCGGCAGATGTACGGTTTGCGCACTAAGTCCATGTGGACTGTTTCGGCGTGGGACTACGAGCCCGGAAAACGGATTTCACTCGCAAGAACATCGCCCTAGGACATTTTCGTGTGGCCGACGAACCTGGGTCGTCGGAGCAGGGGATCGAAGCAGGGGATCGAAGCAGGGGATCGAACATCCTTTGATGCGTCTCTTGTGATAAGCTTGAAACCTAGAATGCAGTTCAGGCAAGCGGGTATGGCTGTGGCGGCCATCTTGACTCTCCAGCTTTGGGGCGCGCCACAAGTACGTTCCGATCTGACCCCCGACTTGGTCGAAGCTGCCCAGGCGGGAGATGCGGCTCGCGCGTATGCTTTGATCGAGCGCGGCGCACCTGTCAACGGAAGATATGAGCTTGACACGCCCCTTACCGCCGCTGTCCGCAACAACCGTACGACCGTCGTTCAGATGCTCATGAAGCACGGCGCTGACGTCAACGCAACCTACGCTACGAGTTCTCAACTGAAGGGCCATCCATCGTCGGGAAAGAAGGTATGGGAGCAGTGCTCAATTTGCCACGAAAACGAAGAATTGGGTCCACGCATGAAAGGATTAATGTCACGACGAATGGCGAGAAACGAAGCCCCCAGCTATGAAGCACTCCTGCATCAGCTCAACGAAGGTGGAAAAACACGAATCCGACCGTGGGGAGTCATGCCTGCATTCAAGGGTATTCTTAATGAGCAAGAGAAGGCCGACGTGCTCAGCTATCTAATACTCGGCGATGACCCACGTGTCGGGCATACTGCCGCAGAATTAGCGGAGTATAGTTGCGTGGAGCCGATCGTCCAACTGGTCGGTCAATCGCATTCGCAATTTCGTGATCCTGTAAGGCGAGAAGCCCCGAGGAGTTACCCCGAGGTTCAGCAGGTATTCTTTGATATCCAACGTTACCTGTGTCAGGCGCAACGCCACTTCAATAATCGGACCGCTGCACAACGTGCAGAGATCGCGAGACAGAGCGTCACGTTCCTCATAGATCGTTGGAATCGGTCGGACAGAGAGAACTGGACGCCTTCTCCGTATGATGAAAGCTTGGACAATATTCGGCTCGTGGCGGGGCTGGCTGCGAACCAGGCGGATACCAAACGCGCTGACGCGATGCTCACTGAACTCCAACTGGATCTCGCCAGCAAGGAGCAGGATTGCAGGGACGGCGGTGCCGGCATGGGCAGGGTCATTCCGGTCAGCGTTCACACGGTCAACCAAAAGGACGTGAGCGGCTGGCAAGTCCTGTACAAGCCTAAGCTTCTGGAGTTCTGGGGGCCGGCCCAATTTGAGCCTTTTCCAATGCTCAGCAGCCCATCGAAATGGAAATTGGCACCTGGACGATACCTGCTTATTGCGCGAAAGTCCGGGGTGGAATCTCCTCCCCAACCGATGACGCTTACTATCGGCGGGAAGATAGAGACCTTTGAGTGCCAGATCCCGGTTCGCTGAACACATGCCGAAAACGCTTGCAACAGCTATCGGCAACTTTCGAAAGAACTGGCGATCATTATCAGGCGCGTCGGTGTGGATATCAGCCACAATAGCGACCTTTCTCGCGATACCGCCGAGTAACGATCTATTTGCTCGTGGCAAGATGCTGGCTGCGTTTGCGGGATTCGTTGTCGCAGTGCTCACCGGTCTCATTCTGGTCGCAGGACGCGAATGGAATGGTCCGCAGCATGCTTGGGCCTGGGGCACGTGTAGCGCGCTATCTTTAGTCCTGAGCATCACCGGATTCTTGACCTACAACTACTTGATTGGAAAATGGACCACGATTTATGATAACCAACGAATTGTCATTGGTTCAGCCTTGACACCTATTGCCCAAGAGGCCGTGAATCACAACCCCGGCATGACGATCGAGCAACTTATCTTTGATGCTGACGGACGGTTTGATCTTGTCTGGATGCGTGATTCAGTATTGTATAACGCCATGTACCTGTTGGCTGCCTACATGATTGCGGTGATCTCTTTAACAATCTGCCTCCTCTCGTTGTTGCACGCCTTCAATTGCAGAGGGCGAAATAAAGGCGCCGTACGACCACAGAAGGACGAAGCGGCCAGTTATTCCTAGTGTCCGTGACAGCAAGCTGCCGGGCCAGTCCGCTTCTGGGAAGTTGCACGTTGGCTGGCCCTCCTGTCAGTTGACGGCTCACTCAGAAGTTGGCCTGCCGGAGCACGTCGCCAGCTCCACTTGTCCGCCTAACGGCCAAGCCGTACCCTTGGAACTACATCACCTCACCCGCCCAGCCAGAAGTCCGAAACACCGACGATACCGCATGTGAGCGGCCTTGGATACCTCATATCCGGGGGTCGGCCCAGCGGAGATGGCGCGAGGGCGTTGTGGTCTCAAACCTTCACTTGTCGAGGCCTAGAGAACATTTTATGGGATTCCCTGGGCACAACGAATGTTGGCACCTTAATGTCGTGACAACCGGAGTGGAGGCCAACGCCAGCTAGAATAAATCAAGTTCACAGACTAAGCGACGAAGGACGCTCTTCGCCAGGAGCGCCATGCAACTTTTCCCTCCCCGGATGGCCCCACGAAGGTCTTCGCCCATCCCCGCCAGGTCCCGACGCTTGAAGATGAGGGATCGGACTGTCGGCGTTCCTCCTGGGAGGGAGAATTCCTAGGTTGTCACGGCGACAATCATCGCCTATTCAGTCTTCTTGCATACCACGATGCTGCGGTAGCCATCTCCAGCCCGGGCGACCGGAGCCTCATAGTTCTTGTCGAACCACGACGTCTCAAACCCGATCGAACGCATCATCTCTTCGACCTCTGCGAACGTCAACGCACACAAAAGATGCCGGTCCACCCATTCTTTCACTCCATCCTTACCGTTGAATGTAAATCTAATTACCAATTCCAAGTCCTCGCCCGTTCCACGATAGAACCAGCGAGGACGAAACGTGATCTCGATGCCGCTTTCGCAGCTTTCATACGTCTTCTCAGCTGCCCCAATTCCGATGCGTTTGTCAACTACGTCGAACAGAAACACACCACCAGGATCAAGGGCAGCCCACACCTGCTTTACAGTCCTCATGAACACTTCCTTTGGACGGCTATACAGTATGGAATTAAACCAACATGATATGAAATCAAATCGCTCGGAGAGCTTCAGGTCTCGCAGATCACCCTGTATCAAGGGCGTGTAAGGAAGCTTCTGTCTCGCAACCGCTAACATATCCGCGCTAATATCGAATCCAGTCGGCACGTACCCTAGCTCCTTAAGGTAAACCATATGCGATCCCGTTCCGCAACACAGATCCAACAACTTCTTGCCGCCAGACGATCCGAACCTCTTGAACAGTATGTCGAACAACCGAGCCTGCTTCCTGTAGTCGATAAAGCCGTAAATCTGGTCGTAATATGGCGCGAGGGATGAGTAAAACTCGCGACGTTCAGTTGTCTTGGCAGGAATCATAATATAAGAGGTTACCAATGGATAGCGAGCCCACTTGAGGGGGCAATGCGACCTGTCGCCTTTACTTGTATGTTTGGAGGCGTACTATCACCATTATAGAGTACTTCCACTTTATTGCCGAGTCCACGAAACAACTGACTAATTCTCGGTTCGGCCGGAAAGCCCCGTTCGACCGCCAAAGTAAAGCTATAAGCCTCTGTAGGCGCATGGATCGATGATACTATTGATCTTGCATCGCTCGGACGGACGTTCTTTACTACGTAGGAAACCTCGACGGCCTGACCCTGCAGCATGGTCATTAGCGGTGAATCCATGCTAATCGTAATCGCACGTGTGCTAACTTGATGCTTACTTATCCCAAGCCGGATCCCGCCGACAAAGGCGTCCTTAACGGAAATGTATGGCTGTACTGAGTGCATGTCTTCGACGGTCCGCCCCATGTGCCAACTGTATTCGTTGCGACTCACATAATGGCTACGTTCCCAATCACGTCGGTCTCTGGTGAATTCGAAAAGGAGTGGAGCAGGAGATTTCCAGGTCGTCTTGTAGCGAACGGCATCCACAAAACGAAGCAGTTCAGGCCTGTTCGCGAGCTTTGTCTTAAGTACTGTAACATGTTCAATCCACTCATAATGGTCGTAGGGCCCTGGCCAGCTATTGTCGTATGCGGAATGTAGAAGTTGAGGCAACTCCGGTCGATCATACTTTTGGATCAAATCATCTACTGACGGTAGTTCGCCGCCCACCTGTGCACTAGGCCTCGTACTTAATAGGCGTGTCACATCTCGAGCAATCAAGGCGTCGAGAAGGCCCTGTACAGGTACTCCCCCGAGATGGCTGAGGAACTCGATGAGATTCTCGACATCCTTCGGAATGAGCTTGCGGTTCCGGGGCAAGACCTTGGAAAAGTCAATCCCAAAGTAGTGGCGAAGAATCGCTGGATACCGAATCAGTTGCTGTTTGAGCTGTCTTTCGTTCCAAAATACGACTGTATCGATCGCGGAATTGGTCTTTTCCAGCATTTCTCCGCGCGTAATTGCTCGGGGAGTGAAATCGCCCGCCGTTGCCAAAAGAATCCGTCTAACGTCACGGTTTCGGGCTTCATCAGGTACATTGTCGAAGATTCCGGGCCCGACACTTGACTTCTGAAGTTTACATTGAATGCCCCACTTGGACGGAAGGCGTGGTGCCAAAAGGGAAGTGAAGCTCTCCGCGGCAATAATATCAAATGTTGGCGTTGTTGGTGGCTGTACTTGGACCTCCGATAGGCCAATCGCCCGCAAAAGGTCAGCTACCAGGAATTCGAACTGCCTATCGGTGAGGCTGTGGAGGTCAAGAGTCGGCATTCAAGATTTATAGGTCAGCTCCTCAGCGCCACAAGGCAAATCGGCGGTTAAGAGACCTACCTGCTCTATGTATTCATCCACGTTGTAGGAGTGTGTAAGGGCCGATCGAAAGAACTGTGCAGTATGTCGGCTCAACAGCATGAGTCGGGAGTCTATCTCCGCCTTTAACGGCTCAGCAACAGAAGTTTCTGCCTTGAACTGCAACCGGCGTAGAGACAACTCTACCGGCCGTACACGGTCCAGAACAGGCCGAACGAAGTCTCGTAGGGCCTTAACGCGTTCGTCAAGATACAACGGAACGAAACGATGGCCGTCTTCGAGTATTCGGCTCTGGGCGCGTAGGTAGTCGAATGAAGGCGTGCCAGGGTGGGGATCGAGACCGTTCCGCGCGTAACTTGGCCAAAGCAATCCGAATTCATCCAGGAAATCGACATTTAGCCAGACGTCCTCAAGGGACATGTCCGGTTCAAACATGATGAAGTAAGGTTGGATGCTCACAGCATACTTGCGGCAGAGCGTTATCGCGCGCCGTGAGTGTTCAAGGCCTGCCCGTTTGCTGAACCTAGCCAAAACTTCTTCGGAGCCCGATTCCAGACCGAGGCCGACATTACATAACCCTCTAGGTTGGCAATAAGAGAGAACGTCTTCTGTCAGTTCCGGCGTGCGGCAACTGAAGGACCAATTCATCTCGAAGGCGCTCATTATGTCCGCGATCAAAATGGCCCGCGCAAGACCCTTCACGCCCGGCAGAAGAAAAACGTCATCGACGAACGAGACTGCCGTCGCGCCTAGACGCCTAAGCAGTGCCACTTCCTCGCGTACTGATTCTGAACTTCGAAGCCTAAAGGGCTTTCCTGGTGAAGCTCGTGTGAATTGAGGGACCGAACAGAAGCTGCACGTGGTATAACAACCACGGCTTGCTGAAATGTTGTATACCAGAAGTCCTGGTTCTCGTGTAGGAAACGCAAGCGAGTCCAGGTCTAGAGGTTTAGTTCGTGAACCAGTGCGAACTACACTGTTCCCTTGTCGAACGATCAATCCAGGAATTTCCGTAAAGGACCTGCCGTCCCGGAAGGCCGAAACAATATCGATGATTGTCTCATCACCCTCCCCGAGCACAACGACGTCCAGGCCACGCTCTTGGTTCATGGCAAATTCACCCCGAAACATTAGGTAATGGCCACCCGCTAATACGAGGCACGGATGATTCCGTTTAATCAGCTTGGTTAAATCCATTAGGCTCGCCAGCAGGCGGTGGGATGTCAAACTGAGTCCAACAACGTGTGGCCGAAATACGAGGATCTTTTGTAGGATAGTACTATTGGTCGAATCGCCGGTTCGATTGAACAGTTGAACTTCGACGTCTCGCTCCCGTAAGAGCGCAGCTTCAATGTAGGCAATCCCAAGGTTTTCACCCTGCGCCCGGAGGCCAGTAAATTCTGGGATAGCCAGTAGAACCCGCAGAGCTTCCATGCTGTTGGTGCTTCGGTACGGACTGCGATGGTTTCGGGCCTCCGCCTCGCTGTGAGCCGGAGGCCTCATTGGTATGGTGGCTACTCGTCGTCACCATCCGCGCCGGTCCACATGAAGTGCCTCCTTTCTCTATCGGCTATTATACGGCGTTATTGGTTGGGAGTCAATGTGGTATACCGCGTATACTCGGCCAATCGTGTCCGGTATAAGACCGTATCGCCCTGAACCCTGCCATCACCAATGCAGCCTTATTTTCTGCAGGACAAACCCAGCCAATCCTTCAATATCCGGGAAGAGCGAAAGGTCGTGCACGTTGAACCGGAAGAGTTGCTCTTCCACTTGTTCTAGCGCGCGCTCCGACATCTCCGCTTGGCACCCTCATATATGAGGGGGAATTGTGGTCCTGGCTCCTGAAGCGCTCGTGGGCGCAATGTGGGAAGGAAAAGTTGAACGCCGCTCCTGGTAGCGGTCAGGGCAGGGCGTCGTGAGCGCAATCTGGGGAGGGAAAACTTGACCGCCGTTCCTGGTGGCGATCAGGGCAGAGCTTGGTGTGCAATCCGGGAAGGGAAAGGCATTTCAAACTTCCCAGAAAACTTCTGAAGAGCAAGACGAACCGTGCGACCCAATCCAGCCACACTCATCCAAGTGACGCTCCGCCGCTTCCGCGGGAGAACGTCTCTGGTCAACTCAAGAGTACCGGTTAGCTTAACTCGGAAACTGTGCCAATGATCGGAAACGGGGCTACCGGATCGGCGGCTATTCGTTCGAGAAATACGAGCCGGCTGTGAATTGCCCCGATTGCAAAGGCGCGGTCCGGCAGCGCCTCGGTGTAGGAAGGAAATTTTACTCGGATTTTGTCACGTCGAGCTTGGCTTTGAGTGTCTCGCCGTCGTGCTCGCCGCGCACACTGCCTGCCAGCCGCTTACCGGATACGGTCAGTTCAAAATGCAGCACCGGCCCGTCTGTGCGGAGGTCGAACGTTACCCTTTAGCCATCCACTTTGCCGTTTTGAATCGGGAACTGCTTCTCCTGGTCGGGTCCGGCCGTGCCCGTCAGCTCGTTCCCGCTCTGTTGCAGGATTAACAATGCACCCTTCCCTTCGCTCTCATGCTCCGAGAACGTCCCCGTCCACTTCCCGGTCAGATCGGCGGCCGAAAGCACAGACGCAAGGACGAAAGCGCCCACAGTTACTAGTCGTTTTCTCACGTGGTCTCTTTCGGCAGTAAAGACCACTCGGACCCGCGAGAATTACAGCGAGATCAAATCGGACACAGCCCGACAACGGCGCCAGCGGTGCCGTCGGGCCCAACGTCGACGTCACCCAATCCTTATCGGAAGCTATCTGGCCCGTTCTGGAACCGTAACTGGCTAAAGGATCAATAGCGTATGACATGTACACCACCTGATGTTCAAATGCAGCAGGCGCCGCAGAGTTGGCTTCTTCCGAAAATTCGATGGTCCCCGCATGTTTTCAATCAGTTGAAGTGTTGGGTTGGAGCGCAGCCGGAACGGAGGCGACACGGTGAATGGCG
>WNFJ01098749.1_pt1 | contig 41481 bp, 34 predicted proteins | sample 5400461 | NCBI WGS metagenome assembly WNFJ01 (sample SAMN13153349, study PRJNA577476) | soil metagenome | isolation source: 115 cm saprolite on Douglas fir-dominated hillslope | place: USA:California | collected 2013-09-17
CGGCTCAAAAGCGGACCAACAGGATAACCAATTGCGCCCGAACTCTGAAACCAGCAACGTTAGCGCCTTGGAGGACGTGCCCGTTTAGGCAAGCGATTTTTCTTCGCTCTTTGGAGAGTGGCCGCAAAAGTGTATTCACGATTAGAGAGTGTACCCTCCCAGCTGGGGTATAGGTTCACCGGTTGCCACCGGAGAGATACCGTTCGCATTACCGGCGCACTCGCCAAACCCGCCAACCAAGGACCCCTCTCTAAATTAGAGAAAGCCGAGGAAGGGCCATGACAACGCGACAGAAAGTTGCTTTAAAAGCGTTCGGCGCATTCGTGGCTGCAGTATTGGCAACTTTGTCCGTTCGCACGTTGGCTCAAACTGCGAAAGTGCCCGTAGATCCTGGCGTTCGCGGCGGCGCGGCGGGTGCTGGTACTCCCCTTCCAGGCCTTACGGCGGACGAAACCGCGTTCTTTAGAGATGGGCTCGCCAGGTTGGCTGATGTCGAGGTGGTGACGGGAGGCAACAACAATGGGCTTGGGCCGCGCTTCAACTCAAACCAGTGCTTGTCTTGCCATTCGCAGCCGGCTGCCGGCGGATCGAGCCCTGCGCGGAACCCCGAGATCGCTATTGCCACTCTCAGTGGGGCGAAAAACGTGTTGCCATGGTTCATCACGCAAAATGGTCCCATCCGTGAAGCACGCTTTAAGCGGAATCCGAACGGAACTAACGATGGCGGCGTGCACGACCTCTTCGTCATTACCGGCCGCAGTGACGCAGCGGGTTGTGACATCGCCCAACCCAACTTCCTGCCTGCCGGAAACCCGCTCTCCGGCCAGGGCGGGAATCCGAACATCATTTTCCGCATCCCGACGCCTGTCTTTGGCGCTGGGCTCATCGAAGCCATCTCCGACTCAGCGATCGTCGCGAACATTAAGACCGACGCACCCCTCAAGGCGCGGTTGGGCATCTCGGGGCACCCGAACGCGCACCTGAGCGGCAATGCGAACCGCAGTGCAAACGACGGGACAATTACCCGCTTCGGATGGAAGGCACAAAACAAGTCCCTGCTCATGTTCGCCAGCGAGGCATACAACGTCGAGATGGGGGTCACCAATCAACTCTTCCCCCAAGAGCGCGACGAGACTCCTGGCTGTCTGTTCAACGCCACGCCCGAGGACACGCTCAACTTCACGACTACCTCCACGCCCGGATCCAACCCCAATACAGCCGTCCTCTCAGACATCGAGGCGTTTGCTGACTTCATGCGCATGCTGGCCCCGCCCACTCCGGCGCCCGACACGCCATCCACCGTGAATGGACGGGCCATTTTCGCAAAGATAGGCTGTGTCCACTGCCACACGCCTTCGTTTACCACCGGCAGGATGATTGCCAGCGGCTCCTCGACGAAGCCGAGTGCCGCGCTTTCCAACCAGACTGTGAATCTCTTCTCCGACCTCCTCGTCCACCACATGGGTAGAGGTCTTGCCGACGGCATCACGCAAGGTGGCGCAGGTCCCGATGAGTTCCGAACCGCTCCGCTCTGGGGTGTCGGGCAACGCGTCTTTTTCCTCCATGACGGACGGACAAGCAATCTGCTGGAGGCTATTGAAGCTCACAGAAGCCACCGTAGCGAGGCAAATAGGGTCATCGACGGTTTCAATAGGCTGACTACTCCAGAGCAGCAAGACATCATCAACTTCCTGCGGTCGCTCTAGTCTAGCAACGCCTCGTGCAAGTCAGCTCCGAACATGCGGCGCCTTCGTGGATATCCAGCTTTCGCCATGCCGTACATGATGAGGGCTGGACAGCTGCTTGTGGCGGCACATCTGGCTCTCGCAGAAGCGATGAGTGAGGCTACACCTCAAATGCAAGGGCGGTTGCGGCAAGTGGCGCGGCTTCTAGATGAGGCAGAGAAACATCTCCGGCAATTCTCTCATGAGCTTCGCCCCACGGTGCTGGACGATCTGGGTTTGGTTCCAGCTATACGCTTCCTGGCAAACGGAATTTCGAAACGAACGGACCTTCCCATTCGGGTCACATCTTCGTTCAACCGCCGCTTACCACCCGCGATCGAAATAGGGTTGTATCGCGTCGTCCAAGAATCCCTGACAAATGTAACAAAGCATTCGCGGGCACGGAACGTCAGGATCGAACTGAGAAGGAAAGGCGAGAGAATTCTCTGCACCGTGCAGGATGATGGTGTGGGATTCGATCCCGAGACGGTGCTCTCGAGGAATGGCAAAAAGGGATTGGGTTTGATCGGAATTCAGGAGCGTCTGAACGTTTTGAAGGGGACGCTCCACATCAAGTCGCAATCGGGGCGTGGCAGCGAGTTATCCATCACAGTTCCCTTAGGAGGTTAATATGCCAACTCGCGTGATACTAGCCGACGATCACACATTGGTTCGCCAAGGGTTAAGAAGTCTTCTCGAACGTGAAGGGATTCAAGTGGTGCGAGAAGCCTCCGATGGACAAGAGGCGATCGCCATCGCGACAAAACTCATGCCGGAGGTCGCCATCATTGACATCAGTATGCCCCTTCTGAATGGGCTCGATGCCGCGCGGGCGATTCGCAAAGCATGTCCCAAGACTAAATTAATCTTGTTGACTCGTCATGACGAAGACCAATACGTCACCGAGGCACTACGCGCCGGGGTAAAAGGGTATGTATTGAAACACCAAGCGGCTCATGACTTGGTTCATGCGATTCACCAGGTTTGTCGGGGGGGGATTTATTTGAGTCCCAGCATTTCTCGCGCCGTTGTAGAGGCATACTTATCGAAGACGGAGGTGTCCCCTGACCCCCTATCAGCGCGGGAGCGTCAAGTGATTCAACTGATTGTGGAGGGAAAAACCACACGCGAAATCGCTCTTCTGCTCGGCATCTGTGCAAAGACGGCGGAATCACACAGGGCCCGTCTGATGCAGAAGCTCGATATCCACGAAACCGCCAGCCTGGTCCGGTATGCGATTCGGCGCGGATTGGTCGAGCCATGACCGCAGAAATAACCCAGCGCAGCCTGACATAACCTTCCGAGGTTCCCCTGGCCCCGAGCAGCCACTGCCGTTAGGTGAGCCGCGCATGCCGGGGGATGGGTGTCGACCTCCACTCGGCGGCGCAAGTATTCTTTTCGCGACTCTGATTGAAGGGACATTCCGTGGTGCGCCACGGCGGTAATGCGAGATCTGACTTCGTCCTCGTGAATTTGATCTGGCGAGATATTCGCGTTATGGAGCCCGCGGTGACAATTTCATGTAGGCCGAGCTTAGTTACAAGCCGGGTGAGGCAACTGGATTCGTCAAATCGACCCCCGAACTGCGACACGTTCTTGAAGGCGGAGAACAGAGCTTGCCGAATGGCGTCCGCTAGATCCTTGGGATTGCGAAACTGGCGAAAGGCCCAGTCTGGCTCTCTCCCTCACTCGATACTCGTAAGTCCCAATGTTCTCCCGATGCCTTTTGTCCACAATATAGCTTCCGTATCGCGTCTTGCGCAGGTGCCGAAGATTCACCGAGACGCAGGTTTCATGCACCCCGGTCATCTCCTCAATCTCAGAAAGCGTGGCCCACCCACGGCCTTCGGAGATGCGGCACATATCAAGCATGAAATCCCGTACTTCCTTTAGACCGGCCGGTTCAGTTGATTGCAGCACGCGAGCCTCCTCCACCAGAAATTTCTCTCCCTCCCATCCATCTATGAATGCGCAACGTTCTCTTCGCCCGAAGGATCAAGGGCGGCCTAAAACTTCGAAATATGGCGAGGCCATGGTTTCGCGAGCTATGATTTCGGGAAGCACAGTTGCTAATGCAGACGTGAACAGCTCTTGGCCCTCGGAATTGAGATGGGTTGCATCTGGCTGGTAAAATCTTGCCGGGACCGCCGTCGGGTCAAGGGGTACTAATGTGTCCAGTCCGACCTTGTTTGACGCGACGGCCATTCGCCGGTCTGCACTCTCGGAAGATGGTGTTGGCGGAACCAGAATAATCAGTTTGGCACCCTGCGACTCGCACAATTCACGCAGCGTCCGCAATCGAGAGACTATAAGCGCTTCAAATTCTAGATCCTGCGGAAGGGTCGACTTTGGCTTTACGAACGAGAGAAGGCCTCCGAAATGGGGGACAATGCCACTGAGAATGCGCGCCCGAAGGGAGCCGCGGGTATCCCAGAACGTGCTCGCATGGGCCAGCAAGAGGTTACTCGCCGCAGTGTGATCCAGACTCAAATCCGAAGCCACCCTGAGGACGTCTCGGCCGTCAAGAAGCATCTTGGGGGAATAGTCCTGGCGCACCGCGGTTTCAAGAAAACTATTCACTGGGAGACCCACCACCACCACTTGCGGCCTTGCGCCCTGATGAAATAGGCGACGCAACCCGTACAGCCAGTCATAGTACCCAGTGGCCTCGAGGAAGACGGGATAGATCCGCATGCTGCCGGAAGTCACCTCCCGGAGGCGGTCTACGTTGACTCCCTCCAAAAGTAAAGAATTCCCCACCATCAGAACTGACGCTGGTTCGCCGGGCCTTGAGGGGCGCACCTCAAGGGCTTCGGAATATTGCCGCGAAACGCGTATATAAGCGCCTGAATAATGCTTTTCCAGATAAATGGAGAAGATCTCCAAGCCCAAGAGTAGAACCGCGCAGATCCCGACCAGTGCCTTCGCATAAACGAAGGCTGTAGACTTAGAACCGGAAATAGACGAACGCGTTGAGATTGCTCCCCGAAAAGAAGGCAAGTACGAGGAAAGCGATAGTTGCCAATCCGGTCCTAACTGCATAGGGCGCCTCCGCAAATGGATATTCCTGATTACTAGCTTCCAGCAACAGGTCCACAAAGAAAAGAGGTAGAGAGAAAATACACAGCATCATGAAGGCCGGGACATACTCGCTCCGCCAGGTGAAGTTGAGCAGCCCGCGCAGGAACTGTACCGCCAAGGCAAGTGAGGGCGCCCGGAAGAATACGAGCGTCAGACAGAAAAGGTTGAAGGTCAGAATCCGCGATGCCCAAACGGAGAAGAAACTGCCAAAGCTGCGGGGTAAAGCTGCGTCTTTTGGCTTCGATTTAGCAGGGAATACGAAGAAGCGCTCGACAGACAAAGCAATGCCGTGAATGGCGCCAAACACGACATAGGTCCAGTTTGCGCCATGCCAGAGACCCGCTAGGACCATGGTCGTCAGAAGATTTCGGCAGGTTTTCCGGTCGCCGCCCGTGCTGCCGCCCAGAGGGATATACAAATAGTCACGAAGCCAGGTGCTCAAACTGATGTGCCAGCGCCGCCAAAACTCCTGAAATCGCTGCGCCAGAAACGGCTGCCTGAAGTTGATCATGAAGTGGAAACCGAGCAATTGCGCGCTGCCCCGCGCGATGTCGCTGTAACCGCTGAAGTCTCCATACACTTGCCAGGCGAACGCATAAGTCCCGATCAGAACGACCCAGAAGTTTGAATTTCCGAATTGACCACCAAACGCCGCATTCGCCAAGAGAGCACAGTTGTCGGCGATCACGCACTTGCGCAAAAGGCCAGAAAAGATCAGCATCATCCCATCGAAAAATCGATCAGCATCGAGGGTACGATTCCTCTGAACCTGAGGAAGCAGGTGCGCTGGTCTTTGAATTGGGCCTGCAATCAAGTGTGCGAACAGACTGACAAATAGACCGTAGTCGACGAAAGATTTGGCGGCCTGCAGTCTACCCTTATAGACGTCCACGATGTAGGCAACTTCCTGAAAGGTATAGAACGAAATCCCCGGCGGAAGGATGACGAGGATCAGTGGCAGAGGAATATGGTGGATGCCCAATGTCGCGAGGGCGCCCGAAAAGGAGTCTACGAAGAAATTAAAGTATTTGAAGACCCCCAGAATCGAAAAATTCAATACGAGAGAGAAAATAAACCACTTCTTGCGGTTGGGGCCGGCGTGACCGGGCTCGATCCTTTGCGCGATCAGAAAATCCATCGTGGTACTGCCGATCATGAGTGCAAGGAAGCGCCAATCCCACCAGCCGTAAAAAAAGTAGCTTGCGAGAAGCAGGAAAACGTTTTGCGCGCGATGCCTGAGACGCCAGTACACCAGCACAACAGGGATCAGGAAGACGAAATATGCGGGCGAGTCAAAAAGCATGATGAGAAGTCAAAATCTAATGTCTTGATTTCCTTTGTGCTGCGAAACCGCGCCGAGTATTGTCAGACAGGGGTGATTGCGACAATCCGGTAAATCAGGGCATTGGAAGCAGGGGAAATACCGGAATCAACGACGATCTCCTCAGTTTCTTAGGATTTAGCAGTGCCGATCGGGCAACCTCTCAGAGCAATGGCTCTTCGGAGGCGCAACCGCCACCGCTATAACGCCCAACGAGCCCCCCAATTGAGCCTGGAAGAACCGCGGAAAGCCACTAGCGCAAGGAACTCTGCGTTGGAGCACCAGCCGACGCTGGACTTATCCGCAACGAACCGCGTGCCGTGGGCCCCGATGCGATTCCGCGGTTTCCACTCCGATGCCTCGCAGGGTGGTGATCAGCGACGACCAGGAAATTCCCTGACATCTCGTTCAGCAACCCCATTGTCTACAACAGATTCCCGAGGGCACATGTGATCGGTCCAGGAGATTACCCTACGTTCTTTTCCGTATTTTTACTCCCCTCAGATTGGCAAACTCACTGGATTGCCGAGACGGCCTTACTTTATTAAAAGTCGGGCGCTGAGGGTGGTAGCTTGGCTCCATCAGCCCTTGTAGGAAGTCCCGCAAGGCACTTCCAGTCGGCTTGGAGAGTGATATGGAGGCTGAACACACCGGTTCCGGTTATGCGTGGTACGCGCTTCGGGTCAGAACGCGACACGAAAAAATCGTAGCCGCGCACTTAGCTGCTAAGGGCTACGAAGGGTTTCTGCCAATGCACAGGTACCGACACCGCTGGTCTGACCGTGTTAAAGAAATCGAAGCTCCATTTTTCCCTGGGTACATATTTTGTCGATTCAACTTACTCGAGCGGCTCCCAATCCTCATGATCCCAGGGGTTGTTCTGGTCGTTGGAGCAGGCAGAACTCCTATCCCAGTTGACGAGACCGAGATTGCCCTCCTCCAGACCGCTGTCAAATCTGGAGTCCCCAGCGAACCCTGGCCATTCCTTCAGATCGGACAAAGGGTGAGAATCGAGTGTGGCCCTCTTTGTGGGTTGGAGGGAGTCTTGTTGGATTTCAGAGGGCATCATTGCCTCGTGTTGTCTGTAACACTTCTGCAGCGGTCGGTTGCGGTTCGAGTTGATAAGGCTTGGACACGGCCCGTTCCCGCGCAGCATCAACCTTGCACGGGCTCAGTGACGGCGCACCGCTCTTCGCAGCAGCTCAGTGCCTAACGACACATCGCATTCCTGAACTGTAGTCCGTCGACTAATTTCTGGCTCTTTCCCGATTCTGCCATCCGTAATTGATTTTCGCACGAGATCAGAGGCTGGGATGCAACAACGGAAGCCGCAGAGGAAACCAGGGGACTTGCGCGCACAAGGACCTCGACAACAGATATTGGGTGGTGCAGGAGCCGGGGTTGGACACCCTCGCCTCGCAGTGTTTGCAGGGAATCTCCTATAGACGATACAGGAAATTCCCTGGCCGGCTTTCCAGAGCATACCTGCTTTTAAACGCCCCATCTCCGGTGTAAGACGGAGCAGTAGCCTTGTAATGGCTTTCGCCAGGAAGCCAAAACAGTAACTCGGGGTCCAAAACACAACCGAAGGGTCCTGCAGGTAACAGATCATGGGACTCAGAGGGCGGAGCTACGCATGACATCTAGCGCCACAGAAATCCAGGCAATGAGCCAAAGCTTGGCGAGGCGGACACGCGACGCCGCTCAGCACAAGCGCGGTATAAAGGACTTCGCGCGCCTCATCTACCGGCAGCGCGCTAAAGAGGTATCGAGCACCAATGTCCGCGAGGTGCTTCCGCGAGTGCTTGCGGATGTTATATCGCTGTGTGCCTCCGTGGTTCTTGCTTCCTTTACTTACCTGGTGGGTTGGGTGATTCTTCGGGGGGAGTATCCCGACCCGTACCAGAAGAGGAATTTGCTTTCCGTCATCCATTTTCAAAACGTCTTAACGCTCGTGGCAATAGGGATTGCCGTTTTTAGCCTTTCTGGATTCTATACGCACACCCGTGGGTATCGAGGCCGCTTTAAGCTGGTGACGATCTTTAATGCGGTTAGCCTTACTTTTCTACTGCAATCGTTTCTTGACTATGAGGTGCTGCGGCTTCCCCTTCCCCGTATGATCGCGCTCGTCGCATGGATTCTCGCCCTTGGGTTCATTGGCGGGACGCGGCTTATCAAAGGGTACGTAAGATCCGCTTATCAGATCGAGCGGAAGGTCAGGCGGGGCGAGAAACCAATAAGAAATGTCCTGCTGATTGGGGGCGCTGGCTACATTGGTTCGGTTCTCACACGTCAGCTCATAAATAATGGCTACAGAGTTCGAGTCTTGGATGAACTACTCTTTGGCGACGCATCCATCGGGTCGCTCCGCGACGCTCCTGCATTCGAGTTGCTCAGGGCTGATTTCCGTCGTGTGGAGTCCGTCGTAGAGGCAACTCGGGATATGGACGCAGTTATCCACTTGGGGGCCATCGTCGGCGACCCTGCTTGCAAGCTCGACAGCAAGATGAGCCTGGAAACAAATCTCGCTGCCACATCCATGATCAGGTATGTATGCAATGGAGCGGGCATACGAAGACTCCTCTTTGCTTCCACTTGCAGTGTCTACGGCGCTGGCCCTTATCTTTTGGATGAGAGGTCCGCTCCTGCTCCACTTTCTCTCTACGCCTGTACTAAGCTCGATTCCGAAAGAATTCTACTTGAGCATCCGGCGGCGGATTACGCTCCAACGATTCTTCGCCTCGCCACGGCTTTCGGGTGGTCCTTTCGGCCAAGGTTTGATCTGGTCGTGAATTTGCTGACAGCCCGAGCGGTGCGCGAGCATCGGCTGACCATCTTCAACCAAACGCAATGGCGGCCATTTATTCACGTTCAAGACATCGCGCGCGCATTTATCACCTCCCTGCGAGCTCCGACTTCCCTGGTCGCATACGAAATCTTCAACGTGGGTTCTGATCGGTTGAACAGCAGCCTTGGCAGTTTGGCAATGATGATCAAAGAACAGATCCGAGACATTCAGGTCGACTACGTCGAGAACACCGATCATCGAGATTATCGCGTCAACTTCGACAAAATCAGGCGAAGGTTGGATTTTACTTGTTTACACGGGCTTGAGGATGGGATTAGCGAGATCAAGGAAGCTCTTGAGAGCGGCTTGGTAGACGATTACAGAGATGCCAAATATCATAACGATCGCATACTCGAGCGAGTGAACGGTCAGGCAAGCATTCTAGACCGGCCAGAGCAATCGGTGAATGCATCCGAAAGGTTCATGCGTCAAACCACAGCCGCGGTCGCGTAGGGCCGCTATGCTAAAGCCACTAGCCTACCTCGGCCATATCGATGCAAGAAAAGTGACTCGGTATTCGCCGAAGAGTCGTATCCGTGGGTATCGATTCCTTTAGCTCATATCGCCGTTCTCAATCCAAAATCAATTCAAGGAAAGACTATGCAAACAGCCACTAATACACCCCTTGCAGGCATACCCGCGATCTATGGAGGCCACCCCGTTTTCGAGGAACCATTCCGCTTCTGTCAGCCCCAGCTGCCCATTCTGGGGGAGGCTATGAAGCGCTACCAGGCCGCCTACAGTGACGGCACAATCACCAACGCCAACTTGGTCACACACCTAGAGGCCGCGGTTGCCGAGCGACTCCAGGTAAAGTACTGCGTGGCCGTTTCGAGCTGCACGAGCGCACTAATGATGGTCCTGCGCGCCCTCGGCCTCACCGGCGAGGTCATCGTCCCGAGTTTTACGTTCTTTGCCACGGGCCATGCCGTGCTGTGGAACGGTCTGCGGCCGGTATTTGCGGACTGCAACCCGGAAACGTGGAACGTAGATCCGGTCGATGTCGAGCGGAAGATTACTGAACGCACCTCCGCCATTTTGGCCGTGCACCTCTATGGCAATCCTTGTGACGTTGAGGCACTCGAGTGGTTGGCCTCGCGTCTTCGCCTAAAGCTCATTTTCGACGCTGCCCACGGCTTCGGCAGTTGGTATCGGGGCCGCCCTGTAGGGCAGTTTGGCGATGCAGAAGTCTTCTCGCTGTCACCGACGAAGCTGCTGGTGGCTGGCGAGGGTGGATTGGTCACCACAAACGATGCGACGCTCGCGCGAGCAATTCGCGGAATGCGAAACTACGGCGACCTAGGCGCCTACGATCCCGAGTGGCTCGGCATGAACGCCCGGATGTCGGGATTCAATGCGGCGCTTGCCTTGGCCGGGCTCCCACTTGTGGAAGGAAAAGTCGACCGCCGTAATCGGATCGCCGAGATGTATACGGGACTGCTTGCGCCACTGCCGGGAGTGCGCTTCCAGAAGGTTCTTCCTGGAGACCTGAGTACCTACAAAGACTATTCCGTTCAAGTCAGGCCGCGAACTTTCGGCATGACGCGCGACGCTTTGGCGGAAGCTCTGCTGGCAGAGAGAATCGAGACGAAGAAGTACTTCTATCCCCCCTTGCACAAGCAGAAGCTATACAGCTCTTTCCACAATCCAGAGCGAGAGAAACTCGCCCACACCGACTACGTCACCGGTGGCGTCTTAAGCCTACCTATTTACGAATCGCTGCCGGATGCCACTGTGGAAGGGGTTGCGTATGCCATCCAGCGCCTGGCGCGCTTTGATGCTTGGGAAAAACAGGCCATAGCGAACGAAAATTACCAACATATGGCAGCCCGTCCGTTCTTTCCAACCAAAGTGAAGGCTGACGAGAGAGTTACGCAAGTCCCACAAACAGTTAAGTCGGTCACGAACTCGCTTAGCTCTGGAGCGACTTGATTCACTGCAAATTCATGGCATGCGAGGAGAGAATGATGAGGATCCCGAGAATCGCCTGGGTCAGTGTAGCACTCTTCTTCCTGGCTATGGGTGCCGCCGGGCAAGAAGCTGCAGTGCAAGGGGCGGATCAGCCGCTGGTGAACTGTGACAGCCAAGTGCGCTCCACTTACCCGCTGGGATCCGACGATGAGATTGAGATTTCCGGGCCGGAACTGGATGAGTTCGCCAATAAACCGATCCGCATTGATGGCGATGGTTATGTCCAGGTGCCGTTGGTCGGCTCTGTCCATGTGGCCGGGTTAACGATCCAGCAAGTGGAGCAGGAACTTAACAAACGCCTGAGCACCTACATTCGCCATCCGCAGACTGCTGTCAACGTTAAGGAACTTCGTAGCCAGCCGGTTTCCATCCTGGGTGAGGTAAACACTCCGGGTGTTTATCAGGTCCAGGGGCATAAGACGCTGCTCGAAATGCTTTCTCTGGCCGGGGGAATTCGGACGGATGCAGGGTACAGCATCCGGATCACGCGTCAATTGGAATGGGGTTGCATCCCGTTGCCGAACGTGACGGCCGATGCCTCGAGGCGTTTCAGTGTTGCCGAAGTCGACTTGAAAAACATCATAGCGGCCAAGAACCCCGAGGAGAATATCCAAATCTTCCCGCATGATGTCATCTCCGTTCCAAAGGCAGAAATGGTGTACGTCATCGGGGAGGTGAAGCGTTCAGGCGGATTTGTGCTCGGCGAACATCAGTCCATCTCCGTGCTGCAGGCTCTCTCTCTCGCCGAGGGGCTGAACGGGACTGCTGACGCACGGCATGCCAAGATCATGCGGCTGAACCAGGAGGCCGATCAGCGCGAGGAGATGGCGGTGGACGTGAAGAACATCCTGGCTGGAAAGAAACGGGACGTTCCGCTGCAAGGGGACGACATTTTGTTCATCCCCGGCAGCATGGGCAAGAAAGCCGCCTTGCGCGCCGTCGAAGCGGGGATCCAAGCGGGCACGGGCTTGGTTGTCTGGCGTGCACCCTGAGACTGATTCAAAGGAAAGAGAATGGAATCTTCTGATCTCCCGCTGCAAAAAAACAACGGAAACCTAAGCGGAATCGCCAAGAGGGCAGAGCGGCTCGGCCTATCGGGCCTGCGCGCGGAGGCACGCGGCCTGGAGGCCGAAGCAGCGCACGCCTATGACGGTCTGGCGAACTATCGGGGCATTCTGGTTCGCCACAAATTGACCCTGTTGCGTTTCGCTGGGGCTGGATTGCTCACGGCTCTACTCATCAGTTTGCTGCAGACGCCGTTTTACCGCGCGCGCACATCGCTCGAGATCCAGGATATTAATGACAACTTTATGGACCTGAAGAGTGTGGAGCCCACCGACTCCTCAGGCGATTACAACAGTGCAGAGTCTTATGTCGAGACGCAGATCAAGATTCTGCAGAGCGAATCTCTTCTGGAGCGCGTGATTGACAAGCTGAACATGCAGGAAGCCCCGCCGTCCACCTTCGGGGCGCGGGTAGCACGGATGCTCAGATGGTCCCGTGCGTCACGTTCCCCGCGGAAGGAAGAGTTGGTCCAACTGGCAGAACACAACTTGACGGTGAGCGCCCCCGGCCACACGCACGTTCTGGAGGTGCTGTACGAATCGCCCGACCCCAGGCTTGCCGCGGACTTCGCGAATACTCTAGTCAGCGAATTTGTCGGACAAAGCCAAGAGATGCGTTGGCAGTCTACGCAGCGCACTGCCGAGTGGCTGACCAATCATTTGGACGAGATGAAGGTCAAGCTGGAACAGTCGGAAGCGCAGTTACAGAATTACGCCCAGGTCTCTGGCCTGACTCTCTCCCGCGAAGGAGATAACGTCGCGGAGATCCGGCTTAAGGAACTGCAGGACGAGGTTTCCAAGGCCCAGGCCGACCGCGTCGCGAAGCAGGCCAAGTTCGAAGAGTCGAAGAGGGAGCCGGTGAATTCCCTTCCAGACACGCTCGACGACCCGACCCTGCGCGATTACCGCGAAAAGCTGACCGATCTGCAGAGACAGCTGGTTGAACTGAGTATCACGCTGACTCCGGAGCATTACAAAGTGCAGCGTGTGCAGGCTCAGATCGCCAAGCTACAGTCGGCCGTGGACACTGAACACAGCAATATCTTGCGCCGCGTCGGCAACGAATACGCAGCCGCGCTCCGCCGCGAAAGACTCCTCTCCGCGGCTCAAGCCGAGCAGGAAAAGACGGTCGCCGATCAATCCGGCAGAACCATCCGCTACAATACCTTGAAGCGCGATGTGGATTCCAATCGCCAGCTCTACGAATCGCTGCTGCAGCGAACGTTTTGGTCGTTGATCCGGCAAAACCGCCGCTACATCCATATAAGCCTGATCTCCCAAAGAACTCGGCTTTGGGGCTGCTGAGCGGTGTGTTCCTTGGCCTCGGATTCGTTCTTTTCCGGGAACGTTTTGACCGCAGAATATGCGCCCCCGGCGATACACTAGCCTATTTGAACTTACCCGAATTGGGCGCCATACCGCTAGCTCGACTCCCTGTCTCCCGGCAAATCTCGAACGGTGTCAAAGTCCGTACCGCTCGGGCTCTTTCTTCTGGGCGCGCCTTGAAAACCCCTGCAAGCGATTGTCCCGAACTGGCTACCTGGCAGCGTAAGCCATCCTTGCTGGCTGAATGCGTCCGTACCGCACTGACTTCCATTCTCTTGACTAGCCAAAACGGAGACCATCCTCGGGTCGTGGTCCTTACAAGCCCCTGCCCGGGCGATGGGAAGACGACTGTGGCGAGCAATCTCAGTATCGCGATGGCCGAGATACGTCAAAATGTGTTGCTGATCGACGGTGATTTGCGCCGCCCAAGACTACATGAAGTTTTCGGCGTGCCGAATGAGTGGGGTCTCGGTGACGTGCTAAGAGCGACCACCCCTCTGGAGTCCATTCCCATCACCCATCTAGTTTGCAAGACTAAAATCTCTGGGCTCCATCTCCTGCCTGGGGGAAAGGACACCATAGCCGCCTCAAGCCTTCTTTATTCTCCCCGAATGTCTTGGTTGTTGCGCCGCGTCCGACGTGAGTTTGATATGGTCCTGGTTGACGCGCCGCCCATGATCCACTTGGCGGATGCGCGCGTCCTAGGCCGGCTCGCTGATGGCATCATTTTAGTTGTACGTGCCGGGCAGACTACCTTCGAGAACGCCATATTCGCCTGCCAACGTTTCGCCGAAGATGGAACGCACGTGCTCGGTACCATCCTGAACCGCTGGGATCCGAAGAGCAGCGGACGTTACGGCTATGGAAGTTACGACGATTACGAACCATATGCCGCACACTAATGCAAAGAAAAAACCCGGCGGTCATGGGTGATCTGCACGTTTTATGAGCGTTACCTCTAAGCGCAAGCTAGTTATCATCGGTGCAGGCGGCTTCGGAGCGGTCGTCGCTCAGTTAGCCGAGGACCTGAATGCGCCCACAGCTAATCACAAGAGTGCAACGCCGTGGCATGTCATCGGCTACATGGACAGCGACCCCGCAAAGCGTAGAACGCGGCATGCCGGACGTACTGTACACGGAACTATCGAGGAAGTGTGTCGCGAGTTCCGGGAGCAAGAGCTGTGGTTTTTCTGTGCCATCGGCGATAACCGCGCACGCGCAAGAATGGTGCGGTGCGCCGAGGAAATTGGCTGGAAGCCCGCAACTTTGGTGCATCCCTCAGCCATTCTGGACAGTACGGTGACCATTGGCCCTGGAAGTTACATCGGCCCCGCATCTGTTATCTCGTTCCACTCAAGAATCGGGGCTCACGTCACCGTTGATATGCACGTATCGATAGGACACGACGCGGAACTACTGGATTTCTGCGAAGTTTTTCCCGGTGCTCGCATCAATGGCAACTGTCGCCTGGGGGCCTACTCCCTCGTGGGATCAAACGCCACACTGTTGCCGGGAACAGTGGTTGGTGAGAACGCAGTGGTGGGAGCAAATTCGTTAGCGCACGGCTGCGTCGAACCGAATGTAACAATTTTTGGGGTTCCTGCTCGAATCATTCGCAGAACCAAGAGTTCTTTCTCGCCCCAATGACGAGGCGAAGCCGCCTAGGAGGTTGCTCATGGCAACAACAATTCGAGCAAAGAATGCTGATTTGCCCGTCGAGGTATTTTCCACTTGCCCAAGCTCTACTGGCGCGACGCCGGAGAGTTACCTCAAAAGCGTCGCCGACGTGGCCCGCTGGAGTGAACAAAATGGATGCAAAGGTATTCTGATTTATACGGACAATTCCTTAGTGGATCCGTGGCTTGTCTCTCAAATGATAATCGAGAACACTGCAGCACTCTGTCCACTTGTCGCCGTTCAACCGATATATATGCACCCGTACACCGTCGCCAAAATGGTTGCCTCTTTTGGCTTCCTCTACGGCCGTCAGATGTACTTGAACATGGTTGCCGGCGGCTTCAAGAATGATTTGGTTGAGCTCAACGACACAACGCCACACGATAAGCGCTACGAGCGGCTGACCGAATACACGAATATCATTCGTCAACTCCTGAGCGGCCCGGCGCCCGTCAGTTTCTGCGGTGAGTTTTACAAGGCTGATAAGTTGCGAATGACTCCTCCGTTAGCTCAGCATCTCTTCCCTGGCATCTTTGTCTCTGGTTCGTCGGAAGCAGGCGTCGCCGCCGCTAAAGCTATGGGCGCAACCGCGATCCGCTACCCAAAACCGGCCAAGGACTATCAGACCGAATCCTTAGTTGCAGACGGCGTGAGCTCCGGTGTGCGGGTAGGCATCATTGCGCGCGATTCTAGCGAGGAGGCTTGGAAAATCGCCTACCGGCGCTTTCCCGAAGACCGGAAGGGCCAACTAACCCATCAGCTAGCGATGAAGGTGTCAGATTCGTCCTGGCACAAACAGTTGGCGCAGCTTGGAGAGAAAACCGAGACCGGGCAGAGCCCCTACTGGCTAGTTCCCTTTCAGAACTATAAGACCTTCTGCCCTTACTTGGTGGGAAGCTACGAGCAGGTGGGAAGTGAATTGGCACGCTATATAGAGGCAGGGTATCGCAGTTTCATCCTCGATATCCCGCCAAACGAAGAAGAACTCCACCACATCAACGCGACCTTTGAACACTCCTACTCTTCCTGCGCGATATGAAGAAGTTGCTTCAACATTGGGTCACCCAACAAGCGGAGCGTCACCCAGACGCCATCGCCGTGGTCATGGACCAAGAACGGCTCACCTATCGTCAACTGGAAGAGGAAGCGAACCAACTGGCCCGACTGCTGGAGGCGTCGGGGTGCGTTAAAGGGGATCGTGTCTGCTTTCTGATGCCGAAGTCACCAGCGGCTATCGTCAGCATCCTAGGCATTCTGAAGGCAGATTGCATGCACGTGCCCCTCGACCCGGGGAGCCCGGCTGCTCGGCTGAGCAAAATTGTCGAGTCCTGCGAAAGCCGATGCATTCTGGCTGCCGGTTCGGTTGGCAATTTGCTCGATGAATTAGTCTCCCAGCCAAAATTTCGCGAGTCGATAACGATCGGCGGGATGGATGAGCGAATCACGGGACGCAATTTCCGTATCGAATTCTCGAGGCGCGACCTGGCCCGCTACTCGAGCGCCCCGTTTGACTCTCGAAACACTCCTGAGGATCCGGCGCACATTCTGTTCACCTCTGGATCAACCGGAACACCCAAAGGAGTGGTGATTACCCATGCCAATGTCATTCATTTCGTCGAATGGGCGGTCAAGCACTTTGGGATCACATCTTCTGACCGGAATTCCGGGCACCCTCCGCTGCATTTTGATCTCTCCCAGTTTGACATCTTCGGGACGTTTGCAGTGGGCGCACAACTCCATCTGGTGCCTCCAGATCTCAGCCTATTACCAAACAAGCTGGCGACATTCATGCGCAACTCTGCACTGACCCAGTGGTTTTCAGTTCCTTCTGTTCTCAACTACATGGCAAAGTTCGACGTGGTTCAGTTCAATGACTTCCCTGCTCTCAAGCGTCTGCTTTGGTGCGGGGAGGTATTGCCCACGGCGGTACTGATGTACTGGATGAATCGGCTGCCCAACGTGAGCTTCACTAATTTATACGGTCCTACGGAGACCACGATCGCCAGCAGCTACTACAGTATTCCGAACTGTCCTCGGGATGCTCACGAGCCCATCCCGATCGGAGCTGCATGCGATGGCGAAGAGCTGCTGGTGCTGGACGACAACTTGAACCCAACGCCGCCCGGGAAGACTGGCGACTTGTACATTGGAGGAGCGGGTTTGAGTCCCGGTTACTGGAGAGACCCCGAAAAGACCTCTGCCGCTTTCATGCGGCACCCGCGGAGCATTGATCGGTCAAAACGAATTTACCGCACTGGCGATGTAGCAAAGCTTGGTGCAGATGGGCTTGTCTATTACGTAGGACGCGTGGACTCGCAAGTCAAGAGCCGGGGATACCGAATTGAGCTGGGTGAGATCGAAGCGGCTTTGAGCACGCTGGAAGAGTTAGAGGAGTGCGCAGTGGTAGCCATTCCGAGCGACGGATTCGAGGGCGTAGCCATCTGTTGCGGTTACGTGAGGGGAGCCCAAGCCCAGCCGAATTTAGCAGATTTACGTAAGAAATTGAGCAAGTCTTTACCGCATTACATGTTGCCTTCTCTCTGGATGGCGCTAGAGCACCTTCCCAAGAACCCGAATGGAAAAATCGACCGGCCAAAACTCCGGGAGCGATTTCAAGAGAGGGTGGCTCAGACAGGTTGAGAATCTGAACCGGAATGAACGTTTTGCTTGCAGGCGAAGAATCAGGCGGCATTCAAACGCTCCGGGCCTTGGCGCAGCGCTCCCACAGGATTGTTGGCGTGCTGGCTTTACCAGAAACCAAGGGCAACGGAGTCGCAAGTCTAGCGAGTGTTGCAGAGAAGCTCGGTTACCCAACCTGGGCGGCACAGCTCGTCAGAGATCCGACGTTTGCAGAAACTGTACGCTCCCGACAGGTAGACATTCTTCTCAACGTTTACTCACTATTCTTCATTAACAGCGAAGTAGCTCGTGCTCCACGCTACGGAAGCTTCAACCTGCATCCTGGACCACTTCCCCGCTATGCCGGTCTGAATCCCATCAGTTGGGCGTTATATCCGGGCGAACGGACACACGGCGTTACACTCCACAAGATAGAACCGGGGATCGATACTGGAGCCATTGCATACCAAGCTTTGTTTGACATCCAGGAACACGACACCGCATTGTCATTGAGTATCAGGTGCGTGCAGAAAGGTCTGGAGCTCATCGTCCAATTTCTGGAGGCTGCTGCCAAGGGTCCCGACTCGATCCCGCTGGTACCTCAAGACCTGAGTCAAAGGGAATACTTTGGCAGGGAAATTCCCGAAAATGGATGGTTGTCATGGTCACGTCCCGCGAAACAGATTCTAAATTTCGTCCGCGCGTGCGATTACCTTCCCTTCCGCTCGGCATGGGGACACCCACGGACGAGACTGCGCGACCAGGAAGTTGCCATCGCAAAGGCCTGTTCCACACGCCGCGCCTGTCACGAGCCTCCGGGAACCGTTAGCATGTCGTCAGATTCGGAGATTGAAGTCGCCTGCGCAGATGAGTGGGTGCGCATCGACAGGGTTCTGGTGGAGGGAACATTCGTTGCTCCAGCCCAAATTCTGAAGACTGGAGATTATCTACAGGACGCCCGTAACCGAGTGTGAAGCGACAATACGCTTCATGGCAAAGATAGCGCAAACTTTCTAGAAGATGAGTGGCCGTCGCCCGGTATTCGAGTATGAGTAATAAAGAGATTAAACATGCGTGAACGAGAAGTTGTAGAAGAGCGACTTAGCGGGCTGTTCTGCGAAAAGTTTGGTCTGGACATAGCGTCGGTGGAAACGGACCTGATCGAGACCGGTGTTTTGGATTCGCTCAAACTCGTGGAGTTGCTGCTGGAGCTGGAGCAACTGTTCGAAATGAAGATCCCGTTGAATGACCTTGAAATCGACACTTTTCGATCGATAGCACACATCGCGGACTTAGTCATGAATGACAACGGACTCAGTCGAACTGCGGGATTGTATTCCAGCGGTCAGAATGCTGCTCAACCCGAACTAAAACCCAACGCAGACAGAGGCGTCATGCCGCGCGAAATAAGATCACTTTGATCATAGCGCCGAGACCAGTGCTCTCTTCTCTAGGCGAGTGACACAATTTTCCGGGGGAACGGTCCGCCGCCGCGATGAGCACGCCAACGACGAGACGGCACGGAAACTCCCAGATGACCCACAAATGAGTGTGAATCCCAGGCGAATCGGCCTTGTCAACGTGGTGACGTCGTCGCTGATGGTTGGCTTTCTGCAAGGCCAACTGCGGTACCTCCAGGAACAAGGGTTCGATGTGACGATCATCTCCCCTCCGGGAAAGGCCCTCGAGGACCTGGCCCGAAGCAACACCGTGAAGGCCATCGAGTTGCCCATGGAGCGGAAGATTGCTCCCTTGCAAGATCTCGTATCACTCTGGCGTTTGTGGCGCAAAGTACGTGCGCTTCGTCCGACCGTGACGAATGTGGGAACTCCCAAGGCAGGATTGCTAGGAGGGTTTGCGGCCTGGCTAAACCGCGTCCCCTGTCGGTTCTACACGCTGCGCGGCTTGCGGTTCGAGACCACGACAGGACTGAGACGCCATCTTCTGATTTATGCAGAACGTTTGGCTTGCCGCTTTGCGCATCGAGTTGTATGTGTGAGCAAAAGCGTGCGCGAAAAGGCCGTAGCCTCTGGACTCACAAGCCGGGAGCGAACAGTGGTCTTCGGTTCCGGCAGCAGCAATGGAGTGGATGCTTCGCGCTTCATGCTCACGCCTGAGATCATGAAGCGAGCCGCCGTACTGCGAAATGAGTTGGGCATCCCCCCGAAAGCGCCTGTTGTGGGCTTTGTCGGGCGTCTGACCCGCGACAAAGGCATTCCCGAATTGACAGAGGCTTTCTTGCGGCTCAGCGATCAGTTCCCGCATCTCCGGCTGCTATTGGTGGGGCCATTTGAGAATGAAGACCCGCTCGCTCCCGAGAATCGGAGATGTCTTGAGTCTCATCCGCGCGTGATTTTGGCTGGACATTGCAAGGCGTCTCCCAACCCCCAATGGCGAGATCAACCCGTGGAGGATACTCCACCCTATTACGCGCTGATGGATGTCCTGATTCTGCCCAGCCATCGCGAAGGGCTTCCTAATGTTGTGCTGGAGGCGCAAGCCGCCGGCAAGCCAGTGGCGGCCGCCATGGCGACTGGGATCGTAGATGCCGTCGTAGATGGTGAAACCGGTCTTCTTTTCCCTGTGGGTGATGTATCCGCAATGGTCAAGGTAGTGGCAAGACTTCTCAGCGACAATGAATTGGCAGATAAGCTGGGCCGCGGCGGCCAGGAACGCGTCACCCGGGAGTTCCGACAGGAACAGATCTGGGAAGCGCTTTTCCAGGAGTATCTCGGAGTCCTCAAGACGACAGATCTTCCGTTGCCCGTGCGATTCGTTGCCAGCACAAATGCGGCGGATCTGCGGCGAGGTCCCGTGAACAGCCGCGCCTGCGAATGAAGCTCCTCTCTTGCTGACACGCGTCCTTTTGAGCTGGCGATAAACAAACCCATGTGTGGCTTTGCAGGCATCCTCGATCTCGACCGCCGGACCAGCGACCAAGCAATGCGGGCCATCGTAGCTCGCATGGCCGATAGCCTTCGCCATCGTGGTCCTGACGACGCAGGGATCTGGATAGACCCGGCCGCCGGTGTGGCCTTGGGCCACCGCAGACTATCCGTCGTTGATCTTTCGCCCGCCGGTCACCAGCCGATGGTTTCGGCCAGCGACCGTTATGTGATGGTTTACAACGGCGAGATTTACAATGCTCAGCAACTACGCCGCGAGCTCGACCAAGTCACGAGGGGGTCGGTTTCTTTCCGTGGGCATTCCGATACGGAGGTCATGCTGGCGACCTTCGAACACTGCGGTGTTCAACAGGCCATTTCCCGCATGAACGGGATGTTTGCCTTTGCTCTTTGGGACCGACGGGAGCGCGTTCTGTATCTCGGCCGGGACCGCCTGGGCGAGAAACCTCTGTATTACGGCTGGACCGGGAGGACACTTCTGTTCGGGTCCGAGCTCAAAGCCCTGCGATGCCATCCCGACTTCCACGCACGGATCAATCGCCACGCTCTGGCACTTTATTTCCGTCACAACTGCATTCCCGCTCCCTACTCCATCTACGAAGGCATCTGCAAATTGCCGCCAGCGGCGATCCTTGAAGTGTCCGTTGACGCCGCCGGAGCTGCCGCCCCCGCGCCTTACTGGTCCCTCAAAGAGGTCCTTGAGCGCGGTGTGGCTGATCCTTTTTCTGGATCGGAAGCCGATGCCGTTGAAGAACTCGAGAGGGTGCTGCGCGACGCCGTCAAAATCCGCATGCTGGCGGATGTTTCTCTGGGAGCGTTCCTGTCGGGCGGAGTGGATTCCTCGACGGTAGTGGCGTTGATGCAAGCTCAGAGCGAGCGTCCTATCAAGACCTTCTCCATCGGTTCTTGCGAGCCTGGTTACGACGAAGCTGCGGATGCCAGGGCCGTGGCGCGCCATCTGGCCACGGAACATAGCGAGCTCTACGTGACGCCGGCAGAAGCCATGGACGTGGTTCCCCGATTGCCCGAAATTTATGACGAGCCGTTTGCGGACTCTTCACAAATCGTGACTTTCCTCGTCGCTCAACTAGCGCGTCAGCATGTGACCGTTTGTCTCTCCGGGGACGGAGGGGATGAGCTCTTCGGGGGATACAACCGGCACGTTTGGAATGGCCGAATCTGGAAGTCCATCAAGTGGGCGCCGCGAAGCGCCCGGATGGCGGCCGCGCGGGCAATCCTCAGGGTCCCGCCGGATCGCTGGGAGACCCTTTTCCAGAGCCTGAGCCCGGCATTGCCGCGCCGCCTGATGTACGGACAGTTCGGCTACAAGCTCCACAAACTCGCAGGAATCCTACCGGCAGGCAGCCCCCAGATGATGTACTTTGCTTTGGCGTCTCATTGGCTGGAGCCGGAGTCGGTTGTGTTAGGTGCTCAGGAGCCAGAAACGCTCATCACTCGTGCTGACGCATGGCCTCGCCTGCCAGAATTTGCCCAACAAATGATGTTCCTCGACTGTGCGACGTATCTCCCCGACGACATCCTGGCCAAAGTGGACCGCGCTACGATGGCCGTCAGCCTCGAAGCGCGTGTTCCACTGCTGGATCATCGCGTGGTGGAATTTGCCTGGCGTCTTCCAAGCTCTCTGAAAATTCGCAAGGGGCGCGGAAAGTGGATCCTACGCCACCTGCTGTATCGATATGTTCCATCGCAATTGATCGATCGGCCGAAGTCGGGCTTTGGCGTGCCGCTGGACAGCTGGCTGCGCGGCCCCCTTCGCGACTGGGCGGAATCGCTATTGGACGAAAACCGATTGAGAAGTGAGGGTTTTCTCAACCCGCAGCTCATCCGCCAGAAGTGGGACGACTTTCTCGCCGGCAACCATCCCTGGCAATATCACCTCTGGGACGTCCTGATGTTTCAAGCCTGGTACGCTGCACAGCAGCAGTCAAAACCGGAATTAGAACCCGCCGTGGCGGTTGCGTGGTCAGCTTTTCGCTCCGAGCTCTGAATTAGAGGGGCAAAGGGTCGTCTGATGAGTAGCCGCGCCCAAGAAAAATCACTGGGGATTCTCAACGTCGTTGCTTCAGGTGCTGCCATGATCCTTCTTTGCCCACCGCTGGCGCTGATCGCGGTGGCCGTCTGGATGAGCGCTTTGTGTACAACCGCCTCCACCTTCTTGATATCGGCGATAATGCCGGGTCCAGGCAGTGAGTCGGTCCTGCAACACACACTCATGCCGTCGAAGCGACGCTGAATGCGAATCTTGCAGGTCATTGGAGGGCTGAATCGGGGCGGTGCCGAAACCTGGCTTCTCCAGACCCTTCGCTGCATAGATAGGACGAAGTATCAATTCGATTTTCTTGTGCACACGGAGCAGAGGTGTGCCTACGACAGCGACGTTCGGTCACTCGGCGCTCGCATCATACCTTGCCTCTCGCCTTCTGATCCGGTTCGATACGCTCGTAACTTCTTGCGTATCCTGCGGGAAACTGGCCCTTATGATTGCGTTCACAGCCATGTTCACCGCTTTAGCGGATATGTCCTAACTTTAGCGCGACTGGCTGGAGTGCCCTTACGCATAGCGCATTCACACCTTTCGGATAAAGAGGCGGATAACCGTCAGTTTTATCAGCTGGCGATGACCACTCTGCTCAAGATAGGTGCAACCGCTGGATTGGGGGTAAGCGAGAAAGCCAGCGAGTCTCTGTTCGGGGAGAATTGGAAAATCGACCCAAGGTGGCGGGTATCACATTTGGGGATTGATCTTAAACCGTTTTCCCTTCCGGTGGACTCGCGTAGGGTTAGGGCTGAGTTCGCTATCCCGGAGCACGCATTTGTAGTCGGACACGCCGGCCGATTCTTTCCCCAGAAGAACCACACTTTTCTTTTGGACGTCGCGAAGCATGTTTGTGCGGCTAATCCCGAAGCAATTTTTGTTTTGGTAGGTGACGGGCCGCTGCGCAACGCCATGGAAATCAAAGCCGAGAACCTTGGAATTGCTCGGCATGTGAGATTCGTGGGCGTTCGAGATGACGTAGTCCGCCTTATGAAAGGCCTCATGGATGTGTTCCTGCTCCCGTCCCTCTATGAAGGATTTCCAGTGGTTCTAATGGAGGCGCAGGCCGCTGGCTTGCGATGTTTCATAGCGAACACGATTTCTGAGGAGACTGATATTTTCCCCGAACTTGTAACCCGCCTTTCCCTTGCGGATGGCGCATGTGCCTGGGCCGAGTCCCTCGTTAAAGCACAACCTCTAGCTGAGACAAGTTTTCAGCCAGACGCAATGCGTGACTTCTCTATCGAAGCGGCGGTCAGCCGCCTGTGCAGTGTTTATGAGCATCACTAGCACAATCCAAATACGACTGCCTCGAAGGGTGACGCTCAACCCCAAATGTGACTGGGGGGTACTCGTGCTGGCCTGTGTTTTTTTGGCTTCCAGTCTTATGTGCTGGAGCGTAGTGTGTGTGGGCCCAAAGTTAACCCTCGCAGTCGCAATCGTCCCTTTGGTCCTTCCTTTCATAGTCGCTTACGCTGCGATGACAGAAAGAGGAATCCTAGATCCTACCGCCCTGTTCCCAGCTTTCTTTGGTGCGTATAACGGATTCCCGTTAATTAGGTTTTTGTCCGATGATGTTCGAAATAATCTTGCTTACCCAGTGAAGTTTGAGCCCGGCATTTACTTTCGAGCCGGACTGCTCTCGGCTCTAGGAGCAATCTTCATCGCGATCACCTGGGCTCTCTGGAGGCCGCCGGCTCACAAAAAGCTTCCTAAACACGACGTGACTGGTTGGTTCAATACGGGCGTAATTTGCTACGCGATCGGAATATTGCTGTACTTCCTTCAGTATCAGCGGATTGGCGGGTATTGGGCTGCACTCGCGATGGACCGCGTCAAACGATTCGAGCTGATGACTCAGACAACCTCGTCGGCCTATTACGCTTTCGTGATGGTGGGGTTGGTGATGATGATAGCTTCCGGCAGAAGTGGAGTTCGAAAGGCGGCAATTGTCGTAATGACTGCGCTGTGGTGTGTGATTGTAATGGCGCAGGGTGATCGCAGGCTGGCGCTGCAGGCAGTCATGGCGGTCACCAGTGCCGCGACGTTTCTTATGGCGAAGTCCACCAGAATAAAAATGACCCATCTTTTGCTCGCGATCACCACCTACGTGGCATTTTCGGCCTTCGGTCAGCTCAGAGAGGTAATCCCCTTCTTGGTTTCTGACGCTGTCCCACACCCTAGACCGCTTGACTTCGGTGGGACGAATTCGCTACTCGAAAACAGTAAGCCAGAAAATAATGAGCTTGCGGGCCCTTTCCTGTCTGTCTTGTACAACGCAGAACATGTGAGAGACTACTCACTCGGCGCCTCTTACGCCGATAGCATTTTTGCGGTACTTCCCCGGGTCCTGTACCCTGGATCCAAGCCGCTCTCAGCTACCGCGAAGCTCGATAATGCACTGCACTATGGGGGTAACCGTTTCCCCGTGGCTGGGTGGGGCTACAGTCCCATTGCCGAGGCCTTTCTAAATTTCGGGCTCCCCGGAGTATGCCTAATATCCTCTCTGTGGATGGGAGCCTTTGTCATCTTAAGTCGATTGCGGAACTATAGTTGGGGGTTGGTTGCGGTTGCAGTGCTGTCGTCTGAAACCGTTAACGCAAATCGGATCGATTTCAGGACGGTTTATCTGGAATCGTTTTCCTGCATCCTTGCCGTTCTAGTGGCCGTACTCCTCGTGAGAAGCCTACATCCGAGAATCCACAAGCTGATCGAGTCGCGAAGGGTACAGTGAGCAAGATGAAACTGATGGTCTCCATAGACGAACACTATATCGCGGCTCGCGGACGCATTTACTGTACAGAGGGGACAACGCCTTATGAGTTCTTCCGCCGCGCGTATCTGAAGGTTTTCGACCAGGTAATCGTTTTGGCTCGAGTCCGTTGGGACGAACGATTCGCTGGCCGCCCAGAAGCCATATCGGACGGTCCAAATGTTGAATTCTTTCCCTTGCCTGATTTTCGAGGACCCTATCAGTATGTAACCGTTCGCAGGGGCCTGTTAGCCTGCATACGTGAGGCCATACACAAGGCCGATGCTTATGTTCTCCGGGGGCCCGGCATCATCGGAAACTTCCTCGCCAGTGAGGTCCAGCGCGCTGGCAAGTCCTACGCAGCGCAGGTTCTAGGCGATCCGCAGGAGGTATACGGGCCGGGCCGCGTCGGTGGATTTCTGCGCTGGTTCTACCGACCGGTGCTGAGCGGAAGGCAGAAACGGATTTGCTGGAACGCAGTCGCGGTGTCTTACGTCACGCGGTCAACCCTCCAACGCCGCTATCCGGCATCTCCGGGCGCGTTTGCTGCCTCGTGGTCGGACGCACAGATCGAAGGTGCTATCGCGACTCAAGGAGAACTTGAAAAGAGACTTCGGTCAATCTCAGAGCTTGCAAACCGCCCAGCTGTACTCGGCTTCGTTGGCAGTCTGGCGCAGCCATATAAGGGAGCCGATGTGTTGCTGAGGGCCATAGCACTTTGTCGGGTGCAGGGTCTCAAGGTGGTGGCTCGTCTGGTCGGGTGTGGAAGGCTGCTGAGCGAATATCAGGGTCTGGCGAAAGAACTGGGAGTTGCCGACGATGTCGAATTTCTCGGACGATTAGGGGCAGGTGGCCCGGTATTCCAGTTCCTCGATTCCGTGGACCTTTTCGTTATGCCATCTTTAACCGAGGGGTTGCCACGCGCCATGATTGAGGCCATGGCTCGTGGCTGTCCGTGCATCGGCAGCAACGTAGGCGGAATTCCAGAGCTACTCGCGCCGGACGATCTTGTTAAGCCTGGCGATCCCGCCGCGTTGGCAAAGGAAATTATGCAGAAGCTTGCCTCGCAACTGGAGCTGGCCCGCATGGCGCGCCGCAATCGAGACGAGGCAAGGAATTACGCACCCGAGTACGCGCAGGCCAGCGAATTCGCGTTTCTCCACGCCATACACAATCAAGCCATTGTGGGAACCAGCAAAGCGTTCGCGAAAGACCGCACGTTGGGAATCCGACCAGCCCGCCAATCCCGATCTTGCAGTTCGTGATGGCAGGTCGGCAACCAGTGAAAATAGCGGCGCGGAGCCATTTGATGATCTTCAGCCGAGCTTGGGCAACTGTAAGTGTTTCTCGCCTTCGCGAGTTGAGCGGCGTCCAAAGTGCGGTTTGGCGCGAATGACCCATACTTCCGGAGGACTTATGCCAAATTCACTTGTACTTTCAACCATTCTGGGCGGCTTGGTGGCGTTTGTCTCGAGCAGCATCGCTTTGAGCGGCGCGTCCGCTGGACCGCAATTCTATGTTGCGACGACCGGCAGCGATGCCAATAGCGGAACGAGCTCGTCAGCGTCGTGGCGGACGATTCAGAAGGCCATGAACAGCGCCACGCCGGGCTCGACCGTCAACATTATGGCCGGCACCTACAACGAGCGGCTCACGCTCGGCGTCTCCGGCACGGTCGGCGGCAACTACATCACCTTCCAGCCCAACGGCTTCAGCATACCGGCCGGCGGCTGCGGCGGCTACACCGGCACCCCCTGCGGAGGCGATCAGGTCATCCTCGACTATGCCTACTTGGGGACTGTCACCGACGGTATCCCGTTCCTGCTCGTCAGCAGCAAATCGTATGTCCGCATCCAGGGCCTCACGTTCCAGAACTATACGACGCATGAGACAAGCTTTGTTTTCAATCAAGGCGTGCGCATTGATGGCGCGTCCAACTACGTCGAGGTCAATTACAACAAGTTCTTGAACAACAAAGACGTAGGGCCGCACGATGGCACCTCAGCGTTCGGCCATTTCCGCGTCTGGGGTCCGGCGAGCAACATCCGGGTCTATGGCAATGAGATTGGCAATATCGTTTCAAACTACAGCGAAGCCATGACAGCCGACTCAGGGTCAACAGGTTTCACTGCTGAATACAACTGGATCCACGACACCGACGCCATTGCTATCGACGTCCATAATGGCGCGAACAACTACACGATCAGCGGCAACAAGCTGGAATACATCAGCGTCAAGCGCGACGGAACGATCTGGTATAGCAACCCCGCAGTGGCCATCTACAACGACGGCGGCAACACCGGCGTCATGGAGCGAAATTCCGTTAGCTACGCAGGCGTCGCTTTCCAAGCGCTTTCCGAACCCGGGATGCCGGCCACTCACGATGTGACGATCCGTAACAACGTCGGTAAGAACTGCGTAGCAGGTCTTGTGCTTGGCACGTGGTACAGCAGCACCGATGGTTCCAGCGTGTATAACATCAATGCCTTCAACAACACCTTCTATGGCAACTACGTGGGTGTAGTCATCCTGCCGATGGTATCCACGACGGTGGCGTGGGAGAACAACATCTTCGCGAACAGCATGATCACGTATTTCAACGCGCTGAACTGGAACCCCGGGATTGTGGACTACAACCTGTATTTCGGCGGCGGCGCGGGTCCGGGGGCCAACTCGCTGACGTCGGACCCGCTATTTAACAATGCGCCAGCCGGAGACTTCACCCTCCTGCTGGTGTCGCCCGCCATCAACGCGGGTGACCCCGGCACCTCGACGAACGTCGCGTCGCCGGTACGGTGGACTTCGCTGGCAATCCGCGCATCCTTGGAGGGCGGATCGACATCGGGGCTTATGAGATCCGGTAGCGCGCTCCGTCCCGAACGGAGATTCTAGGAATCGGCCGAGTCAGTCGAAGCTTTGCGGATCAAACGCGAAGGCCGACCATTGGTGTTAGAAGACAACTAACCGGAACAACGGGCGCACACAATACTTTATGCATGATTGGACATCAGCAGCAGGAATCACCAGTTCACCTAATCAACGAGAAGATACCCGTGCGCTCGGTGCAGCCCAATTGACGCAAATGCCTGAATCACTCGCACCGGTTGCCGCACCGTTGGCAAGAGTGGCGAAGAGTGTCCCGCTGCGGAAAAATTTTGCTTGGACGCTGGCGGGGAATGCTATCTACGCAGCTTGCCAATGGGGCATGTTGGTCTCCATCGCCAAGCTGGGGACGCCGGCGATGGTTGGGCAGTTTGCTCTCGGACTGGCCCTGTCGACACCGGTCTTCATGCTGACAAGTCTTCAGCTTCGAGTCGTGCTGGCAACCGATGCTCACGACGAATTTCGTCTCGGGCACTACCTCGCGCCCCGCCTGTTGGGAACCGCGGCCGGATTGATCCTGATCGCAAGCTTCGTCGCCCTTTCACACTTTCGCCGCGATACCGCTGTTGTGGTTCTTCTCGTGGGCGTCGCGAAAGCGGTGGAAACGCTGAGCGACATCATTTACGGCTTCTGGCAGAAACACGAGCGTTTTGACAGAATCGCCATTGCTCTCTCTGGCCGTGGGATCGGGTCCGTTGCGGCAATGGCCACAGTCCTCTACTTCACGCGCAGCATCGCCTTCGCCACCGCCGCCATGGCTCTTTGTTGGTTCGTGTGGCTCGCGACCTACGAGCGCAAAGGTGCAAAGAATCTGTTGGTGAGCGTTTCTCCTCAGGAGTTCCTGCGGGCAGAATGGGACATGGTGAAATGCCGGCGGCTTGTGGTGTTGAGCCTACCGCTGGGAATCGTGATGCTCTTGCTCTCCCTGAATGCGAACATTCCGCGCTATTTCGTCGAACACTATTGGGGTGAATCGGCACTGGGCTATTTTGCAGCGATGGCGTACGCGTTCGTCGCCGGTAACACTGTGATGGCTGCGATGGGGCAATCGGCGACGCCTCGCCTGGCTCGTTACTTCGATTCGGACCGCCGCGCCTTTGTGCAACTGCTGAAGAGCATCGTATTGCTGGGGGCGGTTGTGGGAATTATCGGGATTGGACTAGCGCTCTTCTTCGGCCCCACGTTGTTGCGGCTGGCATATCGGGCCGATTATGCGCAATACGCGACCGTCTTTACCTGGCTTATGGCGGCGGCTGCCATTGCTTATGTGGCGTCGATGCTGGGCTATGGCGTGACGGCGGCCCGAGTTTTCCGTCCTCAGGTTCCTTTGTTCCTGGCTGCCACGGTCGTCACTGCGCTTGCTTGTTGGTTGTTGATTCCCCGGCTGGGGTTGACCGGGGGCGCGTATGCCATACTGCTTGGCTCATTTTTTTCTTGTGCAGGCAGCACTTATCTCCTTTTCACCTCCTTGCGTTTCCAGCCTCGCAGCATTGGTGCTCACGTGGGTTGCCCTAAAGGGCTTGGAGTGCCGTAGAACAAGTTTTGGGAAAGGCTGTTCGCTGTTCGAACGACTTAGCGGAGCGTTGCACCTACGCTCTTACCATCGGCCACGTTTCAGATCCCGAGAAGGTTTTCGAAGTGAATTTCGGGAGTACCCGGTAGAAGCAGACCCGGATTTCCTTCGTCAAGGGCGCGGCGTGAGTTATGACGAGTCGTGTCTTGCGATGAAGCCGTGCGAGGAACTCAGAGTGATGAGCAGTTTGTTGGACTTCCTCAGGCAACCAAGTTTGCTACAGAGAGCAATGGCGAGGCTCGACGGCGATGTCCGATTTGAGTCTGGTAATTAAGAGAATTCTAGATCTAGCAGGCGCCATTCTCGGTTTGGCGGTCTTCGGCCTGCCAATGGCGATCGTGGCCGGGCTGATTCGCCTCCGCATGGGGTCGCCAGTACTGTATCGAGTCATTCGTCCAGGCCTGCACGCGGAACCGTTTCTTTTGTATAAATTCAGGACGATGAGAGATCTCGTAGATGCCGCGGGGAGGTCCCTGTCGGACAAAGAACGGATCACGCCGCTCGGCCGGGTCCTACGCAAGACCAGCCTTGACGAGTTGCCGCAGCTGGTCAATGTTCTAAACGGAGACATGAGCCTTGTTGGTCCCCGCCCACTGAGGATCGAATACCTGAAACTCTACACTCCGCAACAAGCTCGTCGTCATGAGGTAAAGCCTGGGATTACCGGCCTAGCCCAGATCAGAGGGCGTAATGGGTTGAGCTGGAAGAAGAGGTTTGCTCTGGACGTTTGGTACGTCGATCACGCGAGCCTGGTTGTGGATCTGCAAATCTTGTTGCAGACGGTTGTTAGCGTGCTCAGACGCGACAGCGTCAGCCCAGACGGCGATCTCGACGTGCTCTCGTTCACCGGAAGCCTGTCGGCTTATCACTCGCAACGTGGCCTCCGCGACGTGCCCAGTGGTCCTTCTTAACGCCGCTTCCTGATAGACACCGAATCATGAATGTCATGCTTACGTGTGCTGGCCGACGCAACTATCTGGTTAAATTCTTCCAGGAAGCGCTCAGGGGCCGTGGGCAGGTTTTTGCAGCCGACGCCTCTGCCGATGCTTCTGCCTTACGGCAAGCCAACAAATCCTTTCTATTGCCACCTTTAAATCACCCGGTCTACATCGATACGCTGCTCGCCCTGTGCCAGCGGCACCGGGTACTTCTGCTGATCTCGCTCAATGATCTCGAATTGCCGCTTCTCGCGAGGCACAGCGCCCGCTTTCGGGAGGTAGGAACTATCCCGGTCATCTCGTCTCCGGAGGTGGTTGATATCTGCTTCGATAAGTGGCGGACCTTCGAGTTCTTGAAGGCGTCCAATCTCGAAGCGCCTAACACCTACCTGGCGTTGGCGGACGCCCGCGCAGCCCTCGCTCGAGAAAACATCACTTTCCCGCTGGTCGTCAAACCTCGCTGGGGAGCCGCGTCTATTGGGATTCACTACTCGGATGATGACGAGGAGCTCGAGTTGGACTATACGCTGGCAAAGAAACGTCTTCCACGGACATTTTTGCGAGAGATTAGTGCGACCGATCCGGAGAGATGCATCCTGATTCAGAAGCGACTGTGCGGGCAGGAATATGGACTAGATGTCGTAAATGACCTTGAGGGTCATTACGTTTGTACGTTTGTCAAACGGAAGCTGGCGATGCGGGCCGGGGAAACGGATAGGGCGATTACTGTCAAGAGTGACTGGCTCGAAGGGATCGGTGAGGTAATCGGCCGAAAGCTTGGCCATATCGGAGTTCTTGACTGCGATGCAATTGTCACAGAAGACAGCTGTTCTGTGCTTGATATGAATCCGCGCTTTGGCGGCGGATATCCTTTCTCACACATAGCGGGCGCCAATCTACCGGCAGCATTGGTCGCGTGGGCCAATCGGGAGCAGCCTTATGCCCATTGGCTGAGAGTCGAACCCAACATCATGGCTTCAAAGTACGATGAGCTCGTTGTCATGGACAAGAAGGCACAGTTAAGGCGACAAGCTGTGGACCAGTTCGATTCTTTGAAGCAGGACCGCGTGGTTCTGCACACCTAGGCAAATGGCGAACCTATTGCCGCATTGTGCGTCTTGAGGAGACTTTCGATGACAGACCTGACGTGCCAGGTAGCAATCGTCGGCGCCGGCCCGTATGGATTGGCGGCCGCCGCGCACTTACGATCGGCGAACGTAGACCTACGCGTGTTCGGCAAGGCGATGGAGTTCTGGCACCAGATGCCGGCGGGCATGCTCCTGCGCTCGTATTGGGAGGGTTCGCACATTTCTGATCCACACGGCGACTTGACCCTCGATCGATATCAACGAGCGCGGGGTGTTCAGTTGCCGAGGCCGGTGCGGCGCGACGATTTCGTCGACTACGGGCGGTGGTTTCAGCGTAAAGCGCTACCCGACCTCGACGGCCGCCGCGTCGCACGAATCGAAGCTGCCTCGAAAGGCTATCTCGTGACGTTGGAGGACGGCCAGTCGGTCTTGGCACAGCGCGTCGTCATTGCAACCGGCATAGCCTCATTCGCCCGGCGGCCGCACCAGTTCAGCACTGTGCCACCTGAGCGCGCCTCGCATTCTTCGGAGCACCGCGATTTCAGCCGGTTTGCGGGTCAGCGCGTGGTTGTGGTGGGTGGAGGGCAGAGTGCGCTCGAGTCGGCGGCGCTACTGCACGAGGCGGGAGCCGCCGTCGAGGTCGTCGTGCGGGCGCCCGGAGTCCACTGGCTGCGATACGGTACCCGGCTGCACGCCTGGCTACATAATCGAGCTAATCCCCTCCGCCGGATACTCTATCCACCGTCCGACGTAGGCCCGCCGGGACTGAACTGGATCGTTGATACACCAGACTTGTTCAGGCGGCTACCCTCCGCGGTGCACTCCCGTATTGCACGGCGTGCTATCCGGCCAGCTGGCGCAGGCTGGTTACGGCCCCGGATGAATGGGGTAAAAATCACGACCGGCCGTGTCATAATCTCCGCGAGCCCCGTCGGCCAGCAGGTCCGCCTCAAACTTGATGATGGGACCGAACGCTGTGTCGATCACATTCTCCTAGCAACTGGTTATCAAGTAGACATTTCCCGCTGCGCCTTTCTTGCACCGGATTTGGTGCGGTCGCTGCGCCTCGTCGACGGCTACCCTGAACTCACGGCAGGATTCGAAGCGTCCCTGCCTGGGCTGCACTTTCTCGGGGCGTCTGCTGCCGGAACTTTCGGGCCGCTCATGCGCTTCGTCGCAGGCACCAAGTATGCCGCGAGCGCACTCACTCGTTGCATCCTCGGACAGGCGGCCAATCCAGTCACCAGCAAGGTCGCGTCGTATCAATGGGACGAGGTAGCACAAACCCGAGATGGGTGAACGCGCGACGAATCACCAGCAGAGGAACGTTCTCGATAGAGCCGTAGCACGTCGCACTATGTCGCCGACATCGCCTCTCGCGCCCATTGTGGCCAAGGCCTCCAGCGAGGTACGTTTCGCCAACGGCGTCATTCTAATGATCCGCGCCGGACACACTATGCCAGCAAGGGCCTTATTTGTCAGCCAGCGTCTCGCAGAAGATGGAGGGGTGTAGAGTAGAAATCTCACCCGTGAGATCTGCGTCGGTAGGAACGCGCCTGTTCGAACGGAGGTGCAGTGCGCTTCGCTCCGACAGTAACCACAACTTCAGGTGGTGTCCTCCCATCAAGAGCAGTTCGGTTTGGTGGTCCGCAACGAAAACCACCCCAAGGGGATGAAAAATGAAGAAACTGATCGCTGTGCTGGTCGGGTGTTTCGCGTTGGTGTTTGCTTCGACGGTACGAGCCCAGGGCACTCCCGGTGTGAACAACGCCGAACTGAACGGCGACTACGCATTTACCTTCAACGGGATCAATGGGAACGGCGGCGTCTCGTCTGTCTTTGCCGCCGTGGGAAGGTTCACGGCGGACGGGGCCGGGAATTTGACGAACGGCGAAATGGATATCAATAGTGTAAGTGCCGGAGCTGCGGTCGCTCAAGCGTTCACCGGGACGTATGCAATCGGTGCGGACCACAGAGGCGTGATGACCTTGGCCGGTTCGAGGCTTGCATTTGCGATGATGGCCAATGGCAACGCACAGTTCATCAAGTTCGATGCCGGGGGAGGGTTCGGCACGATTGGCTCAGGGACCATGGAGAAGGTGGACACGACTGCGTACAACACCGCCAAAATAACGGGTGATTATGCATTTGGTGTCGCCGGCCTAGACAACTTGAACAATCGGGCGGCCATGGCGGGCCGATTTACTTCGAACGGCGCAGGCACTCTCACCAACGCGGCTGGGGACGTCAACGCCTATGGAGTAAGCGGCGCCGCGTCCTTTACCGCAGCGAATTACACCGTATCCGATACCGCCACGGGGCGGGGCGCAATGAGCTTCGCCTTCTCGTTCGGCGGAGCACCGCAGAGCTTCAATTTCGTCTTTTACATCGTGAAGGCCGGCAAGTTGTTTGCCATGGAGAGGGACACGGTCACGAGTTCGACCCCACTGCTAAATGGCGTCGTGCTGCAGCAGCAAAGTCCCGCGGGAGGTTTCTCCAACGCCTCGCTGAATGGCAACATGGTGATTTACCTCACCGGACTCTCCACGTGTGGTGGTGGCTTGCCCAAAGCGGTCGCAGGTTTGCTAACTGCCGACGGCAATGGCGCCTTCACGCTAACCTTCGACGAGAACGTGTGCAGCGCACCCAACTCCGTTACCGGTCTGGCCGGGACGTACAGCGTGGTAAGCAATGGGCGGACATCGATGACGGTCGGAGGGAACAACTTGGTTGCCTACCTGGTGAGCTTGAATCAGGTCGTCCTCCTCGACTTGGATCCTAATGTTTTGTTTGGGTTCGGTGAACCCCAGGCAGCGGGTTCTCTCACCAATAGCACTGTGAATGGTAGGTATGCCGGCTTCACGACCAACCCGGCGACGTTTAGTGTAGGTGTCTTCTCAGGTGAATTCACGGCGGACGGTGCCAGCCCGACCGGCAATATCACCGGTACCGAGGATATCGGCGCGTCGAGCGGACCGAACCCGGGCGTGGCTTTTAGTGCCACATACTCTGTATCCTCATCGCCAACCAATGGAAGAGGAACCATGACGGTCACCTCCGGGTCAGGGGGTAGCGCTGTCATTTACGTGATCTCCTCATCAAAGTTCGTGGCGGTCCCGTTGAGCGATCCGCATCCCGCGGTCTTGGACTTCGAACAGTCTCTCGTGAATGCCGCCCCGAACTACACGCTTTCGACATCGCCAAGCAGTGTTACGATCACGCAGGGAAGCAGCGGGCGGAGCACGGTCACGGTCACTCCGCAGAACGGCTTCAGCGATAGCGTGAGCATGTCTGCGGCTGGCCTGCCGAGCGGCGTGACGGCGGCATTCAACCCCAACCCAACGACCTCGACGACCAACAGCAGCACGTTGACGCTGACGGCCAGCAGCACGGCGACGACGGGCACGGTCACGGTGACCATCACGGGTACGTCGGGGAACTTGAGGCATACGACCACGATTAGCCTGACCGTGAATGCGCTGCCAAAGTACACGCTGACGGTCAGCGACACGGGCCTAGGGTACGGCACCGTAACCTCAAGTCCGGCAGGCATCGACTGCGGGAGCGTCTGCTCGGCCTCCTACGTGAGCGGCACGACCGTGACCTTGACGGCAACTCCGGGCTTTCTTTCAGGATTCGGTGGATGGAGCGGATGCGATGCGGTTTCAGGCAACAGCTGCACCGTGAACATGAATTCGGCGAGGTCGGTCACCGCCGACTTCACGTTCCTCGGCCTGTAACCAGCTTATCTCAGGGTATGTGCCACATCAATCTGGCTCACGCCTAAATGGGTGTTATTAAGCAGCTCGATCGTAGCGATGGTGCAAGCCGTCCAGTCGCGCTCGAGAAACGACACCAGCCCCTGGTCGGGTCGAGGACTGGCGCCGGGCTCCGTAGGTTCGGCCTATCGGTTGCTCCCCGTTTCCTCTGGGAGTGCCTCACTAACCGAACCGTAAGCTGGTTTCCAGTCCCCGCCACATCAAACCCATCATGCCGGTTTCCAGCAATGGGCTTACCTGCTCGCTTCCGATCAAGGGTTATGTGACCAACTGGGCTGGCTGGACTTTCGGCAGTGACCATGGTCGACGAAGCCGGTAATCATCGTAGAGTCCCAGCTTCCCATAGAGCCCCTGCCTACTCCACCTTTTCCAACCGTGTCCTGATCGCTCCCGGGCGCGCATCAGATGCCCCCGAATCTTCTTCTCTACCCAGTCTCGGACAAACGAAAAGCATTCACTCGAATCGCCTACGGCAAAGTAGTGCACCCAACCGCGAAGGATCGGGTTGATCTGCTCAACCACCCCCTCCACCGGCTGGCTGACACTTTGTCGGAAGATTTCCTTTAGCTTTGCCAACAGCGCCGTCCGTTTCTTCAGCTTCGGCGCGTAGTACGGTCGCCACTTCCGGTTACGGCCCAGAATGCGGCGATATTCAAAGCCCAGGAAAGTGAAACTTCCTCCATTTGCCAGATCGACGATTTTGCTTTTCTCTTCGTTTATCTCCACTTTGAGTTTGGCCAATTCCTCGCGCAGTCGCTGTTCCACCGCCCTTACCAGCCAGTCATGTTGCGCATGGGAGTCAATCAATATCACCAGGTCATCCGCAAATCTTGCGTATTGCACATGGGTATATCGCTCCCGCCGGGTGGTCTGAATCGCCTTCTCCAGCATCCGATCTACCTCGTTGAGATAGAGGTTACTGAGCAACGGCGAAACCACTCCACCTTGGGGAACTCCCTTCTTCCCAGTCGCCTTCAGGATCATCTTGAGCAACCGCATTACATCATCGTCTTGGACCCGTCGAGCCACCTTCTCTAGCAGCAGGGAATGCTGCACATTATCGAAGTACGCCCGTAGGTCAAGATCGATGACTCGGGTTTTCTCCTGATCAATCGCTTTGGCCACTTGGTATACCGCTTCATGCGCTGTCCGTTTCGGTGGTATCCATACGACCCCGATTGGAAATCAGCTTCGAAGATCGGTTCCAGGATGAGCTTGAGTGCTCCTTGGACCACGCGATCGCGGATCGAGGGAATCGAGAGGATGCGGACCTTAGTGCCCCCGTCCTTCGGTATCTCCTTCTTCCGTGCTCGCATGGGCCGATACGTATTTGAGACCAGTTCGTCTCTGATCTGCTGAAGAAAACTCTCCTCTCCGCTTTCTTCGATGGCCTCGAACGTGACCCCGCCTATTCCTGGAGCCCCGTCGTTCTTCTTGGCCATCCCATAGGCTTCGTGAAGCGTCTCCATTTTGCAGATGTGGACGTAGAGTCCCCAGAAGCGCCAGGCTGGTTCAGCGTTCGCCTTGATGTATAGACTCCTCCTCAGGTCCTGCAAACTGATGGGTGTCTTTGTCATATCACCCTTGCCTTCCTTTTTGTTGGAGTCGTTGCCAACAGCAGGGCCCCTTCGCTCCACGGCCATTACGCCGCTTCGCAGCTACTGCAGGCCCCTCCGCCACCCTCTCGCCTTCCGCCGTTTTCCTGGGTTCGCCAGTTATGCGGCTTCCTTGCTTCCGCCATTTTCATGACGGGACGAGGAGGGTTTCTCCAGTTGCTCGACATGCCCCTATCACCGTGCTGTCCCTACCACCCCGCCGGAGTGTCATGTCGCCTCGGTCAGCCCGCGCCATGCCATACTGCCTTCGCCCCGAGGAAGGGGGCTCGGCCTCCGGATCTAAGTTTTGTTTCGAGGCCACCTGTGGGTTCACTTTCGTTACGGCCCGGTGACTTGCTCACCATCCTTTAAGATGGCTTTGTCGGTCGGCTTCATCGGCTTTGTTATCCTCTGCTGATGCGACCCAAGCTAAGGGGCTTCTGGCTTTTACCCCTGTAGGTCTACCTCCTACTGAACATGTCTGCCTTTTCTGGACACACTCCCTCGCCAAAACTCCATCCGCGTCAAAAGTGTTGCAACTCACCGGCGTGACCACGGGTGAGAAGCACATGACTATAGAGGCGGATCGGAAGGATGGGGACGTTCCGGGCGAGGGCTGGATTGCGCGTAGGCCGCACGCAAATCAACTCGGTGGTCGACCTATTCGGAGCGGGCCAACTCCCGCAGGTGGGGCGCAAATCATGCTTTCCAGCAGCAATACGGGGGCGGCCAGGGTGCCTTCCAGCGTGATCGTTCCGGCCGGAGCCACAAGCGCGACCTTCACGGTGAACACATCCTTTATGGTTTTCTCAACTTCCGTCACGATCTCGGCTTCGTATAGAGGCGATACTCGGACAGCTACTCTTACTGTGTACGGGTTGCTTTAGTGGCGCGGCAACGTCGCAATGTTCGCCAAGGTCAAGAGTCTGCAAAGATTTGGGATTAGCCGCCTATCGTGGCCACCAGGAATACTGGATATACAGAGCCGAAGCATCGAGTCAAGAGAGCAGCGGTCTGTTGGATACTTACACAAACTTCGGCGCGGCTGTGGAACGGAGAGTTTGACGACGTTCGAAACATCGGACCGTGTATTAGGAGGGAGTGCTCTCAAAAAATACTGACTGGTGCTGTCGCTAGAAATCACCTCGCTAGAATCACCTTTCGCGATGCGCTCCGTTTGGGACGGAGGGCGTTACTGCATCTCATGAGCCCCGATGTCGATCCGCCCTCCAAGGATGCGCGGATTGCCAGCGAAGTCCACCGTACCGGCGACGTTCGTCGAGGTGCCGGGGTCACCCGCGTTGATAGCAGGAGGGTGAAGTCTCCGGCTGGCGCATTGTTAAATAGCGGGTCCAACGTCAGCACGTTAATGCCTGGTCCTACCCCTCCGCCAAAGTAGAGGTTGTAGTTGGTGTTGCCGGGGTTCCAGTTTAACGTGTTGACATAATTCGTGCCGTTGTTGGCGAAGATATTATTCTCCCACCCCACGGTTGCGGAGACCATCGGCCGGACTACTATACCGTTTGGATTTTTGTAAAACGTGTTGTTGTAGACATTTATGTTGTAGACAGACGAACCGTCCGTGTTGCTGTACCATGTGCCAAGGACGATGCCGTGCTGATTAGAGTTCTGTACGATATTGTTGCGGATCGTAACGTCGTGGGCAGCCGGCATCCCGGGTTCAGACATTGCTTGCATGCCTACTCCCGCATGGTCAATGAAATTGCGCTCCATGACGCCCGTGTTGCCGCCGTCGTTGTAGATGGCGCTTGCCGGGTTGCCATACCAGACCGTGCCATCGCGCCTGATACTGATATATTCCAGCTTGTTGCCGCGGACCGTGTAGTTGTTCGCGCCGCCGTGAAGGTCGATGGCGAGTGCGTCGGTGTCGTGGATCCAGTTGTATTCAGCAGTGAAACCTGTTGACCCTGTCTCGGCTGTCATCGCTTCGCTATAGTTTGTAACGACATTGCCGATCTCGTTGCCATGGAACAAGATGTTGCTCGCAGTCCACACGCGGATGTGTAAAAACGCGCAACAGCCGTTCCAAGGTCCAAGGTTCTTGTTGTTCAGGAACTTGTTGTAATTGAACTCAACGAAGTTTGAGCCGTTGTCTATACGCACGCCTTGTTGCATTGCTCCATTGTTCGTGAAATTCTGGAAGGTGAAGCCTTGAATGCGGACGTAGCTCTTGCCGCTGACAAACAGAAACGGAACGCCGTCGGTGACCGTTCCCAAGTACGCGTAGTCCAAGACGACCTGATCGCCTCCGCAGGGGGTGCCGGTGTAGCCGCCGCAGCCGCCGGCCGGTATGCTGAAGCCGTTGGGCTGGAAGGTGATGTAGTTGCCGACCGTGTGAGCCGCTCGTTGTAGGTGCCGGCCATAATGTTGACGGTCGAGCCCGGCGTGGCGCTGTTCATGGCCTTCTGGATGGTAAGCCACGGCGCTGACGAGCTCGTTCCGCTATTGGCGTCGTTGCCGGTGGTCGAGACGTAGAACTGGGTAGACACGGGTGGGATGCCGCTCCCAGACAACGAGACTGTCGTAGGCGAATTCGTGGCATTGCTAATGGCCGCAACGCTGCCCGTCACACTGCCCGTAGCTGCCGGAGCAAAGGTCACATTCAAAGTCGCGGTTTGTCCGGGAGTCAGAATCGTTCCAGTGGACACGCCGCTGGCATTGAAGCCCGCGCCAGAAATGCTGACGTTCGAAATCGCGACGTTGGAGTTGCCTGAGTTCGTGAGCGTCACGGTAAGGAGACTACTGCTGCCTGTGTTTACGTTCCCGAAGCTCAAACTCGTTGGACTGGCGCTGAGCAAGAAGGTAGCGGCATTCACCGTGAGCGCGGCGGCGCTGCTGGTGACGCTGCCCGCCGAGTTGCTGACTACGACAGTGAACTGCGCACCGTTGTCTGCGGTCGTTGTGCCTGGGGTTGTGTAACTCGATGAAATGGCACCAGTGATAGCTGCCCCGTTCTTCTGCCACTGATAGCTGAGCGGAGCGGTGCCTACGGCCGCAACCGAGAAGGTTGCCGCCTGGCCGGTAATGACTATCTGGCTAGCCGGCTGGGTGGTGATCAAGGGTGGGGTGCTGATTGGCGTGTTCATGTCGGCCTGAATCTGGGCTGGGGTCAGCGCCTGGCTGTACATCCGCACCTCATCGATCGTCCCATTTAGGACCCGTGTCAACCCCCCGCGGTTCTGTCCACCGATCCGAAGCGTGTTGATCCCGCTTCGGAACGGGTTGGCGTCTGCCGCCCCGCTGAATGTCGCATCCAAATTCCCGTTGACGTAGAAGCTGATCGCAGGGCCGTTTCTAACGACCGTGATGTATGTCCATGTGCCTAAAGGAACCTGAGCATTTCCCGAAACGATGTTATAGGACGGCTGGCCCCATACATTCCCGCCCGTGGTCTGCCAAGCAAAGGTGAGACGATTGCTTGAATTCAGCCCGAATAAATACTCGTCATCGATGGTCTCGCTCCACTTGTTGATGACTGAGGAAACGTCGGCATTGACAGCCGCCACATTCACCCAGGCCGAAAAGGTCGCAGTTATTCCTGGATTCAAGGAGGTGGAATTGGCAGCCTCGACGTAGCCACTGGCCCCATTGAAGCTGAGCGCGTTTCCGTAGTGTCCTGTCGTCCAAGTGGGGCCAAACGACGTCCCCGTGTTCCCGTTGCCGGAGGCATCGGCGGTAGTGGTTCCACTCCCTTCATTGAAACCATATGCCGCGGTCGGCAACACAGAATTGACGGTTAGTGATGCGGCAGAACTGGTCACGCTGCCAATACTATTGCTGATAGCGACGGTGAACTGTGCTCCATTGTCTGCAGTCGTTTCGGCCGGGGTGGTATAGCTAGCGGACGTCGCGCCGCTGATGGCCGCGCCATCCTTTTGCCACTGATAGCTCAAGGGCGCCGTGCCCGAAGCGGTGACCGAGAAAGTCGCGGTTTGGCCCGCGGTGATCGTTTGGCTCGTTGGCTGAGTGGTGATCGACGGCGCCACCGGAGCCGGATTGACCGTCAAGGTGGCAGCATTGCCGGTCGCGTTGCCTGCCGAATTGCTGACCACCACCGTAAACTGTGCTCCGGTATCCGAAGTGGTCTCAGCTGGAGTCGTATAGCTGGAGGAAGTCGCGCCACTGATGGCGGTGCCGTTCTTTTGCCACTGATAGCTCAGAGGCGCCGTGCCGGACGCGGTGACCGAGAAGGTTGCGGTTTGGCCGACGGTAATGGTCTGGCTAGTCGGCTGCGTAGTGATCGAAGGCGCGACATTCAC
>WNFJ01044085.1_pt2 | contig 41461 bp, 42 predicted proteins | sample 5400461 | NCBI WGS metagenome assembly WNFJ01 (sample SAMN13153349, study PRJNA577476) | soil metagenome | isolation source: 115 cm saprolite on Douglas fir-dominated hillslope | place: USA:California | collected 2013-09-17
CGATGCCACGGGATGGCTCGTGCCGGGAGACTTCCTGCGGTCAGCGCGATGGTGCCGGCCGGTGGGCAGCACGATGCCACGGGATGGCTCGTGCCGGGAAGCTTCGTGCCGTAAGCGGCATGGTGCTGGCTGGGCGGGGTGCCGCGGCGGGTAGCCGTGACCTACCGGGGTCCTCAACTGTCATTGCGGACCACCCGCAATTACCCACCATGACCCCAGTGTGTCCCCCTGGCGCGGTCGCCGTGGCTGCAGTGCGGTGCGCCCGGCGGCGCCGCGGATCGCGGGGGCCAGGGCACCTGTGATCCGCGGCGCTGACGAGCCGCGCGGCAGTCCGCCGGTGCGGCCCGGTGTGTATTTCGGACACGCGCTGGTGTGTGGCCGCGCTGGTGTGGCCGCGCTGGTGTGTGGCCGCGCTGGTGTGTGGCCGCGCTGGTGTGTGGCCGCGCTGGTGTGTGGCCGCGCTGGCGGTCGCGCGACTGATCGCGGGGGCTGCTCGCGGCGCTCTATGGCAGGTCAGGCCGTGCGCGAATGGCCGCGTAGGCGGGAGCCGGTTGATACTGGTGGTCTGTCAAGCGGGGCTGCCTGGCGAGAGGGAGCGAGATGCGTGACGCCGTGATCTGCGAGCCGGTACGGACCCCGATCGGGCGATTCGGCGGCGCGCTGCGGGACGTGCCCGCGGCGCAGCTCGCGGCGACGGCCCTGCGCGCGGTCATCGAGCGGACCGGGCTGCGCCCCGGCGACGTCGACGAGGTGCTGCTCGGCCAGTGCTATGCGACCGCGGAAGCGCCGGCGATCGGGCGGGTCGCCGCGCTCGACGCGGGGCTGCCCGTCGAGGTGACCGGCCTGCAGCTCGACCGCAGATGCGGATCCGGGCTGCAGGCCGTCATCTACGCGGCCATGCAGGTGCAGACCGGCGCCAGCGACCTGGTGCTGGCCGGCGGCGCGGAGAGCATGAGCTCGGCGGCCTTCTACTCCACCTCGATGCGCTGGGGTGCGCGCGGCGAGGGCGTCCTCCTGCACGACACGCTGGCGCGGGGCCGCACGACCGCCGGCGGCAAGAACCACCCCGTGCCCGGCGGGATGCTGGCGACCGCGGAGAACCTGCGCCGCGACTACCGCATCGGCCGCACGGAGCAGGACGAGGTCGCGCTGCGCTCCCATCAGCGGGCCGTCGCCGCACAGCGCGCGGGGATCTTCGCCGAGGAGATCGTGCCGGTGACCGTGCGAACGCGCAAGGGTGGCGTCACGGTCGACACCGACGAGCATCCCCGCGCCGACACCTCGCTGGCGTCGCTGGCCGCGCTTCGCCCGGTCATGCTCGCCGCCGACCAGGAAGCGACGGTCACGGCCGGCAACTCGAGCGGGCAGAACGACGCCGCTTCCGTGTGCGTGGTCACGCACCCGGACCAGGCCAGACGGCTGGGGCTGCGGCCGCTCGCCACGCTGGTGTCGTGGGCGGTGGCCGGGGTACCGCCGCGGACCATGGGCATCGGGCCGGTCCCTGCCACCGCCAAGGCCCTGGACCGGGCCGGCCTCAAGCTGAGCGACATCGACCTGATCGAGCTGAACGAGGCCTTCGCCGCGCAGGTTCTCGCGTGCGTCCGCGAGTTCAGGCTGACCAGCACCGTGGACCGGCTGAACGTCAACGGGTCCGGCATCTCCCTCGGGCATCCGGTGGGTGCCACCGGATGCCGGATCCTGACGACGCTGCTGCGCGAGATGGACCGCCGCGGCAGCCGTTATGGGCTCGAGACGATGTGCATCGGTGGCGGGCAGGGCCTCGCGGCCGTCTTCGAGCGCTCGGCCTGACACCGGCCCGCGCGGGCGCGGATCATCCGGGTCACCCGGCCCCGCCCGCGAGGTCCTGAACCCGGACGTAGCCGAGCTGCACGTCGAAGATGAAGTGCGGCTGCGGCGCGGTGTCGCAGTATGCCTGGGTCTGCTGCATCGTGCCGATGCCGGCGAATGTGGTGCGGTCGGGTACGACGGGGTGGCGGCCGGTGCCGTTGTCCGCCACCTGCCACCACGCGCCCATGCCGATCTGCGCCGGATCGCTCGAGGCCGTGATCGGCCCGCCGATCCAGGCCCGGTTGCCACGGACGGTCAGGCAGGTCACCGGGCCACTGAAGCTGGTGAGCGCGCCCGCTTCGTAGTACTGGTAGGTCCAGTGCCCGCGGACCGTCCCGTCCGCGAGCTTGGACGCGTGGTAGGCGAGCGGGTCCTGCTGCACGGTGACGCCGAAGACACTCGGCCCGAGCAGTACGTACGTGTGGCCGTCGACCCGGCCGGTCACCTTGTCACCCGATCCGGGCACGGGCGCCGCGGCCGTTGCCGTCGCGGTCAGCCCGCTGCCCGCCGTGATCGCGGCGACCGCGAGGGCCGCCGCTGTCCGTCGCAATCTCGACATGGGCAAGCTCCTTCGACTCGACACCCCGGCCAGCGGTTAACACAATGGGCATCTGGACCCCGGGGGGTCTTGCACGGATCGAGCCGGATGGCACGAACGCAACCTCTCGCGGTTCCTGGAGGCGGGATGGCAGGCGGGCACGTCCCCGTCACGCTCGGCAGCGCCCGGTCCCTCGGCGTCGACGCGGACGGCTTCCAGGTGACGCGGGTCCGCTTCCCGCCGCTGCTCAGGCTCCCGCTGCACACCCACGAGCGGGCGACCGTCGCGGTCATCCTCAGCGGTTCCTTCGATGGCCTCATGCGGAGCGCGAGCCATCCGTGCCCGCCCGCCACCGTGCTCACCGAGCCGGCCGGAGAGCCGCACGGCAACCTCTTCGAGCGGGCCGGAGCCGAGGTGCTGATCGTCCAGCCCGACCCGGCGCGGCTTGAACTGCTCGAGCCCTTCGCCCGGCTGCTCGGCGAGGCCGGCCACATCCGCGATCCGGTTGCCGCCGCCGTCGCCAGGCGCGCCGCCGGGGAGCTGCGAGATCCCGACGCCGTGACACCGTTCGCGGTCGAAGGGCTGATCCTCGAGCTGCTCGCGCGCACCGCCCGGCTGCGCCACCCGCGCCGGACCGGCACCGCGCCGTCACCGCACTGGCTCGGTGAGGCCCGGGCGCTGCTGCACGACCGCCGCGGCGAGCGGCTGCGGGTCACCGAGGTCGCCGCGGCGGTCGGCGTCCACCCGGTGCATCTCGCCCGCGTCTTCCGGCTCCACTACGGCATGCCGGTCGGCGCGTACCTGCGCGGGCTGCGGCTGGACGGCGCGGCACGGCGGCTCGCCGGCTCCGACGACGCCATCGCGGAGATCGCGGTGCGGGCGGGTTTCTTCGACCAGAGCCACTTCACCCGCGTGTTCAAGCGCCAGTTCGGGCTGACCCCGCTGGCCTACCGGAGAGCCGCCAGGCAGTGACCTCCCGGGAGGGCACGTGGACGAGGCAGACGTCCGCGCGCCGCGGCGCCGGCGGCCACGTGCTCAGTGGCACGAACAGGATGGGCCGTCGTGCGCGAAGTACTTCGCGAGCGAGATGGTCGGGCGGGTGGCCGACCGGGCGGTCCAGGTCCACGGCGGCGTCGGCTACATGCGCGGTGTGGCCGTGGAACGCTTGTACCGCGACGCCCGGCTTTTCCGGATCTACGAGGGCACGAGCCAGGTGCAGCAGATCGTGATCGCCAGGGAGACGCTCGCCCGCACCGCCGGGGGGTGCATCACCCGGCGCGGCGGCCAGGGTAATGGCTGATGACGTCGCGCCCGAACCTGGCCATCTCCTCGCGCTGCGGCGAGAACTGCAGCAGCACGAGGCCGATCCCGGCCTGCTCGTACGCGCGGAGCCGGTCGGTGATCTGCTCCGGTGTGCCGACCAGCCCGGTGCGCAGCCCCCGGTTGGAGACGCTGTACTCCTCGAGCGATACCCGCGATTCGAGCTGCGATCCGGCCACGAAGTCCTGGTACGAGGCGTAGGTATCCTGCGACGACGTGACGTCGAGGATGCGGTCGAGTTCGGCCTTGGCCGCCGCCTCGGTGTCGCGGCAGATCACGTACCCGCTGACGCCGAAGGTGAGCGGGGGCCTGCCCGCCCGCGCACGGCGCGCGCTCATGTCCGCGATCTTGCTGGCGATGACCTCGGGCTCGTCGCCGTGCATCACGTACGCGTCCGCGTCCGCGGCGATGACCTCCTTGGCCTTGGGCGATTCGCCGCCCATGTAGACGGGCGGCGACCGCGTGGGCTTGGGTTCGAGCACCGCGGCATCGAGCCGGTAGAGCGCGCCGTGGTGCGTTACCGTGTCCTCGCGCAGCAGCCGCTTGACGACCTCAAGCCACTCCTGCGTGCGCGCGTAACGCGCGTCGTGCACGTCGAAGGGCACGCCGTACTGCGCGGCCTCCTCCCGCCACCAGGACGACACCACGTTGAGGCTGAGCCGCCCGGGCGCGATCGTGTCCAGGGTGGACAGCGCTTTCGCGGTGAGCGACGGCGAATGGTAGTTCGGCCGGACCGCGAGCATCAGTTCGAGCTTGGCTGTGACCGCCGCCACCGCCGGCGCGAGGGTCCAGCAGTCGAGCGACGGCGCGCGGTGACCCTTGATGTCGTTGAGGTTGAGTTCCGCGATGAGGGTGACATCGAAGCCGTGCCGCTCGCTTTCCGCGGCGAGATCCCTGATGTACGGCCAGGCGATCGTCATGCCCTCGTCGCGCACGTTGCGCAGCCAGCCGCCGAACACCGGCATCCAGTAGCCGAAACGCATCAGCGGGACCCCTTTCCGGCCTGCTCGGCCAGCAGGCGCCCGAGAAACTTGGCCACCCGCCGCAGCGCAGGCCGAGGCGCGGCGGCCTCGATCGCGGCGCTGTAGTTCGTGGTCGTGTTCACGTCGTAGGTCACGAGCCGGCCGTCCGCCGACTCGATGAACTCGAACCCGGCGATCTCGATACCGAGCGCGCGGGCAAAGCTCAGGTAGCGGCCGACGATGGGGTGGTCGAATCCCTCGCGGAGCGAGAACAGGCCATTGGCACGGCCCTTCGCACCCTCCGTGACGCGGTCCGTGACGCGGTCCGTGACGCGCTCCGTGACGCGCTCCGTGACGCGCTCCGTGACGCGCTCCGTGACGCGGTCCGTGACGCGGTCCGTGACGCGGTCCGTGACGCCGTCCGCGCGGCGGCCGGCGGCATGGCCCGCCGTGACGCCATTCGCGTGGCCCGCGCCGACGCCGGCGCCGGGCCCGGCCGCGGTGTCAGCCTCGCCGGCGGCGCAGGCATCGGCGGGGCACAGCTCGAACCCGCCGCGGCTGGTGTCCGCGGCGATCGCGTACACGAACTCGCCGCCCACGATCTCCACCCGGGTGATGAACGGCCGCTCGGCCTGCACGTACTCCTGCAGCAGCGTGATCCCGTCCACCGGCGCGGTGTACCCGGCGGACATGACGTGCGCGGCGAACTCCTCGTGGCTGTCGAACCGCCGCACGCCCAGGCCCTTGCCGCCCTGGTTGTGCTTGCTGATGAACGGGACGTGCAGCTTTCCCGCCGCGGGAACCAGATCGCTGCGGCCCGCGACGGCCACCGTGCGCGGCACGTCGAACCCGGCCGAACGCAACGCGGTCAGCTGGTCCATCTTGCTCATCTCGAACTCGAGTACCCCGCGCCCGTTCACGACCCGGCGGCCGTAGGACTCGAGCCAGCAAAGCACGCCGCGCGTGAAGTCCTTGGCCAGCAGGTGGCCCCGGGTGTGCGACGAGGCGCTCATCCTGGACCAGAACACCCCGGCGGGCGGTGCGGACCCGAGATCGAGCAGGCCGCCGTCGAGCAGCCACTCCTCGTGCGGAACGCCCTCGGCGTCGAAGGCGGTGGCGAGCGGCCCGTACCAGTCGGGGTTCTCGTGGATCACATGGATCTTCACCGCGTCACGTCACCCGCAGCGTGCCCTGCGCCGGATCGCCCGTATGGTTGCCGTTGACCCGGCGCCGCAAGCTCATGCGCAGATTATGGCGGCGTGTGCCTGCGCTCGCCACCACTCCTGACCTTGCGGGCGCTGCGGTCACCGGCGCGCACCCGGCTGCGCCAGGCGTCCCCCGGCCCTGGCGCAGTCGGGCGGGCCTATCCGCGCGTCACTTCTTCTCGGTGCCGCCGAGGAACACGCGGACGCCGAGGCGTAACTGCCTGCCGTTGCCGCCGCAACTCCCGCACGCCCGGTTGCCGTAGCCGAACACGGCGCCCCGGTGCCGCCCGCCACCCTTGCACGAATGGCATTGCGTGTAAGGGTGCACGTGCAGCGAGAACAGGTAACCGAGCCCAGCCAATACAGCGACGATGAACAGAATTGTCATCCCCCGGCGCCCCTTATCTGGCGAACTCCCCCCTCCCCCGGGGGCTTCCCCTATGACCCTTAGGTCAGCGAAGGCCCGTGGCACCCGGGCCTCCGCTGATTTCGTCAGTGTGACGTCTGGACGGGATGGCCCGGAACAGGCACGCTACTGCCCGGACAACCTCGGACACGGCGAAGCCTTGACGAACAAAACACGTTACTAACACACCGCATTTCACCGGACACTAGGCGTACAGTCCTCAATGACAAACTGTCCCAGGGGGTTGTGGGGGAAAGACCGTGGCGGACGACAGCGCGGGTCATACCGGGCCGCCCGATCCCGGGCGTATCGCCAACCAGCAGGACTTCGGCCGGGAGCTCACGTGGCTCAGGGAGCGGGCAGGCAAGACGGTCAGGCAGGTGGCCGCCGAGGTGGGCATCCCGACGAGCACCGCGGGCGACTACTTCACCGGCAGCCATCTGCCGCAGGCTTCGGCCAGCTCACTGCTGCGACGGATCCTCGCGGCGTGCGGCGAGACCGACCCGGCGGCCATCGGGCAGTGGATGGACGCGCTGACCCGGGCGCGCCGGGCGCCAGGCCGGCGCCCCGCGGGCGCTCCCGCGCCGTATCGCGGCCTGGCGAGCTTCCAGGCCGGGGATGCCCAGTGGTTTTTCGGCCGCGACGACCTGACCCAGCTGCTCGTGGGCCTGGCCACCGACCGTTCGGCGAACGCGGGTAGCGGCCCCGGGACGGGCAGCGGTGGGCGCGCGGGGGCCGATGGCGAGGGCGGCGGCGCGCGCAACATGCCGCTCGTGGTGGTCGGGCCGTCCGGCGCAGGCACGTCGTCTTTATTGCGCGCCGGGCTGATCCCGGCGCTGCGTACCCGCGGCCGTTCCCGGGCTGGCCCGGCCGGCCAGCGGCTATTGCTCTTCAGCCCGGGATCGCGCCCGCTTCGCGCGCTCGCCGGCCAGCTCGTGCCTGACGACGCCGACGCGGCCGAGGCCACGCTGCGCGCCAACCCCGGGCGCAGCGGCGAACTCACCGCCCGACTGCGGCCGCCCGGCCTTGCCGTCATCGTGGACCAGTTCGAGGAGATCTTCACGGACTGCGACGACGAAGCCGAGCGGCAGGCTTTCGTCTCGGCGCTTTCCGCTCTGCCCGCGACCGCTCTGGTCGTGCTCGGTCTGCGGGCCGACTTCCGCGCGCACGCGCTGCGCTACCCGCAGCTCGCCGCGGCGCTGCGGGAACGCCAGATCGCGGTCGGTCCCATGAGCGAGGCGCAGCTGCGCCAGGCAATCGTCGAACCCGCCCGCGGGGCCAGGCTGAAGGTCGAGGACGGGCTCGTCGAGTTGCTGCTGCGCGACGTCGCGTCCCCGGCGCAGTGGCGCGCGCCCGGCGCGGCGCATGAAGCCGGGGCATTGCCCCTGCTTTCCCGCGCACTGCTGGCGACCTGGCAGCGGTCGCGCGGCGGGCTGCTCACCGTCGCCGCATACAAGGCCGGCGGCGGCATCCACGGCGCGACCGCCGCGGCGGCGGAAGCCGCGTACGGCGAGCTCACGGCCGATCAGCGCGGCGACGCGCGGCGGCTCTTCCTCCGGCTCGTCCAGATCACGGACGGCGTGGCCGTCCGGCGCCGTATTCCCATCGACGAGGCGCGCCTCGGCGACGACGCCGGCGTGCTCCCCACGTTCGTCGCGCAGCGCCTGATCACCGTCGACGCCTACGCCGCGGAGATCACTCACCCGGCGCTCCTTTCCGCCTGGCCCCGGCTGCGCGAGTGGATCGGCGAGAACCGTGAGTGGCTGCGCATGCGCCGCCGCGTCACCGAGGCGGCGCGCGCATGGCACGACGGCGGCCGGGACGACGCCAGCCTGCTGCGGGGCGGCCCGCTCGCCATCGCGAGAGACTCCGCCACCGACCCGGCGGGCCGGGCCGGCTTCAGCCGCCTCGAGCGGGAATTCCTCGACGCGGGGATCGCCCACGAGCGGGCGAAGCGGTACGCGGGCAGGTGGCGCGTGCGCCGCCTGGTGGCGGCGCTCGGCGCGGCCGTGCTCGCAACCGCCGCCCTGGCCGGTTACGCGTTCGAGCAGCGCGCGGAGGCGACCAGGGCGCTCGGCGCGGCGGACTCGCGCGAGGTGGCCGCGGTGGCCGACAAGATCCGTGACAACGACGTGTCCGTCGCCGCGCAGCTCAGCCTGGCCGCCTTCCGGATATCCCCCACCGCGCCGGCCCTGTCGAGCCTTCTCGAGTCATCGGGCGCGCCAGCGGCCGCGCGGCTGCTCGACTCGGCATGCGCCGTCCAGGCCGTCGCGCTGAGCCCCGACCACACGGTACTTGCCGTCGCGGCCGGCGACGGGACGCTGCGGCTGTGGGACGTGGCGCGGCCGGGGCGGCCATTCCCGTTCGGGCCGCGGGTCGCAAGATTACCGGCCCCGCTTGACGCTGCCGCGTTCGGGCCGGGCGGGCGGCTGCTTGCCGTCGCCGGCGCGGATCACCGGATCTGGCTGTGGGACACGGCCGACCCCCGCAGGCCGGTGCGGGTCTGGCCGCCGCTGACCGGGCCGGCGAGCACGGTGTACAGCCTCGCGTTCAGCCCTGATGGCCGCGTGCTCGCGGCCGGCGGTGCCGACGACGCCGTGCGGTTATGGGACACCGGCGGGCCTGGCACCCCCCGGCTGCTTGCGACACTGACCGGGCCGGCCGGTTACGTGGCATCGGTCGCGTTCAGCCCCGACGGCACGGTACTCGCCACGGGGAGCGCCGACGCCAGCGTCCGGCTGTGGCGCCTGGCCGGATCCGGTCCTCCCGGTGCGCCGAACCACCCGGCCGCACTGGGCCATCTGGCCGCACTGGGCCGGCCGCTCACTGGCCCGGCGTCGGTCGTCGACGCGGTCGCGTTCAGCCCGGACGGCCGCACTCTGGCCGCTGGTGGCAAGGACAAGGACGTGTGGCTGTGGCACGTCGCCGATCCGGCGCGGCCGGTGCGGGTGGGTGCACCACTGACCGGCGCCACCGACCGGGTCAACGCGGTGGCCTTCAGCCCCGACAGCCAGGCGGTCGTGGCCGCAAGCAGCGACGGCACGGCGCTCGGATGGAACGTGCCGACCGGCGCGGTCGTCTTCAAGCTGCCGCACCCGGTGCCGGTGACGTCACTGAGCTGGGACGGCAGCCATGACGTGATCACAGGCGCGGCGGACGGCGCGGTCAGGGTGTGGGCGGTGCCGCCGCCTGTGCTCGACGCGGACGGCCCGGTCAACAGCGTGTCGTCCAGCCCGGACGGCCGCATACTCGCGACCGGCGCCGACGGCCTCGCGCTGTGGGACACGGCCACGCGTACCAGGATCGGCGCGGCCGGCGTACCCGGCACCGTCGTCAACGCCGTGGCGTTCAGCCCGGACGGCGTGCTCGCGGCGGGCTACGGTAACGGCTTCGCGCAGCTCTGGCGCACGGCCGGGCGCGGCGCTCCGGTACCGCTCGGCCCGCCGTTGCGCGCCTCGTCTACGGGCTCGGTGGACTTCGTCGCTTTCCGGCGCGACGGCAAGACCCTCGCGACGGCACAGGACGACGGAACCGTGCGGCTCTGGAACGTCGCCGACCCGGCCAGGCCCGGCCCGCTCGCGGTGCTCAGGGTTTCCTTGACACGCGTGTTCTGCGCGGTATTCAGCCCGGACGGGCGCGCCCTCGCGGCCGCGGCCGCCGACCGGACGGTCCGGATGTGGAACGTCGCGAACCCGGCGGCGCCTGTTCCGCTCGCACCGCTCACCGGCGCGCGCAGCGACGTGTACTCGGTGGCGTTCAGCCCGGACGGGCGCGTCCTCGCCGCGGGCACCGCGGACAAGACCATCCGGCTGTGGAACGTCGCCGACCCGTCGCGGGCGTCCTCGCTCGGTCAGCTCGGCGGCCCCGGCGGGTACGTGTACGCGCTGGCGTTCAGCCCGGACGGGCGGACGCTCGCCGCGGGCAGCGCCGACGGCGCGGTCTGGCTGTGGCACACCGCTGGCATCTCCTTGCCGGTCGAGCGCGCGGACCTGACCGGACCGCGTGGCGTGCACTCGGTCGTGTTCGGCCCGCGCGGACAGGTCATCGCCGCGGCAGGCGCCGACGGCACGGTACGGCTGTGGGATACCGCAGCCGTGACCGCGGCCGCCGACGTGTGCGCCATGGCCGGCGACCCGCTCACCCGCGCCGAATGGAACAGGTATCTCCCCGGCGTGCGCTACGCACCGCCATGCGGGGACGCGCGCCCGGTTGGCTAGGGCATGTCCCGGCTGGTGGCTGCCTGCCGCTCAGCGCGCCGGGTCCTGCTCGCGTAGCCCAGGCGCGCGATACCGGCCGCGTCGGATGCGTCGACCCGAGCCGCGGTGATCCGCGGGTCGCCCAGCCGATCCACCGCCGCCCGCGCCCGGTCCGCCGCATCGTCCGCGACCACCATCCGCTCGAAGAAATCCCTGCGGGCAGCGATCCCTGCGACGGCGCCGCCGACGCCGCCCGCACCCACGACCAAGATCCGCATCTGCGTCCTCCCGATCGGTAACCTAACAGCGCGACAACCGAATCCGAAGATCATGGACGATCTGACGACCGATTCACATTTTGTGATGTATTTGGGCAACGATTTCGTCTCAGCGACCGCACACGACGGCGGATATGCATATTTTCCGTCCCGAACGGCCGCGAGCCGCGGCTGAGGGCGCTGCGCTACCGTCTCGCTAGTGACCCCAGCCGATCTCATTTCCCGCACCGTGCTGTTCGGCAACCCAGAGCGGATCTCGCCGCAGGTGTCACCCGATGGCACCCGCCTGGCCTGGATCGCTCCCGACGAGGGCGTGCTCAACGTCTGGGCCGCCACCATCGGCGCCGACGACGCGCGCCCGGTTACCCACGACCGCGACCGCGGTGTCCGCGCGTATTTCTGGGCACCGGACGACGCGCGAATTGTCTACCCGCAAGATCGCGGAGGGGACGAGAACTGGCGGCTGTACGACGTAGACCTGCGGACCGGTCAGGCGCGCGACCTGACGCCCTACGAAGGTGTGCAGGCACAGGTCATCCGGATCGATCTCGACATCACCGACCGGGTGCTGATCGGCCTCAACCGCGAGAACGTGCAGTTGCACGACGTCTACGAACTGCACCTGGCGGGCGGCCAGCTCACCAAGGTGCTGCAGAACCCTGGACTCATCGGGCTCGTGGCCGATGCCGACCTGCAGGTGCGGGCCGGCGTCGCGCTTCGGCCGGACGGCGGCCGTGCCATCATGGTCCGCGACCCGGGCGCGCCGGATCTGCCCTGGCGGGTGCTGTTCCAGGCCAGCCAGGAAGACAGCGTGGCCACTGAGCCCGTCAGCTTCAGCGCCGAAGGTACCCGGCTGCTCGTCACCACGTCGGTGGGGGCCAACGCCGCGCGGCTGGTGTGGATCGACCTGGCCACCGGCGAGATCGAGGTAGTCGCCGCCGACCCCGAGTACGACGTGACCGCGGTGCTTGTCGACCGCCAGACCAAGCTGCCGCGGCTGGTGGCGTTCCAGCGCGAGCGGGTGCGCTGGGAGGCGCTCGACCCGGCGGCGGTCGCCGACCTCGAGGTGCTGCAGGCCCTCGACGACGGCGATCTGGCCGTGCTCTCCCGTGACCGCGCCCAGACCACCTGGATCGCCGCCTACGACCACGCCGACGGGCCCACCCGTTACTATTCGCTGCGGCGTGACACGGGCCGCGGCACATTCCTGTTCGAGAACCGGCCCGCGCTCGCGGACGCGGGTCTGGCGCCGATGGAGCCGTTCTCGATCACCGCCAGGGACGGGTTGCGGCTCCACGGGTACCTGACCTTCCCCGCCGGCGTGTCCCGCGAGGGCTTGCCGACCGTGCTCAACGTGCACGGCGGCCCGTGGGCCCGCGACATGTGGGGCTTTGACCCGGAAGCGCAGTGGCTGGCCAACCGCGGCTACCTGTGCGTCCAGGTCAACTTCCGCGGCTCGACCGGTTACGGGAAGAACTTCACGAACGCGGGTAACCGCGAGTGGGGCGCGCGGATGCACGACGACCTCGTCGACACGGTGCGGTGGCTGACCTCAAGCGGCCACGCGGATCCGGCCCGGGTCGGAATCTACGGCGGATCCTACGGTGGATATGCCGCACTGGTCGGGGCGGCCTTCACCCCGGACCTGTTCCGCTGCGCGGTCGACATCGTGGGGCCGTCGAACCTCACGACGCTGATCCGCAGTATCCCTCCGTACTGGGAGCCGGTGGTCGCCGAGCTCCACGCGCGGGTCGGCAACCCCGACACCGAGCCTGACTTCATGTGGTCGCGTTCGCCGCTGTCGCGGGTCGACGCGATCACCATCCCGCTGCTGATCGCACAGGGCGCCAACGACCCTCGGGTCAAGCAGGCGGAAAGCGAGCAGATCGTGGCCGCGCTGCGCGAGAAGGGCGTTCCGCACGAGTACCTGCTGTTCCCCGACGAGGGGCACGGGCTCGCCAAACCCGAGAACCGGCTGCGGTTCTACGCCGCCGCCGAGCGCTTCCTCGCCACCCACCTGGGCGGCCGCTGCGAACCCGCGGAGCCGGCCGCCGCAAGCTGACGCTTCCCGGCATCGCGCCCCGCGTGACGCGCCCCCGGGCGCGCTGGCCAGGCGAGGACACCGCCCGCGGCAGCCGTTCGGGATAAGGGTCGGCCCGCTTCAGCCGGACGGCCCGCGGACGGCGTTGAGCAGTTCCTCCCCGGCCAGGTGCCGCGCCGCCTGGTCGGCCACGAACTGCGCGGCGAGGCGGGCGAACGTGAAGGTGTCACCGCCGATGTGCGGAGTGATGAGCACGTTGGGCAGCGCCCACTCCGGGCGCTGCGCCGGCAGCGGTTCCGGATCCGTGACATCAAGCGCGGCGCGCAGGCGGCCGCTCTCCAGTTCCGCGGTCAGGGCCGGTGCGTCGATGATGGCCCCGCGCGCGACGTTGACCACGAGCGCTCCGGCGGGCAGCGCGGCGAGAACGCGCGCGTCGGCGAGCCCGCGCGTGCTTTCCGAAAGCGCGACGCAGACCACCATGATGTCGGCCGCCGCCGCAAGGTCGGCGAGCTGCGAGAACGGTGCCACGCCCGGCCGCGCGCTTCGCGAGACCCGGACCACACTCGTGCCGAAGGGACTCAGCCGCTGCTCGATGGCGGCGCCGATCGCGCCGTACCCGACCAGGAGGACGCGTTTGCCCTCGATGCTTTCCGTGCGGACGTGCCGCCACTGGGCGCCGGCCTGCTGCCGGACGAACATCGGCAACTGGCGAACACCCGCGAGGATGAGCGCGACCGCGAGTTCCGCGGTGCCTTCCTCGTGGTGCAGCCCGCGCCCGTTGCACAAGATCACTCCGGGTGGCACGGCCGGGAGCACGTCATCGACACCGCTGCTCAGGCTCTGCAGCACACGCAGCCGCGGCAGCCGCGCGATGAGCGCGATGCTGGCGCCGTCGCCCATGTAGGGCAGGCAGTAGAAGCTGACGTCGTCGAGGTTCGCGCCGTCCACGTCCTCGTACCTGATGATCGGCACCCCCGGCAGGCACCGCTGGACATGGTCGGCCACACCGTCGGCGTTCGGGAGCAGCAGCGTCATCGCCTCGTCATGCCTTCCTCTCCCGGCCCGCGTGGCCACCGATCGCGGGCCACGGCCGGCTGCCGCCTCATGCACCATTCGTAGCAGGCTGAGCCCGGCCGCGTGCCCGCCAGTCATTTCGTAGCCGGGCTGAGCGGGCCGTGCCCGCTAGCTTCGCCGGTCCTGGCTCAGCTAGTCCCCGGTGGCGCCGTCGATTCGCTCGCGGAGCAGGTCGGCGTGCCCGTTGTGGCGGGCATACTCCTCGACCATGTGGACCAGAATCCAGCGCAGCGACACGCGCCTTGGCGTCTCCGTGCTCGACCTTCGCCAGGCCCAGCTCTGCTCGACGGCGGTGACGTCCAGCGAGGTGGCAGCGGCCTCCGCCTTCCTCGCGGCCTCGCACTCCGTCCGCCAGGTGGCGAAGTCGGCGGCCACGTCAGCGTCGTCGACGTCGTCGAAGTCACCGTCCGGGTTGTCGTTGGGCGAGAAGTAGATCGGCGGTGCGTGCTCGCCGGCCAGCGTCCGCCTGAGCCAGCCGCGCTCCACCTCGGCCATGTGCCTGACCAGGCCGAGCAGGGACAAGCTTGACGGCGGCACGGCCCGCTGACGCAGTTGCTCGCCGGTCAGCCCATCGCATTTCCAGGCCAGCGTGGCGCGGTGGAAGTCCAGCCACGAGTTCAGCATCTCCCGTTCGCCCGCTTCCAGCGGCGGTTCTACTCGCTCAAGGGTCATGCGCCGATTCTCGGGGACGCTCTGCCGCCCGGTCCAACGATTAGAGCCGCGGTGTGGTGGCGGAAACCTACCTCGGGGAACCTGCTCGTGACCTGATCCTGGGCCCGCTGGGTGGCCAGCGCGACGAGCCAGCGGACGTGACGTGGGCTCAGTTCGCCGCTGCGGACGTCCGCTGCCACCTCCTGCACCGCGTCGCTGACGAGTGCGATGATCACTCGCCGTACGCTGACGCCGTGCGCGGCCGCCACGTCGGCGACGGTCTTGCCGTCACCGAGCGCCGCAGCTAGCTCTTTCTCGTCGATGCCGATGGCCGCCGCGGTGATCGCCAGTTCGCTGACAAGTTCATCCGGCCATCCTTGCGATCGGGCCTGTGACACCGGATCGGAGGCGATCGTCGGCATATCCGGCTCCCTTTCACGAGTGGAACACTGCCGAGTCTCGGCGCCGAACCTGCAGGCCCGCTGTACATGCGCCCCGAGCTAGCTCTCAGCCCGTGTCCGGCGTCGCCTGAATGTGCCGCCCCTGACGATGTGGCCGGCATTCGATCCTCCAGTTCCCGGCCGTCGTTGGCGAGGTGCGCGGATCGGCCGTAGCGTGGCACGCTAGGGCATGTCCCGTCGATGACCAGCATCGGGGCGTTGCGGGAAATCTCGTCGCCCGGTGGAAGGCTTCCGCCTTACCCCGCCGGGCGCAGCACCGGCCGGGCGCGGCTACTCCGAAGGCGTAGCGGCGCAGCCGGCCATAGACAGGCACGAGTCGCGGTTACGTCCTATACGGCTCCGCGTGACGCGGCCGGAGCCGGCCGCGTCACCTGCGGGCGGCCGACGCGGCCGCGGGCAGGGGCGTCGCACGCACGCTGTACCGTGCTGTGGAGAGGAGGCGCACGTGGCACGCGCCGCAGACCCGCAGGTAGGTGAGCGCATCCGCGCGGAGCGGACCAAACGCGGCGTCAGCCTGCGGAGCCTCGCCCGTGGTGTCGGGGTGTCCGCGAGCCTCATCTCCCAGATCGAGACCGGCAAGTGCCAGCCGTCCGTCAGCACGCTGTACGCGATCACAACCACCCTTGGCGTGTCGATCGAGGACGTCTTCGAACCGGCGGGCCCCCCGCCTGACGGGCTGCTCGGCGCTGCGGCCGCCGCCGTGAGCGCGGCACCGCTGCCCCGCACGGCACCGGTGGCCGGTGCTGGAATACCGGCAGGATCCTCGGCCGGCGCCGTGCCGCCGCGCATCACGCCGCCGCACACCGTGCCGCCGCGCATGACGCCGCCGGACGCCATGCTGTCGCACATCACGCCGCCGGACACCGCACCGCCGGACACCGCGTTGCCGCACCTCGCGCCGTCGCAGGCCGTGGCGCTCGCCGCGCTCGCGGCCGCGCAGGGCTCAAGCCCGGTGGCCCGCGCGGGTGAGCGCGAGGTGCTCCGGCTGGATTCCGGCGTGACCTGGGAACGGCTCGGCCATGTGCCTGGTGTCCAGGTCGACTTCCTGCTCGTCACCTACGCGCCCGGCGGAAGCTCGTCTGGCAACGGCCAGCTCATGCGGCACACGGGTGCGGAGTACGGCTATCTGATGCAGGGCGAATTGATCTTGACTCTGGCCGCGGTGGAGCAGCGCCTCACGGCCGGCCAGTCCGTCAGTTTCCCCTCGTCAACGCCGCACAGCTACCGCAACGACGCCGCGTGTCCAGCGGTCGGCGTCTGGTTCGTCGCCGGATAGGCCCGTGGGGTGTTCAGTATTCGTTGACAGCCACGTTGGTCTCCTCTTGACTGGTGGCCAGCTACCGGAGGGGTGGGTATCAATGGCGATCGCCACCTACGGCCCGAACGCGGTCGACTGGGAAGAGCGGGTCGACCTGGCCCGGTTGCGGAACGAGCGGCTCGCCCGGCTGACGGCAGCGCTCGAGCAGTCCGAACTCGGTGCCGTGCTCAGCTTCGACTTCGGCAACATCCGCTACATGACCGCGACGCACATCGGCACCTGGGCGATGGACAAGCTGATCCGGTTCGCGCTGCTCGTCCGCGGCGGTGAGCCGATCATCTGGGACTTCGGCTCCGCCGCGCGGCACCACCAGCTCCACAATCCCTGGCTCGACCGCGGCGACGCGCCCTCCGGCGCACGCGCCGGTATCTCCACCCTGCGCGGCGCCTTCCACCCCGGGGCCGGGATCGCCGCGGAAGTCGCGCGCAAGGTCGTCACGGAACTGCGCGAGCACGGCGTCGCGGACGCGCCGCTCGGTGTCGACGTCATCGAGATGCCCGTGCTCGCGGCGCTCCGCGCCGAGGGCATCGACACCGTCGACGGCCAGCAACTGTTCCTCGAGGCGCGCCGCACCAAGACCCGCGACGAGATCGCGCTGCTCACCCAGGCGTGCGCGATGGTCGACGCCGCCTACGAGGAGCTCTACGGGTTCCTGCGGCCAGGCGTACGCGAAAACGAGTGCGTGGGCCTGGTGAGCAAGGTCCTCTACGACCTCGGCAGCGAGTTCGTGGAAGGGGTCAACGCGATCTCCGGTGAGCGCTGCTCGCCGCACCCGCATGTGTTCAGCGACCGGATCATCCGCCCGGGCGACCCGGCGTTCTTCGACATCCTGCACAGTCACCTCGGCTACCGGACCTGTTACTACCGCACGTTCGCGGTCGGCAGCGCGTCACGAGCGCACCGGGACGCCTACGTCCGCTGCCGTGAGTACATGGACCAGGCCATCGCCCTGGTCAAGCCGGGCGCGACAACGGCCGACATCGTGTCGGTCTGGCCGCGCGCCGAGGAGTTCGGCTTCCCTGACGAGACCGCGGCGTTCGCGCTCCAGTACGGCCACGGCGTGGGCCTGTCCATCTGGGAGAAACCGATCTTCAGCAGGCTCGTGTCTCTCGATCATCCGGAGACCCTCGAGGAGGGCATGGTGTTCGCGCTCGAAACCTATTGGCCGGCCTCGGACGGCTGGTCGGCGGCGCGCATCGAGGAGGAGATCGTCGTCACCGGCGGCGGCTGCGAGATCATCACCAAGTTCCCGGCCGAGGAACTGCTTGTCGCCGGGCGCAAGTACTGGACCGCGGGAGGCGAGCTGAACACCCTGCGCGACGCCCAGTCCCACCGCAACACCCGGTCCCACCGCAACAGCCAGGCCTACGGCGACACCGAATCCCACGGCAACACCGGCGGCGAGCCGCTATGACGGCGCCGACCACGCGCACCGGCCCCGCCATCGGCGCCGCGGAACTGCTGACGCTCTACGAGCGGATGGCACTGATCCGTGCCACCGAGAAGGCCGCTTACGACCTGTTCATGCTGGGCCTGGTCAAGGGCACGACGCACCTGGCGGCCGGCCACGAGGCGGTGGCGGTGGGCGCGAGCGCCGCGCTGCGCGACGACGACTACGTGTTCGCCACCTATCGCGGCCATCACCACGCGATGGCCCGCGGCGCGACCCCCGCCGAGTGCCTCGCCGAGCTCATGAGCAAGGCCACCGGCGTCTGCCGGGCCAAGGGTGGCTCGATGCACCTCACCAAGGCCAGCGCGGGGATGCTCGGCTCGTACGCGATCGTGGGCTCGCACCTGCCGATGGCCGCGGGTGCCGCCTGGTCTGCGCGGCTACGCGGCACCGGCCAGGTCGCTGTCGCGTTCTTCGGCGACGGCGCCACGAACATCGGCGCCTTCCACGAGGCGCTCAACCTCGCGTCGGTGTGGAAGCTGCCCGCGCTCTTCATCTGCGAGAACAACCTCTACATGGAGTACACGCCGATCGCGCAGGTGACCTCCGTGGCCAACCCCGCCGCCGACCGCGCGGCCGCGTACTCGCTGCCCGGCCAGGTGGTCGACGGCAACGACGTCGTGGTGGTCAAGCACGTCGTCGGGGAGGCCGCCGCCCGCGCGCGCCGCGGCGAGGGCCCCACCGTCATCGAAGCGCGGACGTACCGGCACTACGGGCACAGCCGCGCGGACCCGGCGAAGTACCGGCCGGCCGAGGAAGTGGAAAGCTGGCTGCGTCGTGACCCGCTCGACATCGCCCGCGCCAGGCTCGAGTCCGCCGGGGTCCCCTCCGATGCCGTCGCGCAGGCCGACGAGCGCGTCGCCCGCGTCGTGGCGGCCGCGATCGAGGCGGGGAAGGCCGCGCCCGACCCCGATCCAGCGGAGGCGCTCACCGACGTATGGGCGGACGGAGGCGCGGCATGGCGGACCTGATGACCTACCGTGAGGCCGTCGCGGAGGGCATCGCGCGCGAGATGCGGCGCGACCCGGCCGTCGTCTGCCTCGGCGAGGACATCGGCGCCGCGGAAGGCGTCTTCAAGACGACCACGGGCCTGCTCGCCGAGTTCGGGCCTGACCGGGTGTGGGACACCCCGATATCCGAGCAGGCGATCGCCGGGGCCGCCATGGGTGCGGCCATGACCGGCCTGCGGCCGGTGGCGGAGATCATGTTCAGCGACTTCCTCGCCTGCTGCTGGGATTACATCGCCAACGAGATCCCCAAGGTCAGGTACATGACCGGAGGTCAGGTCACGGTGCCGCTCGTGGTCAGGACCGCCAACGGAGGTGGCCTGGGCTTCGGCGCACAGCACTCGCAGGCCGTGGAGAACTGGGCGCTCACCGTGCCCGGGCTGAAGATCGTCGCCCCCGCCACGCCCGCCGACGTGGTCGGGCTGATGGCCGCGTCCGTCCGCAGCGACGATCCCGTCGTCTTCTTCGAGCACAAGGGCCTGTTCGCGACCAAGGGACCCAAGCCGCCATCAGATCACGTGGTCGAACTCGGCCGCGCCGCGGTGGCGCGCGAAGGCGCCGACGTCACGCTCGTCGCCCTCGCGTCGACCGTGCCCGTCGCGCTCAGCGCCGCGGCGGTACTGTCCACCGGGGGCATCTCGGCCGAAGTCGTGGACCTGCGCTGCCTGGTGCCGCTGGATATGCGGACGGTGCTGAACTCGCTGCGGCGCACCTCGCGGCTTGTCGTCGTGGAAGAGAACCCGTATCAGGGCGGCTGGGGCGGCACCGTCGTCTCGATCGTCGCCGACGAGGGCTTCGAGTTGCTCGATGCCCCGCCGCGGCGGGTGGCCGCGGCGTGCGTACCGCTCCCCTTCGCGGCCGTGCTCGAAGAACGGGTCATCCCCACGGTGGCGAAGGTGGTGGCGGCGGTCCGCACGCTCGCCGCTTACTGACCGCACCGAAGGTGACATCCATGCGCATGGCCCGCGTACGCTTCTCCCACCGCGCCGAGGCGGCTCGCCACGATGCGGGACGTGCTGGACGCCGTCGTGTTCCTGCTGCGTAACGGGTCGGTGAGCGGTGTCGATCGCAACGTTGACGGAGGCTGGCTGCTGACATGAGTGAGGCCACTGCCCGGGGTGCCACCCCCCGGACCCCCCAGGACGAGCCAGCGCGCGACCCGGCTCACCGCGACGACGCACGCGTGGGCTGGATCGGCACCGGCCGGATGGGCAGCGCGCTCGCCGTCCGGCTGGTTCGCGCCGGATACGACGTCGCCGTCCACAACCGGACCCGGGCCAAGGCAGCGGCGCTCGGCGAGGCCGGTGCCACGGTCGTGGACAGCATCACCGACCTGGCCGGACGCGGCATCGTCTTTGTCATCGTCGCATCCGATGCCGCCTTCGCCTCGGTGGCGGCCGAGGTGCTCGCCGCGGGCCCCCCTGGCATCCTCGTGGACTGCTCGACCGTGTCGGCCGAGGTGTCCGCCCAGGTCCGGGCCGACGCGGCCGCGGTAGGGACGGCGCTGCTCGCGGCGCCGGTGAGCGGCAACCCGGGCGCCGTCGCGGCCGGGAACGCGACTTTGGTCGTGTCCGGGCCGGCCGATGCCTTCAGGCGGGCCGAGCCCGTGCTCGAAGTACTTGGCCGCGCGGTGACCTATGTGGGCGACGGCGAGGTCGCCCGCCTGGTGAAGCTCTGCCACAACGTGTTCCTCGGCGTCGTCATCCAGTCACTCGTGGAGATCACGGTGCTCGCGAACAAGGCCGGCGTCTCGCGGACCTCGTTCCTCGACTTCCTCAACTCCTCCGTGCTCGGCTCGACGTTCACGGGGTACAAGGCGCACGCGCTTACCGAGCTCGACTTCACTCCCACGTTCACTACCCGCCTGCTCCGCAAGGATCTTGACCTGGGTCTCGCGGCGGCACGCGACCTCGAGGTCCCGATGCCGCTCGCGGCGGCGGCGCACCAGATCATCCAGGCGGCCGTCGGGGCCGGGCACGCGGACCAGGACTTCGCCTCGCTGATCGTCGAGGAAGCCCGCGCGGCGGGGATGCCGCTGCGGCCCGAGGACCCGGCAACGGCCTGACCGGTTAATCCTGCGCCGCGGTCAGTTCCGCGAGTTGCCTCGCGTTGACCTGCGCGTAGTCGCGGTAACAGTTGTTCATCACCAGGTGGGTGACGTCGGCCTCGCTGGCCAGCCGCCGCAGCTTGGGAGCCCACTCCCGCAGTTCGTCCTCGGAGTACAGGTAGCCGAACCGCTCGTGAATGTCCTTGCTCTGCCACTTGCTCGAGTGACCGTGGAACCGCACCACGGCAAGTGGCGCGGTCGCGGCGAGCACGGGCGGTATCGACGTCGGATAGCCCTGCGGCATGTCCACGCTGACGTACGCCAGGCCGTACTTGCGCAGGAAGTCCAGGGTCTCGTCGCGATTCTGCTCGCTCATCCAGGTGTGGTTGCGGAACTCGACGCAGACCCTCATCGGATCGCAGCGCGCCTTGCATTCCAGCAGGTAGTCCTTTCTGGGCCGGCCGATCACGAACCACTGCGGGAACTGGAACAAGATCGCGCCGAGCTTGCCCGCGTCGTGCATCGGCCGGAGCGCGTCGAGGAAGCGCTTCCAGACCTCGTCGACGATGGCCGGGTTGACATCGCGGAGGTAAAGATTCTTCTGCGGGTTCCCCAGCTGCTCACGGAGATCCTTGTAGAGCGCTCCCGGCCGCGTGGGGTGCTGCGTCAGCAGCGAGAACGCCTTGACGTCGAAGGTGAACCGCGCCGGGGTGCGGTCCCGCCACAGCTCCACGGTGCGCTGCGCGGGCGGCGCGTAATACGTGGAATCCACCTCGACCAGGGGAAACTGGCTGGCGTAGTAGGCCAGCCGCTCCGCCGGAGTGTGCGCCGTCTTCGGATACCAGCCGGACTCGAGCAGCGTCTTGTCCGTCCACGACGCCGTCCCCACCAGGACCTGTCCCATGCGGGCAATTCTTCCCAGAAATAGCGGGGGTGACCTCAGCGAACCGGGTGCTCGCGCCCGGCCGGCCCGCTGGCGAACACCCAGAGGACGTTGCTGGTGGCGGCCGCGATCACCCGCCGCACCGCTGGCCGCGCGGTCTCGCGGGGGCAGGACAAGGCGGGCATCGCGGCCGTCGGCAGGCCGCAGGCCCAGCCCTCGGTGCCCGCGTCGAACACGCCCGCGCGGCCGCGGGCGACGTAGTAGGTGACGTCGCTTTCGACCGGCTGCCCATAGCAGTTCTCCGGTGAGCGCGCGAAGACACCGATCGGGCTTGGTGCCGCCCCCGACGCGTCGGGCACGTCGAACTCCACGCCGACCAGGCCGGGCAACGCGGTGCCGAGGTGCGCGCCGCTGCCCGCCCAGATCCAGCCGCCAGGGTCGGTCACCACCATCGGCGCGCGCGCCGAAAAACAGCCGTAGGCCTGCCCGATCAGCGAGCTCTCCGGATCGGCGCTCGGCGGGTCTGGCCAGTTGCCTGTCACGCGCGCATTGTCGGTGCCGTACAGCGGATCTTCCAGTGGGTCCTTGTAGTTGATTTCGATCCGGTCGCTGCCGAGGCGCGAGGACGCGAAACGGATCTTGCGGTAGATCGCGTTGGCACCGAAGAACGCGACGTTCACGCCGCGGTCACGCGCGCGGGTGACCGCGGCGCGCATCCCTGGCGACCAGTACTCGTCGTGCGACTCGCTGACCACGCCGCGGGCGCCGTCGAGCACGTGCGGGTGCAGGTCAAGGTCGACGCTGCTGACGTACGCCAGCGGAAGGCCCAGCCGCTCCGCGTACGTGAGCAGCGGCTGTTCCTCGGTGAAGAAACTGCCCGCGCCTGCCTCGCTCGAGTAGGGCCGGTCGAAGCTGACCACCCGGGCGCGCGTCGCGTAGCTGCCGTCCGGGCCCTGGTAGAGGTCGTAGCCGCCCCACCCGTTGTAGGCCTGGAACGAGGTGGTCGGCTGGACGAGGACCAGCCGGCCGGCCACCGACGGCGAGCGGATGACCAGCGGCACATAGCGCTGCGCGCCCGAGGCGGCGTCGAGGCGGAGCAGGTAGGAGCCCGGCGGCCAGCCGGCGGTGGGCAGGGTAAGGGTGGGCCGCCAGGGCGCGACCGCCATACCGTGCGCGAGCACCACCCCCCGGGGCTGCCGCACTCCGGCTATCACCGGCGAGGTCCACACCAGCCGCGCGAGCGCGCCGCCGTACCACCCGAAACGCAGCGCGCGCACGCGGAAGGTGGCCGCGGTCGTGGACACGAAGAGCCGCACCGGCGACCCCGGCCGCGCGCTCGCGTGGTCCGCGTAACCCTCGATCGCGCTGCCGCGGCCGGACCGGGCAACGCGCCAGCCCGGATAACCGGACAGTGCGTTCTCCGCGCGGATGTCGGCGCCAGGCCCGAGGGCCACCGTCCGCGGCGGCGATGACCGCGCTTGCGTCGCCGTACCCGCGGGCCGGTTATCCGCCGGCCGCTGGTCCGCGCACCCGGCGACGGTCAGGACCGCGGCGAGCACCACAACGATCCAGAACGGCTCCCGCGGACGCGCGACCGTCACGAGCACGGCCTCCGGCTCCAGTGGTAGATGTCGACTTGGCGGCCCAAGCGTAGGGCATGTCATAGGTCTCTGGCGGCGCGGATCGGCGCCCAGACGACGACCGGCGGCGTTGTCGTCGTCGCCGATACAAACCAGTATCTGCTCCTCGAAGACAAGCACCGCCTGGCCGGATCGCCGCCTGGCCCTGCTGGCTTGGGATGGCGCCCGCATCCACCGAGATCTACGGGACACACCCTAACCGGGCAATCCGGTCACGAGCCGGGGATGCGCGGATCGCGTGCCGGCCGCGCGAGGCCGATGGTGGACACTTACAAGACTGGTGACGGCTCCGCCGTGCGCGACGGGTCGCGGCAGCCGTTCGGGAGAAGGTTGGGAGAGATATGCAAGTGCCCGATGGGCTCACCGGGTTCACGAAGCTCCTTGGCATCGAATTCACCGAGGTTGGTGCCGATCGCACCGTGCTGTCCCTTGAGATCACGCCCGAGTTGCTGCAGCCGTACGGGATCTTGCACGGCGGCGTGCACTGCGCCCTGGTGGAGACGGCGGCGAGCTTCGGCGCCGCGCTGTGGATCGGCGACCGCGGCCAGGTCGTCGGCGTCGCCAACCACACCAACTTCCTGCGGGCCGTCGGGTCCGGCCGCATCACGGCGGTCGCCACCCCGATCTATCGTGGCCGGACGCAACAGCTGTGGCAGGTCGTGATCAGCGACGAGGGCGGCCGGGAAGTCGCCAGGGGCGAGTTGCGGCTGGCGAACATCGAATCGCCGGATGTCTTCGGCGCGGCCCGCGAGGCCACGCAGGCATGACCACACGGGTGATCGACGCGCACGTGCACGTCGCGGCCATGCCGGGTCTGAAGCTGCCGATATCGCGCTGGAAGGCGGGCTTCACGGCCGGCGATCTGCCCGGCCTGTACGACGAGGACGGCCGCCCGCGCCCCGACGTGTTCGCCCGCCACCTCGACGCCGAGGGTGTGGACTGCGCCCTGCTGTTCAGCGAGTACAGCCCCCGGGTCACCGGCTGGCAGGTCATCGAGGATGCCGTCCCTTTCGCCAAGTACGACCCGGACCGGTTCCGGCTTGTCGCCAACGTCAACCCGCACGTCCACCACCCGCTGCTCACCGAACTGCGCCGCCAGCGTGATCTCGGCGCGATCGCGCTCAAGCTGCATCCCGTGCACGCGGGCTTCGCGATGGACTCCGCCGAACTCTTTCCGGTCTACGCCTACTGCGAGGCCGAACACGTCCCGGTGATCGTGCACGCGGGCACGAGCACGTTCCCCGGCGCGCGCAACAGGTTCGCCAGCCTCGATCACCTGGCCGACGTCGCGGCGGAGTTCCCCGGCGGCACGTTCGTGCTCGCGCACGGCGGCCGCGGCTGGTCCTTCGACACCGCGGCGTTCCTCGCGCTGAGCTTCGAGAACGTCTGGATCGACATCGCCGGGCTGCCGCCGCGGCGGTTGCCTGACTACTACGCCCGCCACAACCTCACCAGGCTGGCGAGACGGTTCATCTTCGGCAGCGACTGGCCCGGTGTGCCCGGCATCGCGCACAACATGGCCGCCGTCAGGGACCTTGGGCTGCCCGCCGACGTGACGGACCGGATTCTCGGTGGCAACGCCGAGGAGGTGTTCGGGCTGTGACGCGGCTGCCGGAGTACATCGCCGCCAGGGGTCGCGCACGGCAGGGGTCGCGCACGGCAGGGGTCGCGCACGGCAGGGGTCGCGCACGGCAGGGGGCAGCGATGTATACGCGGATGTCTAGTATCTGGGTCTTATCGATCTCGCGCTGTCCGCCGGCCTGTATGCTACGGACGTGCGACGGCGCAGCGGGGTGCGGTCCCCCCGTCCGCGCCGGATTCACTCTCCCGGCGGTGCCCCCGTCCGCCTGGAGATGTGTCCGTTGCGTCGTCGCCGTCCAGCTAACGGGCGAAGAAATGCAGCCCGAGCCACGCCCACGCGACGAGCACTCCCACCCGGCCGGTGCGCGTGCGCATGATGCGCGTGAACACCTCGCCGAGCGACGGGATCCCGGCGCGCGTCCGGGTGGCGATCAGTTCGATGACCACGCCGGCGATCAGGACGAACAGGTACCCGGCGACGGTCAGATCGCGTGCACTCACCGCTCGACCAGGAACCAGCCGATGACGAGCCACACGGCGAGCGCCACGGACCTGCCGCCGTGCGAGGCGAGCAGCGGATCGGTCAGCGCGCTGACCGTCGGGTGAGCGTAGGATGTCGTGGTCAGATCGGGCTGCTGCAACAGCGACGCAAGTTCCCACAGCCCGCCCGCCACGAGCAGCCCGGCCCACGCCGCCGCGCCCGGCAACGGGAGCTTGCCGGGATCGGGCCTGCGCCGCAGCGGCCCGCGCCAGCCCACGACGACCACCGCCGCTCCGACCGCGATCACCCCGACGGTCGCTGGCCAGGAGTAACGGCTGAAGGAGCCCACGACGCCGGCGTAGGCGGCGGCGCCCGCGAGTGCGGCGAGGACGAGCGGTACCCGCCGCCGGCCCGCGCCAGGCGCCCGCGCGCCAGGCGCCCGCGTGGCAGGCGCCCGCGTGGCAGGCCGCCGCAGCGTTTCTGCCGCCGGATGGCCGCCGCGCGGCGCGGTGGTCTCGGCAGAAACAGCGGTGCCGACGTCAGCCGGGTGGCCGGTCTGCGTGCCGCCGGACCCGCCGCCGGAGCCGGCGCCGACAACGCGCCGGTGGTAGCGTGCCGCCGCGTCCCACGCGAGCCCGGCCGCCACGATCAGCAATAACAGGCCGTCCAGTGGCTTGCCGGAGATCGCGCTGAAGAAGGCGATCAAAAACAAGATCACGATGATGGGCTCACGGAAGCCGGCCAGTGCAATGATCACCCGCCCACGATGCCCGGCGGTCTGTGTCACTTGCACAAACTAGCGTCACCCCGGCCGACGGGAAAGCCCGGGTCACGGCGTCGGACGTGGCCGGCGCGCCGGTCAGGGCCGGGCCGCGGTCAATACCGTGCGCCGGCCGGGCATGCCGGGCCGGGACCCACCGCGGCGCGACCACCGCTCCTTTGCGGCTCCGCAGTGATCAGGCATGATGGGACCGCGAATCCGGAGGCTCACATGACGCTCTCGCTGCCCATCGATCCCGAGGCCAACGCGCTGCTTGCCCGCAGCCCGCTCGCCGTGCTCATGGCCGTGCTGCTTGACCAGCAGGTCCCCATGGAACGCGCGTTCAGCGCGCCGTACGACCTGACGCAGCGGCTCGGGCATGAGCCGACCGCCGAGGAACTCGCCGGCTACGACCCCGAGGCCCTCACCGCGGTGTTCAGCGAGCGGCCCGCACTGCACCGCTACCCGCGCGCCATGGCGGCCCGGGTACAGGACCTGGCCCGGATGATCGCTGCGGACTACGACGGCGACGCCGAGCGGATCTGGCGCGACGCGGACAGCGGCCAGAGCCTGCTCAAGCGGGTGGGCGCGCTGCCCGGGTTCGGACCGTACAAGGCACAGATCTTCGTGGCGCTGCTCGGCAAGCAGTTCGGCGTGCGCCCGGAGGGCTGGCGCGCCGCGGCGGGGGCGTTCGGCGCGGAGGGTGTCTTCCACTCGGTCGCCGACATCGAGGACGACGAGTCCCTCGGCAAGGTGCGGGCGCACAAACAGGAGATGAAGGCGGCCGCGAAGGCGCGGGCCCGCGCGTAGCGATCCCTCGGTCGCCAGGGCGCACGCACCGCGTAGTCAGGGTTGGTTTCAGCCGGGTTGGTTTCAGCCGGGTTGGTTCAGCCAGGCGGCACGGTGCCGCCGATGGCACCTCTATCGGGGCCCCTTTGGCGTCGGCCGGAGGAGGCGGCAGGTCACACGCTGGCCCGCAGATGCGCACAGACCTGGATGGACCCGATCTGGATGCAGACCGCGCCGCTGCCACCGCTGCTTGACGGCGCGGGCGAGGGCGCCGGGCTCGTCGCCGCGGTATTCGGCGATGGGGAAGGCATCGGTTGCTGCGACGCGGAGATCGGCACGGGCATCCGCGCGGGCGGCGCATGCTGTTGCCCCCGGCCCCCGCGGCCAGCCTGCTGGCCGCGGCTGCCGCCGGTGCCGATCGTCTTGCCCGGCACCGGCGCGGGCTGCGGTGATCCCGGCGAGGGCGCTGGCGCGGCGCTGGTCGCCGCGCCGGCGCCACCCGGCCCGACCGCCCTTGGCCTGGACAGATGGATGGTCACCGACGTCACGAAGGTGTACAGGATCACTGCGGTGATGACGAGCGCGGCCGGAACGGCGAACGAGACCGGGTGCACGCGCGCCGCGGCCGCGGCCGACCTCAAGGTGATCTTGACCCGGTCGGCGCCGATCGCGAGCGCGAGTGGGACCAGGCCGAGCGGTACGGTTCGCCCGACGCGTGCCGCCTGCCGCGCCTTGGTTAAGGCAGCGCGGCGTTCGCCACGGGTCAGCGCCGGCGCCAGGCAGATGATCGTCTTGGCACCGTCGGACTTGACCTCGACATGCAGGCCCTCTGACAGGTCCATATGACGAATCTTGATCACGGTCCAGCTCGCCCTCTCAGCCAGAAACCCGGGCCGCGATGCCTGCCGGAACCCGGATCGACGGCGAGCGTATCACGGCGTTGACCGAAAATCGGCGAGAAAATATGTCACATCCGCCGAAACTAGTGGGTTGCCGTTGCGCACGCCCGCGACCAGCCAAGGTAGTCACGGCCAGGCGTGGCGCGTGCGCGCCGGATCTCGCCCCGGAGCCCGACCGGAAATATTTCACTACCGCGAAGGGCGGGGTCACACGGCGGTTGCAGGGCCGGCCGCAGGGGCCGGCTGTACTGGGGCAGCCGCACCGGGCCGGCTCGCTCTCAGCCGGCGGATGGCCGGCCGGGGTGGACCGCCTCCTTGCCGCGGAACGTGCGGCGATACGCGTCGGGCGTGATGTCGCGGCAGGAACGGAAGTGGTGCCGCAGCACCGTGGCGTTTCCGAAACCGGTACGCGCCGCGACCGTGTCCACACCCGCGTCGGTGTCTTCGAGTAGCTGCCGCGCGAGCAGGATGCGCTGGCCGGTGAGCCACTTCTTCGGTGTGGTCCCGGTCCCGGTCTCCTGGCGGAACCGCCTGGCGAACGTGCGCGGCGACATGTGGGCACGGCCGGCCAGCTCAGCGATGCTCATCTGGCGATCGAGGTTGCGTTCCATCCAGCGCAGGACCCCGGCCACCGCGCCGGCGGGCACCTGCGGAACGGGCCGTTCCAGGTACTGGGCCTGGCCACCCTCGCGGTGCGGCGGTACCACCATGCGGCGCGCGATCCCGTTGGCCACGTGCGCGCCCCGTTGGCAGGATTTCGATGGCATATGTCGTTACTGCCACTGTCGCACTTGCCGCCGGCCGGCGAGGCTTGTGGTCATGAACGAGTTCACTCGCCGCCGCGGCGGCCCGCGACGAAGGCTGACGTCCTCGGTCGTCCGGCTGATACGGCAGGTCACCGCGATCGTCCGCGAGCTCAACGAAGCCCAGCGGCTGGCCACGAGCAGGCGGCTGTCCCCCGACCTGTACCTGACCGATCCCGACCGCGCGCCCGATACCTACGCGGAGTTCGTGTTCCGGTCCCCGATAGCGCCCCGCCGTGAGCCGCGCGCCGCCGGGGCGCCGCCGTCCTCCTCGAGTTCGACCCGCTCGTCGTAGAAGCACACGAGCCCGCCGATCCGGCCTGCCTCCGGTGTGGGATCCGGGTAGTACCAGGCGAGATCCTTGAGCAGCTCGCCGGCGGCCTGGACCGAGTAGTAGCTCGCGACGCCCTTGTACGGGCAGCGGGTGTGCGAGTCGCTGTGCTCGAGCAGGTCGGTGCGGACGTCTTCGGCCGGCAGGTAGTACCGCACCGGCAGGCCGGTCTCGAACAGCAGCATCGGGTGCCTGGATTCGGCCAGCAGGACACCGCCGCGGCTCACTCGCACGTGCCGTGAGCTGGCGAGGATGTCGATCCGGTGGTAGGGATCCTTCGGATGACCGAAGATCTGTTCGTCCTCCTCGTACCAGCCGTCCACGGCGTCCCAGCTGAACGAGCAGTACCCGGCGAGCCAGGGTGCGGTGTCGACCGGCTGCTCGTAGGCCCACACCGCGTCCTGGGCACGGCGGTCACCCACGGCGATCGACCAGTAGGTCGCGTCACCCTTGACCGGGCAGTTGGTCACGGTGCTGCTCGGCTCGAGCACCCCGGCGGCCACGTCGCCCTGCGGGATGTAGTAACACGGCACCCGGCCGGTCTCGTGCAGCAGCTTCACCCGGCTGCTGTCGGCTATGGTGCGGCCGCCGAACACGACACGGACACGGCGCGGCGAGTCTTCGAAGTAGAGCAGGTGCTCGGGGGCAGCCAGCTTGGCGTTGAACACGCCGGCGGCCCGGTGCCCGAATGGTGCGGTTCCGATCGTCAGTCCCATGCCCTGCTGCCTACCAGATCCCCGGGCCTGGCGGCTAGCGCGGTGGCGTTGCACGCGTAGATGTGCGGACTCAATCGTTTCAGGGCTTACGTTGGTTACGTGGATGGAGCGCTGCGACGCCGAGGTTCGCGCGAGGTCGAGGGAAGGCTGTGATCGCGTTGGCGGATCCAGAAGATCTGTATACGGTCGACGCCGACCTGCCGGAGCTGGCCAAGCCGGTCATGCTGTACAGCCTTGACGGCTTCATCGACGCGGGCGCCCCTGGGGCGCTGGTGACCGAGCACCTGCTCGGCTCGCTCGAGCACCACGCCGTGGCGACCTTCGACGTCGACCGGCTGATCGACTACCGGTCCCGCAGGCCCGTCATGACCTTCGTCAAGGATCATTGGGAGAGTTACGACGCCCCCGAGCTTGTGCTGCACGAAGTCCAGGACGAGGACAGCACCCCCTTCCTGCTGCTCACCGGGCCGGAGCCGGACCACGAGTGGGAGCTTTTCCTCGCCGCTGTCCTCGGCCTGTTCGAGCGGCTCGACGTCCGGGTCGCCGTCGGGTTCCACGGCATCCCGATGGCCGTCCCCCACACCAGGCCGCTCGGCCTGACCGCGCACGCGACCCGCCCCGAGCTGATCAGCGGTTACAAGCCGTTCCTGAACCGTGTGCAGGTGCCGGGCAGTGCGAGCGCACTGCTCGAACTGCGGCTCGGCGAATTCGGCCACGACGCGATTGGTTTCGCGGTGCACGTGCCGCACTACCTGGCCCAGGCTCCGTACCCCGCGGCGGCCGTGGCCGCGCTCGACGCGATCATCGCGGCGACCGGGCTGGCGCTTCCCGTCGACCCGATGCGCGAGCGGGCCAAGCGCGCGGATGCCGAGATCACCCGGCAGGTCGAGGGGTCTGACGAGATCAAGTCGCTCGTGCAGGCTCTCGAGGAACAGTACGAGGCCTACTCGGACGCGGGCCAGAATCTGCTGGCCGACGACACGGGCATCCTGCCGACGGCCGATGAGCTCGCCGCGCAGTTCGAGCAGTTCCTCGCGCAGCAGGACCGGCGCGGTGAGGAGCCCGAGGTCTAGCCGCGCCTGGTTGCGAGACTTTGACCGATCCACCGCCGCCGCCGCGCTCAAGATCCGATTCTGTGGAACTCTGCCTGCACATAGCGCAGGCAGATTGACACAGTTGCGAATCATGGTCTGTTTCCCCGGTGATCGATCACGGACGCGGGTGCGGGTGCGGGGAGTCGTGCGACGTTGGAGGTCAGGAACACGAGCGTGTTATTGCGGGACGCGCCCTAAGGAAATCGGTCCTATGGTCCCGAACTTCAGCGCGTGCCGTGGCGGGAGCGTCGGCGAGCGTCGCGCGGATCATTGGGAGCCACTTGTCCGAGATCGCGGTGCGGCCGGACTCCCAGCGGCGGATCAGGGTTTCGACGGTGCGCAGATTGATGTCCGGCTCCGTGCCGCTGGCTTTGGCGAGTCTCGCCAGGTGGCTGGCTAACGCGGGAAAGCTCCAGCCGCACGCGAGGCGTTCCGCCTTCAGCCAGTCCTTGAAGGAAAGATCACCTTCGGGTGAGTTCACTCCGCTACCAGTGCCCATACGGCCTTGCCCTCAATTCTGTCCCACGGTGCCGGATACCAATTCCACTCCCGCGCTGAGCGCGTCCACCAGCATCAACCCCCTGCCGTCCTCCGCATCGTCGGCGGGGTCCAGGCGCGCCGGGGGAATCGGACTAGCGTCCCATACAACAATAAGCACACGTTTCCGGTCCGAAAGCAGCCAAAATCGGACTGGGAACGGTCCGCCGTCTAGCGCGCGCGATGCTGCTACCGCATTGGAGACAAGCTCAGACACGATCAGTTCAGCGGTCTCGGATCTGTCAGACATCCGCCACTCCCACAGAACGCCCTTGACATGCGCTCGCGCGCACCCCGCCGCAGACAGGACCGGGCCAAGTGGCAGGGTGCTCTGGAGCGGCCAATGTTCGGGGCGCATGGTCGGGTGGCTCGCTTGCGTGACTGCTGAACATGTGGGCATGATCGGGGACCGTTCGCACGGGGATGATCGTGTTGCAACATCTTGACCGGCTGACCTCGCCGCCTGCACTGCAAACGTGGTGTAGTTTGGTGATTGCTACACGTCAAACTGCTATCCGTACACGAAGGTAACATCATGGCGGCTGACCCCTACTCAAACCCATTAGCGTTCTTCGGCTCGGAAGTGAAACGGCTACGCTCCAAAACGGGCATGACTCAGGCTGAATTTGCCGATCGGACACGGTATAGCCTCGATACGATAAAATCCATCGAGAGCGGCAGACTTCTGGGCTCGGAGAAATTCGCACAGATAGCTGATAACGCGTTCAGCACCGATGGCGACCTCATAAGGCTCCGCGAGTTCATAAACCGCATCTCGATGCAACCATGGTTCCGAGACAGAATCGAAGTGGAGCGCAAGGCTCGCGAGATACGCGAATACGATTCCTATCAGATACCTGGCCTGCTCCAAACCGAGGATTACATGCGTGCTGCGGCAAAGGCCCGACGGCCGATGCTGCCAGACGATGACATCGAATTAGCCGTGGCGCTGCGCATAGAACGGCAACAAATACTTGATCGGGGTCAAGACGATGACCTACCGATAGATCCGGACCAGTTGCCCCGCCTCTGGGTTATCATCGAAGAAATGGCGCTACGGCGTAAAGTTGGCAGCCCAAGCGTAATGCGATCACAGCATGACCATCTACTCGAACTCGCGGAACGGCCCAATATAACAATCCAAGTCATCCCCGATAGTCAGGGTATGACGTGCGCTTATGGCCGATCGTTCGCTATTCTGACTTCGGGCTCAGGTTCATCGGTCGTTTATCTTGAAGATCTGCGAAGCGCCCGTTACATCCGCGATCGTGATCAGACGGCACAGTATGTGATAATATTTGATCACTTGCGGGCCAGTGCGCTCGATGACAAGAAAACGATTGAGCTAATTAAAGGATGATGGCAAGTGGAATACAACTGGCACAAATCAAGCTACTCAGGCGACCCGCAAGGCAACTGCGTGGAGGTCGCAGAACTGCCCGACGGGACGCGCTTGGTACGTGATACGAAGGACCGCGATGGCGGGACGTTGCGCTTTTCCGCCGACGCATGGCGCCGGTTCACGGACCAGCTTAGGGTCAGCTGACTCTGAGTGCCTTGATCCTGGCGGTGGCGAGACGCGCCGCTGGGTACGCGGGTTGACCTGCGCGCGGTGTCGGCCCGTGGGGGCGACCCCCGGGACCTCGGGTTGTCGAAACAGTGCTGTACGGACCCGGTGCCGGTGTGTTACTTCTGACCCATGACCGGCTCTCCTGCCTCCCCGGGCAACAGCGACGACGCCCGCCGCGTGCTTGCGCAGGCTGAGGCGGACGGGCTCACGCTCGTCCGGTTCCTCTACGCCGACCACGGCGGGATCATCCGCGGCAAGGCCGCCTCCGTGCCCCTGCTCGCCGAACGGCTGCAGACCGGGATCGGGCACACCTTCGCCATGATGGCGATGTCCATGCTCGACACGCTGCAGCCGGTCGAGGGCATGGGACCGGTGGGCGAGGTGCGCATCACACCAGATCCGGGCACGTTCGTGACGCTCCCCTACGCGCCCGGCGCGGGCGCGATGAACGCCGACCTGGTCAGGCTGGACGGCGCGCCCTGGGAGGCGTGCGCGCGTACCTTCCTTAAGCAGGCCATCGCCGAGCTTGCCACCGAGGGCTACGCGATGTCGGCCGCGTTCGAGCCCGAGTTCACACTCGGCCGCCGCGAGCCAGGCCCCGGGGGCGGACCGGACCGGCTGGTGCCGATCGACGACAGCCTGTGCTATTCGGCGACGGGGTTCCATCTCGCGCACGACTACGCCGTCGACCTCGCGCGGGCGCTGCAGACGCAGGGCCTGCAGGTCGAGCACTACTATCCCGAGCTTGGCCACGGCCAGCAGGAGATGTCGATCAGGCACGGCCCGGCACTGCGCGCGGCCGACAACCACGTGATCTACCGCGAAACCGTGCGCGGCGTCGCGCTGCGCCACGGGCTCTGGGCGAGCCTGGCGCCCAAGCCCATCCCGGGCCAGGCGGGCAACGGCGCGCACCTGCATGCCTCGCTGTGGGATCTGGCCGCCGCACCGGACGCGCGCCCTGGCCAGCCGGGCACGCGCAACCTCTTCCACGCCGCGGGCGACCCGTACGGGCTGTCGGACACGGCCTACCACTTCATCGGCGGCCTGCTCGCCCACCTGCCCGCGCTGACCGCGCTGACCTGCGGCAGCGTGAACAGCTACCGCAGGCTCGCGCCGCAGACGTGGGCCAGCGCCTACACCGTCTACGGCATGGACAACCGCGAAGCGGCGATCCGGATCTGCTCGGCCATGCGCAGCAACCCGGAAGCCTCGGTGAACCTGGAGTTCAAGCCCTCGGACTCAAGCGCCAACCCGTACCTGGCGCTCGGCGCGTACATCCACGCCGGCCTGGACGGGATCCGCGGCAAGATCGACCCGGGCGAGGCCGTCAACACCGACCCGGCGACGATGACAGAAGCCGAACGGCTGCGTGCCAGGGCTCACCGCCTGCCCGCGTCGCTCGGCGCGGCCCTGGACGCCCTGGAGGCCGACGAACTGCTGATGGAGGCGCTCGGCCCGCTCCGCAGGCGCGCGTACCTGGCGGTCAAGCGGGCCGAGGCCGAGGCGTTCGCCGCACGGAGCGCCGATTACGAGTGCTTCCACCACTTCACGAAGATCTAGCGCGCTCGAAGGCGCACGCAGGGAGGCAGGCAACGTGACAAGCGCCGGGGAGACGAGGCAGGACACGGGCGGGCAACTGCTGTCGGAACGGGTGGCGGGAAGCATCCTCCCGCGCGTGCTGACCACCTTCGACATGGTGGCGATCTTCGTCGCGATCGTGTTGTTCATCACGAACGCCTCGGTGATCCAGGCGGCCGGGCCGGCCGCGTTCGGCTGGTGGATCATCGGCTTCGCGGTGTTCCTCATCCCGTGCGCGATCGCGACCGGCCAGCTTGGCGTGATGTTCCCCGGCGAGGGATCCATCTACCTGTGGACACACAAGGCGTTCGGGCCCTTCTGGGGATTCTTCGCGGGCTTTTGCGCGTGGTGGCCCGGCGTGCTCGTGATGGTCGCCACCGGCACCACCACGATCGCGTTCCTCAGCTACGTCTTCCCCAGCCTGAACAACATGTCCGTGCAGGCACAGGGCGGGTTCATCATCGCCATCATCCTGATCTCCGCGCTGCTCGCGGTGCTGCGGTTCCGCGTCACCCAGAACGTGGTCAACGTGGTGTTCGTGCTGTACGGGCTGGCGATCCTGGCCATGTTCGCGGCGGGTGTCGTCTACCTCGCCCGCGGTCACCACGCCGCGGTCAACCCGTGGAACTTCGGTGCCTGGGGGTCCGGGTCGCCGCACGGCATCAACTTCACGAACTGGACGTTCTTCGGCCTCGTCATCCTCGCGCTACTCGGCGTCGAGGTGCCGCTCAACATGGGGGTCGAGATCCGCAACCAGAAGGCCGTCACCAGGTACCTGCTGTGGGGATCCCTGGTGGTCGTGGTCGCGTACCTGCTCGCCACCTGGGGCGTGATGGTGACCGTGCATCCCGCGGCCGCGACGAACATCACGTCGGTCGCGGCCGCGGTCGGCGTCGGCCTCGGCAGCGTGGCGGGCAAGATCACCGCGCTCGTGCTCGCGCTGTTCTTCCTGTTCATCACCGTCGTCTACAACTACTCGTTCGCCCGGCTGATCTTCGTGTCCGGGCTCGACCGCCGGCTCCCCCCGGTGATGTCGCACGTGAACAAGGCGCGCGTGCCCGATGTCGCGGTCTGGGTGCAGACGGTGGTCGCCGCCGTGTTCACCCTCGTCGCGTTCGTCGTGGTGCCGAGCTTCACCGCAGGCAGCGCGGTCAACGCCGAGACGAAGATCTACGACGTGCTGCAGGCCGCGGTGACGGTGATCTGGTGTATCTCGATCGTCGTGCTGTTCGTGGACGTACTGATCATCCTGCGCAGGTACCGTACGCAGTTCGAGGCGAGCCGCCTGGCGCATCCGGCCGTTTTCTGGGTGTGCTCGGTGATCGGCGGAATCGCGTCCTTCGTCGGGATCGTGTCGACCCTGTCCGGATCGTGGACACCGCTGATCAGCAACAGCAGCGGGCACGTGACGATCCTCGGCGCGGTGATCGCCTACGGAACGTGGTTCTGGTGGATCGCCGGGATCGCCGTCGCCTCACTCGTCCTCGGCGCGCTGCTCTACGCCGTCGGGCGCCGCACCCGCGCCGCCGAGGCCCGCACCGGGACGTGACCCGGCCGCTGGTAGGGCATGCTGATCACGTGACCGAGATTCTGTACCCGGAGACCCCGCCTCCCTCGTTCCTGTTCGATCTCGACGGCACGCTGATCGACAGCGTTTACCAGCACGTGCTCGCGTGGCGCGCGGCGCTGTCCGCGCTCGGCATCGACCTGTCCGTGTGGCGCATCCACCGCCGGATCGGGATGAGCGGCGGCCTCTTCGTGACCGCGCTGCTGCGGGAGACCGGCTGCTCGCTTTCCGCGGCTGAGATCGAGGAGCTGCAGCTTTCGCACGCCAGCGAGTACACCAAGCGCAGCGAGTCGGTCCGCCCGCTGCCCGGTGCGGCCGAACTGCTCAGGGCGCTCACCGGCCACCGTGTTCCGTGGGCGATAGCGACGAGTGGCTACGCCACGACCGCACGTTCCGCGCTCGGCATGCTCGGGCTCCCCGAGGACACGCCGATGGTCACCCGCGACATGGTGCGCCACGCCAAGCCCGATCCGGACCTGTTCCTCGCGGCAGCGACGATGCTCGGCGTCGATCCGGCGCACGCGATGGTCGTCGGTGACAGCGTGTGGGATCTGCTCGCCGCGCGGCGCGCGGGCGCGCTCGGCATCGGCCTCATGTCCGGCGGGTACGGGCGGGAAGAACTCGAACGGGCCGGGGCGTTCCGTGTCTATGCCGATCCCGCCGACCTGCTCAACCGGCTGGACGAAGTTGGCGTGCGCCGGCCGCCGCCCTGAGCCCGAGCGACAGGCAGGACGCAGATGAACCTGATCGTGACCGACGCGCCGGACCGGCAGCGCTTCGAAGCGTGGAGCGACGGCAAGCTCATCGGTTTCGCCAGTTATCTCCGCCGCGACGGTGTCGTCGTGTTCCCGCACACGGAGGTGGACCCGGCCTTCGAACGCCGCGGCGTCGGCAGCGCGCTGGCTCGCGCCGCGTTCGACGACGCGGCCGCGCGCGGCCAGCGGGTGCGCCCGCTCTGCCCGTTCATGGAAGGCTGGATGGCCAGGCACCCGGACTACGAGTACCTCGCGGAGACGGCCGGCGGCGACGGCGGGTCTTATCCGGTGTCGTAGCGGCGGAGACCGACCGCGTAGTCGCACCCGGCGGCGAGGCCCCCGGCCGAGCCCCTCGATGTAGACCGCGTGCTCACGCAGGGACGCGATGCCCGCCTCGATCGTGGCGGTGACGTCCACGTAGTGCGTCGGCTCGTTGCTCGCGCCGTACTCGAGGTCATCTGGGTGCGCCACCACCGCCACCGCCCGTTCCCAGTCCTCCGGCATCGGCTTCATGGCCCTCTCCGATCTCCCCGGGTGCACTCGGTGTGGGCGATGCGCGGCCTGGCCCGGCGCGCGCGCCGTGAGCCCGTGACGGAACGCTATGACGTCACCGTCGTCCGCAGCCCGATTTCGGTGCCGCGCCTGACGCGCATGGCCCGGTGGACTCCCCGTTCGTTACGGGGAGTCCACCGGGCCATGCGCGCGCTGGTGTCACCTGGCCCGCCGCCGCCGGCCCCGCCCGGAGGCGGGGGGATCTGACGGGCTCCGCGACGGCCGGCAGGCCGTCACGGTCGTGGACCACGGACAGGCTCCCGCTCTCCTCGCCGGGGGAAACCGCGGCCTGGGCCCGCACGCCGGACAGGTCTTCACGCCTGATCCGGATCGCGGCGACCGCGATGACCAGGGCGAGCAGCGCGATCCCGGCCGCGACAAGGAACCCGCGCGAGATGCCGACGGCGAGCGCGTGGTTCAGCACCGCCACTGGCGCCGCGGCGCCGGGCCTGGGCGCCGGCAACGGGTGGCCGGCCCGTGCGGCGGCGGCCGCCGCCTGGGAGACCTGGTGCTTGACGCTGCCGGCCACCGCCGACCAGGTGACCGTGCCCAGCGCGGCCAGCCCGATCGCGCCGCCGACCTGCTGGCCGGTGTTCAGCAGGCTGGAGGCGACCCCGGAGTCCTCGTTGCGCACGCGGTTCAGCGCGACGAGGGACAGCGGCACGAAGAGCAGGCCAAGGCCCGCCGAGGTGACAAGCATCGGGCCGAGCAGACCGGTCAGGTAGGTGCTGTGCTCGCTGAGATGCGAGAACCAGTACATGCCGCCGGTTGTGATCGTGCCGCCGGCCAGCATCAGCGGCCTGGCGCCGGTGCGGCTGATCACCTGCGAGACGATCCCGGACACCACGACGATGGTCCCGGCGAAGGGCAGGAAGGCGATGCCCGACTTCAGCGCGCTGTACCCGAGTACCTCCTGCACGAAGATCGTCAGGAAGAAGAAGATGCCGAACATCGCGGTGGCGAGGCAGAGCATCATCAGGTACGCGCCCGAACGGTTGCGGTCGGCGAGGATACGCAGCGGCATCAGCGCGTGCTTGCTCCGCCATTCGATGACCACGAAGCTCACGAGCAGCACCACGGCGGCCACGAGCGACGCGACGACCTTGGTGTCGCCCCAGTGCGAGACGCCGGCCTGGTCGGTGACCGCGTTGGACAGGCCGTAGACGAGCAGCGCCACACCGCCGGTGCCCGCGATCGCGCCGGGCAGGTCGAAGCGGCCGGCGCGGCGCGGGGACTCACTGAGCACGTACGCCGCCACCAGGGCCACGAGTATCCCGATCGGCACGTTCACGAAGAACACCCAGCGCCACGACAGATAGCTCGTGAGCAGGCCACCGGCGACCAGGCCCACGGCCGCGCCGCCGCCGCTCATCGCGGCGTACACGCCCATGGCCCGGTTACGCGGCGGGCCCTCGGGGAATGTGGTCATGATCAGGGCAAGCGCGGTCGGTGCGATCATGGCCCCGCCGACGCCCTGGATCGCCCTGGCCCCAAGCAGCCAGGTTTGCGAGGTGGCGAAACCCCCCAACAGCGATGCGGCGGAGAACACCAGCAGGCCGGCGATGAAGATCCTGCGGCGGCCGAGCAGATCGCCCGAGCGCCCGCCGAGCAGCAGCAGCCCGCCGAACGTGACGGCGTAGGCGGTGATGACCCACTCAAGGCCGCTGCCGCTGAAACCGAGCGCCCGCTGGATGTGCGGCAGCGCCACGTTCACGATGGTCGCGTCGAGCACAACCATCAGCTGTGCGGCCGCGATGACGACAAGAGCCAGGCCGAGGTGACGGCGCCCGCCACCGGCGGCCGCGCCATCCCGTGGGGATGCGCGCTTCGTTCCGGATTGTGCGGTAGACAAGGTAGTCTCCTAAGCTTTTTGCGCGTAGAGATCTGGCACCGCGGCCGCCCGGCCGGGTGCTGCTAAATATGTGACGTGAGCAGATGTGAGTCCGCGACGAGCCGGACTGTTTCCGGGCCCCCGTCCCCTACTAGGACGAAACGCTAGCCGCCGGGTGTGACATTTTCGGCGGGCCGTGTGGCGTCGCGGTCAAGCTCTGACCGGCTTCGCGGGTAAGTTGGCGCCCGCTGAAGCAGTACGTAGTTCGCCGGTCACCTCCCCCGTGCTTTCGCCCCCGGTCAGCGGCGGGGTTGCTGGTGCGGACGGCCCGGATGTCGCCGGCCGTTCCGCGTTGACCAGCTTGCGGACCAGGGCGAGCAGCGCCTTCCGCTCGTCCAGATCGAGGGCGGTGCACCACGGCATGCGGGCGAGCATCTCCCGTTCCAGCCGTTCCTTCAGGTCGCGGCCCTCGGGTGTGAGGACGAGGTTCTTGATCCTCCGGTCGGCGGGATTGGGCTCGCGCCGGGCGAGCCCGTGCTTTTCCAGCGAGTCCGCGATGGCGGTCACGAAGGAGGGGTCACACCGCATGCGCCGGCCGAGTTCCTTCATCGCCATCCCATCGCCGAGCCAGTGCATGGCCTTGACGGTGAACAGCGGTACGCCGAAGTCCTCGGCCAGCTTCTCCCCCCGTGCCATCACGCGCGCGATCAACTCGCCGAAGGCGTCGAATATTTCCTGGTTAAGCCCGTCGCCCTCGTGGCACTCGGTCATGACGCCTCCTTTCGGCCCCGTCGGTCGCGTACGCGTCGTGCGTTCGGCGCGGGTCAGGGCACCTGACTCCCTCAACAGTTGAGTAACTCAAACGTAGGCCATTCGCTTGAGTTTGTCAAAGGTTCATTGCATCAATTTCTGCTCCGGCCCGCGCGCGTCACGGCGCGGCAGCCGTTCGGGATCATGCCCTTGTCACCGGCCGGCTCGCGCCCGCGGCGCGTACGGCCCGTCCGTCAGCCGGTGTAGTAGCCGGTGATGTCCGCGACGAGGTTGACGGTGCCCGCGCTGTTGTAGAAGTCGACCTTGCCGTCGACCACCGGGACGATGACCAGGTTGGGGATCGTCTCGCCCGTGACGAAGTTGAGGCTGGAGGTGCCGGGCCGCGGCTGCCCGTCCGGGTAGACGGTCACGTAGCCGGCCGCGGTCGGGCCCGTGACGGTGACGTTCATCACGACCGCGGTGACCGAGGCGGGGATGCCGGCGACCCCGCCGACTTGCAGGCTGACGCTGGTGCCCGCGCTGACCGGTGCGTGGATGCCGCCGGTGCCGTCGCGGGTGTCCATGATCCGGGTGGGGCCGGCGCTGGTGAACGACGAGCCGCCGACCGAGTAGTAGCCGGTCAGGTCGGCGATTACGTTGACGGTGCCCGCGCTGTTGTAGAAGTCGACCTTGCCGTCGACCACCGGGACCACGACGAGGTTGGGAATCGTCTCGCCCCTGACGAAGTTGAGGCTGGAGGTGCCGGGCCGCGGCTGCCCGTCCGGGTAGACGGTCAGGTAGCCGGCCGCGGTCGCGCCGGTCACGGTGACGTTCATCACGACCGCGGTGACCCCGCTGGCCGGCACGCCGCTGACCCCCGCCACCTGCAGGCTCACGCTGGACCCCGCGCCGACCGGCCCCTTCGCCACGCCCGTGCCGTTGCGGGTATCCATGATCCGGGCCGGGCCGTCGGGCACGTACGTGCTCCGCGGCGGCATGGCGACCGGTACGACCTGCACGTCGCTGGCCATCACGAAGGCGATCCGGTGGTTGTACCTGATCGGGTAGTACACGGTGCCGGTGTCGGTTACGAGCGTGTGGTCGCCCGGAGCGCTCTGGTCGTAGTTCTCGGTGTAGAAGTACGTCCCCGGTACCTGCGCGGCGGCCAGATAGCTCTGCCCGGCCGGAATCTTGTAGCTCAGCGGCGTGAGCTGCTGGTCGGGCTCCTGCGACACGCTGTTCAGGATCGCCGGGTAGGACGAGGGCGACGGGTAGGCCCGGCCGTACACCGGGATGGCGGTGGCACCCGCCCTGGGCATGACCGTGGCCTGCGCGGTGTTGCCGTTGGCCACTGCGTACTGGCCGCCCGGGTTGTAGAACCAGGCCTGCTGCCCCTCGTACCAGATCGCCGTCCAGGCTCCCTGCAGCGCGGCCACGATGAAGCTCTGCCCGGCGACCGCCGTGTCGGACCAGTCGTAGGCGGCGGTGGTACCGGCGGTCGCGGTCGGGTTCAGGACGGTGTCGTGGATCAGCGGCGCGGTG
>WNFJ01265564.1_pt1 | contig 41414 bp, 34 predicted proteins | sample 5400461 | NCBI WGS metagenome assembly WNFJ01 (sample SAMN13153349, study PRJNA577476) | soil metagenome | isolation source: 115 cm saprolite on Douglas fir-dominated hillslope | place: USA:California | collected 2013-09-17
GGGCGCTCCGCAAGCGCAGAAGAGAGCATGACCACCTTTATCCAAAGTCCGACGCTGGTAATTGGAAGAGCGGCACTTGCCTGTGCGGCAGGCCGGATAGCTGGGCATCCCGGAGTAAACCGCCGACACGAGAAGGCCCAGAGCGAATGGGACTAACGGTAAGAGGACAAATACAAAGATGAACCGGCCGATGCCGCCGCGCCAACCGTATCTATGGACTGCCCACCGAACGCATGAGGCGATCAGCAAGAGGTATAACGGAAACATGATCATCTCGATGAGCGTTACCCGGCCGGAGTCGTTTCTGGAGCGAGCAGGCGTGGTCATTGGGGATTTACCTACGAACCTTAATACGGACTACCATGCGGAGAATCAAGCAATTCTTCTGGTAAGCAGCATGATTGAGAGACCGCGCCAGCTGAAGAAATAGCCAAGGTCTTCATTCAAGGGATCGACGCAGTTAACTGCCACGAGGTATGGCGCAGGGCCCGGAAGATGAGCCATTCGTGTGGACGCCGAGGTTAAGAGTCTGCGAGCATAGAATACCGTCGTGAACTGTAAACTCGCAAAAGGGGACAATGGTTTCAGGTACCTGCAAGCTCTGCCTTGAAGTAAAGATGCTGTGTGACAGCCATCTCGCACCCGCGGGGCTGTACCGCTACTGCAAGGCCGCGGAGCTCGCCCCGGTGCGGATGACCGCGAACGAAATTGCCGTTGCCAATGTAGAAGTCACTGCTCCTCTGCTATGCCAAGAGTGCGAAGATCGGCTAAACCGCGATGGGGAAAATTGGCTTTTGCCCAAATTAGCGACGATAGATCAGAAGTTCCCGTTTTATGACCTGCTCGTGAGCGTGGCACCTGATACCGCCGAGGATGGATCGGCAGCGTACGCGTGCTCGCGGAACGACAAGATCGGCTTCCGCAAGCTAACGAATTTCGCGATCGGGGTATTTTGGAAGGCATCGGTCCATTCATGGGATGTAGACAATACTACGCAACTGATAGAACTCGGAAAGTACCGAGAACAATTCCGGCTGTTCCTCATGCGCAAGGGGCAGTTTCCCGCAAGGGCGTGTCTAACGATAGGTGTCACTCCCCCGGCAAAGGCCGTGATCGGATTCAACATGCCAATGCTGCGCGGAACTCATCCCTACCATCAATATCTCTTGTACGTTCCAGGGATTATCTTCATTCTTAGCGTCGGAAAACAAATAGCTGCAGAGCACAGGGAGACTTGTTTCTTTTCCAATCCTCTTCATCCGATCATCCTCGCCGATCTCTCGCAGGATATTTATAAGCTGGTTGGGCGGAGGACGAGGAACGCCGTGAAATCACAAGAAGTGCAAGACTACATGAATGCTAGAAGAGGGAGGTAATTCTTTCTAGCGAGCGCCGGGTGCCTCATCAGCGCGTGCTGCGCAATGCTGTGGCACCCCGGCCTCATAAGACCTCCAGAGCTTGCCTTGTCTTGCGGCCTATAAACCACTACTTTGGCACAGTGCCGTTCCGTTTGAGGATTTCCATGCACTTCTTCGTGGCCTCGGCACCTTGCTCGGCTAGTTTTTCTTCGTTTTGGACATACCTTGTATAGAGTGCTCCCGCGTTTTCGCTGACGGTGTAGAGTAGCGTCGATACAGCTAGGCAACTCTGAGAGAGACTCATCGCCAGTTCAGCTTTTTCTTTATCTCCAGCGAGTATGTGACCGATAGCCTCGTTCGATGCGCCGCTCACACATAGGAGAGCATTTCGATCTGCGTCATCTAACCACTCGAAGAAGCTGAATCCGAGAGGGCCGTTGAATGCTTGCGGATTCTTACCGAACGATCTGATAGCCGTTTCGATGCCACGAACAACCTCGCGATCTTTAGCAACGGCATCTTCGCCTTTCTTGGCTAACATCTTTTCTTCCATATCCAGCAGTGGTTTGTATTGTTGTATGGCGCGATCGGCCTGCGTTAGCACGAGTTTGATTTCCTCGTTGGTCGGAAAGTTTTCGTCTTGGTTCTGAGCTTGGGAACTGACACCGCAAAAACTGAGAATGCAAACAAGGATTGCACACCAGCGAAGTAGGGGCATGAACGCTCCTTTAGTCTAGTTGCGCAGATACTAACATGCGCAATGGCAGGAGGGGTGGCTTCCCGGATCGGCACGGCGGCAGCCGGCCGTGAGCCGGCATCTGTGCAGCAGCGGTGCATAATAGCAAAATGTCTGCGGAAGAGAACTCCACGCCACGGGAAATGTTGCAGCGCGTGCTGTGGATTCGGGCCGAAACTAGAAAGCAGAAACTAGAAATCGGAAAATGGAAACGAAGAGAGGCGGTTGCGCACCTACGGTGCTTCGGATCGTTTTGGGTACGTTTCCCAGCCCTGACCCTTCGACTCCCCTCAGGGCAAGCCCTTCGAGGCTCAGGGCAAGCGGGCTGGGCTAAACTCTGACGCACCTACGGTGCTTGCGGAGGGAGAAAAGAACCGACCTGAAGGTCGGGCATTACAGAAGGGAAGGGAAAAGAGGGCACGATCCGTTCGGCTGCGCTCAGGGCAGGCGAGTCTGTGTGGCAATCGTAAAACCAGTTCCTCAGCGGCTAAAGCCGTGAGGCAAAGGATCGACTTGTGTCGGACCTGAAGGTCCGACCCCCAGTTGCGGCGGCAAAAGTTCAAATGCGGGGAGAAAAGTGGCCAACCTGAAAGTTGGCCTCTACAACGGCGATGAGAAAAGATCCGACCTGAAGGTCGGCCATAGCAGCAGGGAAGAGAAAAGAACGGACCTAAAGGTCCGCCACTACAACAGGCGCTAGGAACGCGAGCGGAGCATGCTGAGGACCATGGCGATTTGGCCGGAATGATAGATGGTGTGTTGGACGATGCCGGGGAGCAGGGTTTCGTAGGGATAGGTGCGGCCTGGAACTTGTTTCCCTAAATCTGCGATGGGAAAACTGCGAATCTTGTCCTCGAGCAGGTCGCGACTGTGGTTCCAGCGGGCGACGAGTTCGTTCCAGGGAATGGGCGCCTCGGCCCATTCCTTTTCGGGCTCCCAACGAGGTAGCGGATTGCTTTCCGAAGTGTTTCGGATTCTTTCATTCCAAAGCAGCAAATGCTGAAGCAGCGCGGAAATGGTATGGGCCCCTGGAGCCGGTGGCGTGATGGCGAGTTCCGGCGAAATCTTTGCTAACAGCTCAGCGAGGGAAGGTCCGTACCAGGCGCCTTTGATCGTCGCGGCACGGTAAGAATCAGCGATTTGCTGGGTTTGGGTCATGGGTTCCTGGCAGAAACGCGCGGACAATGGCGGCGTCTCCGGCGGGGGTAGTTTACACCAGGCGACTAGGCGTTGCGGCGCGGAGGGGGAGTGGCACGAAAAGCGAGACTAGAAACATGAAGAACTAAACTAAAAGCCATCTCATAAATGCATTTGAGGAACCGAATGATTTTCCTCAGGGGCTAAAGCCCAATGAAAGTGAGCTTTTAATGTCGGAGCTAAAGCTCCGACCCCCTGAAAAGCATTTATGAGACGCGCTCTAGAAAGTAGAAGTCAGAAACTAGAAATTTGAAAAGCGAAAAGAGAAGAGAGATTTCTCCGCGCAAGAATCGCGCGGAGAGGCAGAGGGCGGACTGAAGTCGGCCCCTACACCGCAAGAGGTGAAGATGGCGGCCTGAAGGCCACCGCTACGTGGGCAAAAGAACGGGCCTAAAGACCCGCCACTACAAGGGGCTGGCGATTTAGTCGCCGGTGGGGACGGGTGACGGGGCAGGGGCTCCAGCAATGGCCGGAGCTCTTGCAGGAGCCGGGCGCGGACGGCGAAGCTCCTGTACCTGCAAGGCGATATCGGCGAATAGCAGGGAGAAGGCGACGCAAGCCCACACGACGGTTTCGTCGAAGGCACCGCCGCCAACCTTTTCCAAGCCAGTGACGCCGAGGACTACGCGCACTTCGAGGAAGACGATGGCAACGGCGAAGCTGCGGGTCATCCACTGACGGTGCTGCTGGACTTTACCGTTGAGAATGAACGCGAAGGCGATGGCGGTGGTGAGCATCCACAAGATGGCATCGGTGGCAGCGGCGGCGCTAAAGGAACGCGCACCGCCCAGGCGCTCCTCGAAGTACTGGATGTAGAAGCCGAGCGGAGCGGCGACGAATACACCGGCGACATAGAAGCGTCCGACGACGCGATGAAACTTGATGAAGCGCTGGCGGAGGCGGTCAGAGAACTGCATAGGCCCGAGCAAGAGAGCGCAGGCGCCCATCAAGCCGTGCGGCAGAAGCCACCACTTGAAAGTTCGGATGTGAAGCCATTCGGGATGCTTGGCATCGATGAGGAAGCGCTCGTTATGGTAGAGAACGTAAGCGACCATCAGAGCGATGAATCCAAACGACAGGTATTTTCCGCGGGGCCACGCGAAGCGCGGGGCCACCAATGGGCTGGTGGACAATTTTGGCTCCTAGACGCTAGATGGGGACCGAAGTATTGCAACAGCATACACGGAAAAGGCGTGCCGCAGAGGAAAAAAGCCAGTGTTACTTCTCGCGATACTTGGAGAGGGTCAAACGGGGGTTGAGCTACTGCTTTGAAGTTGTCACGAGTTTAGTGGCGGGGGAAGCGGCGCGTTGCTCGGCGCGTCTTTCTTGTTCGACGTGCACGTTGCAGTCGGCGATTTCGTCGTCGAGCGCTTTGATTTCTCGGGCGAGGTGAAAGTCTTGAGGATGCTTTGTGTAGGTTGCGAATAATGAGTTGCGCTTGGCCTTCAAATCGTCGCGTTTCTTCTTCCAAACACCGGCAGCAGCTACCATGGGTTTAACCTCGCCATTAGTGTGCGCTTTTTTATCGGCGGTGAAAAGAGGCATAAAGAGATGTGCCCCCTACAAAGGGAAAAGATTAAGAGCGGAAGAGGACGGATTCGCGCTGGAACATTTTGACGGCAATGAAGAGAGCAGCGGCGGCGTAAACACAGGTGGAGAGGAAAATGAGGGCGATGAAATTCCAGTGATAGGTGCCGGCCACGAGTTCTTTGCAGAGCAAGCTCACGTTGACAATGGGGCCCAGGCACCCGGGAGAACGGCGGCAATAGCGGGGAAGATGACGACCATGGTCATGGGGGTGAGGTAGCTCTGCGCTTCCTTATAACTCTTGGCGAAAAGCGCGATGGTCATGAGCACGGCGGAGAAAAGGACCGCAACGGGCAGAGCTAAAACAAAAATGGCGAGGACGGTCCCGGGATGAATGGTTAAGATTGCGAATCCTTCACCGTTCTCACGGGGAGAGGAGAATCGCGAGAGAAACGAGAACGAAGCCCCCATGGAGAGGACCGAAAGCGCGGCGGTAGCGAGGGAGGCGGTCAGGATCAGGAGAAATTTCCCGAATACAAGGTCGCGGCGCCTGATGGGACTGGAAAGAATGGTTTCCATAGTGCCGCGCTCTTTTTCGCCAGCGGTCAGGTCCATGGCCGGGTACATGGCGCCGGTCATGCACATAAGAATGACGAGATAGGGGATGAAGCCGCCGTAGAGTTCGCCGGCGACCTTTTCGGCGGAGACGACATTTTGTTGCTTGGTCTCGAAAGGCTTCATCAGGCTTTCGGGCAGGTTCGCGGAAGCGAGCCGGCTGCGTACCATGTCATCCCGGTATTCCGTAAAAAATTTCTCAATGCGCGTGGCACCGAAAGAAGATTTGAAGTCTCCCGAAAAGGTGTAGATTTTGACCACGGGATGTTCGCCGTGCGCAACGGCCGCCTGAAAGCCCGGCGGAATATCGACGACGGCGCGAATTTTCTTGTTGGAGATGAGATCCACGTAATTCGGGACCATGGGAATGACTTGGAGTTTTTTTGCTTTCTGAAGGCCAGCGATGATATCGGGGGAGTCGGCGCCGCCCAGAATGATGATCTTCGAGGGCTCTCGCTCGGCTTCACCGAAAATTTCCGCCGTAGCGTAACCCATACCTACGGCCAAAACGGGAAACAACAACAAGGGGATCAGAATCGTGGACATGAGGGTGCGGCGATCGCGGAGGGCTTCGAGGAGCTCCTTTCTGTAGACGATACCCACGTTGCGCAGGGACATGTCAGTTGGCCTCCGCGGGGACGTAGTGGGGAGCGACAACTTGGACGAAGATTTCTTCGAGGTCCTGCTCGGAGTATTTTTCGCGAAGCCGTGCCAAGGTGCCCTCGGTAAGAAGCTGGCCGTCATGAATAATGCCGATGGTGTCGCAGAGCTTTTCGACTTCGCTCATGATGTGGGTGGAAAAGATGACGGTCTTGCCGATGTCGCGGCATTCGCGGATGAAAGCGGTGATGGTGCGAGCGGTCATGATGTCGAGGCCGTTGGTGGGTTCGTCGAAGATCATCACCGGGGGATCGTGGACGAGAGTGCGGGCGATGGAGGTTTTCTGCTTCATGCCGGTGGAAAGCTTGTCGCAGCGGCGGTCGCGGAAGCCGTTCATGTCCAGGCGGTTGAAGATATCGTCGACACGCTTTTTGAGAGTAGCTTCGTCTAAACCATTGAGGCGGCCAAAGTATTCGACCATCTCTTGCGAGGTGAGGCGCGGGTACAGAGCGGTGGCGGTGGAGAGGAAGCCCACGTTGGCGCGGACTTTTTCGGGCTGTTCGACGACGTCGTGACCACAGATGAGGGCAGTGCCGTCGGTGGGCTCAAGGATCGTGGCGAGCATGCGAAGCGTGGTGGTTTTGCCAGCACCGTTGGCGCCAAGAAGGCCGTAGATTTTGCCTGGCTGGCAGGTGAAGCTGACGTTATCGACGGCACGGATTACGCCGCGCTTCTTGTCCTGGAAGCGCTTGGACAGGCCACGAGCTTCGATCATCGAAAAAACCCTCGCAAGGTGTTGGTGAGACGGGGCACAGAGCGTTCAAAGTGTACTACGGGCGGGATGGGGAAATGTTGCGGGCAGATGATAGGGATTAGGGACGGTGAAGGATCAGCCTTTGTGGCAGTTAGGGCACTGCTTGGCATCAAACCTATCAGGCGTGACGCGGAACATATTGTTGCACTGGATGCAGACGCGGTGGATGACGGGACTAACGACAGCGCCGGGCCGGGATGATTTGTCCAAGCCGCCCGAAGGAGGAGCAGCGGTTTTCTCAGGAATGCTTTCAACAGACATAGGCGGATTCTAGCACGCCGTGGTGCGGGGTCCAAAGCCAGTCTGCGGCATCCCGGCGAAGCGGCGGCGCATCCCTTAGAATGCGGGAAAATGCATGGCTCGGAGAGCAGGCGAAACACGAACACGCGCGCAACGAATATAGAGAAAGGCGCGCCGCTCTTGCTAGAATGAGGTGCATTGGCGCCAACCTGATAGGAGTCAAGCAAGCCACGGACAAGTGAGAGAAACGCCGCGCCAGAGAGATGTACCCGTGCGCCTAGCGGAGTAAAGGAGACCGCGAAGACTAAGAGAATATGGATCGCAAACTGCGAAACCGGATCGTGCTCTACCTCGTGCTGGCGGGGGTGTTGGCGTACGCGGGGTTGGAGCTGAGCGGGCGAAAGCCGGTACCGAAGATTTCGGCAGTGACGCCGATGCGCGAAAACCTGGTCGCATCCATCAGCAGCAACGGGAAAGTCGAGCCGATCTCGCCGTTCGTAATGCGGGCACAACTGGATACCTTTGTGGAAAGGGTACGCGCAACGGAGGGGCAGACTCTCAAGAAAGGGCAAGCGATTCTGGAATTGGACGTAAAGGATGCGGCGGCAAAGCTTGCGGAAGCAAGGGCGAAACTCCTGAAGGCGCAGGACGATCTGCGGTCCGCAAGGGCAGGCGGGAAAGTGGACGAGGCAGCCAAGATCGCGGGCGATCTGGCGAAAGCTCAAGCGGAACGCGACCGGCTGCAGAGGAACAACGATGTGCTGCAGCGGCTTGTCGCGCGGCAAGCGGCGACGCAGGATGAGCTTGCGGCGAACGATCTTTCCTTGATAAAGGCGCAAGCCGAGGTCACTAGATTATCGGCGGCTAAACAGGAGTTTGAGCGGAGCGTGAACCTGGACAAGGACCAGACCGTGCTGTACGTGCAGCAGATTCAGGACGAAGTGGCTGTGCTGGAGGAAAAGGTACGGCAAGGGCACATTACGGCTCCAGCGGATGGAACACTGTACTCCTTGCCCGTGAAGGCCGGGGATTACGTGAAGCTGGGGGATTTGCTGGCGGAAATGGCGGACCTGCACAAGGTTCGCGTGCGTGCTTTCATTGATGAGCCGGAACTGGGAGCGCTGGAAGCGAATGAGCCGGTGAAGATTACCTGGGACGCGCTGCCGAGCAAGACGTGGCTGGGGAAAACGGAGAACATTCCGAAGCAGGTGGTGCCGCACCAGAACCGCAGCGTAGGTGAGTTACTTTGCGCCGTCAACAACGACAAACTGGAATTGCTGCCGAATATCAATGTGAACGTGCGCATCAATTCGCGAGAGCGAATCGGCGTGCTCTCGGTGCCGCGGGGCGCGGTGGAAGCGGACGGCGGCAGACGCTACGTTTTTGTAGTGCGAAAGAACCAACTGGGTGTGGGCAAATCGACGCTCGAGAAGCGGGAGATTCACGTGGGGATCGCGGACGCTGCGAACTACGAAGTGGTAAGCGGCCTGCAAGAAGGAGAACTGGTGGCGTTACCCGGAGACGTTGATCTGCGGGATGGCATGACGGTCATCGTGATTGCCACGGAAGTCGGCGTCTTCCGGAGGCGAGTGAATGGTTAGGGTAAGGAAATGGCCTCTTGCCATCCTGCTCCTCGCGAGCACGGCGACGGCGGCGGCCAATCTCAAGCAGGATGCGGGGCTCGAAGAGGCGCGACGAGCGTACGAAGCGAGTGATTATGTGAAGGCCATTCAAGCGCTGCAAGCGGCGGCGGCCAAAGATCCGCAAAATGGCGAAGTGCAATTGCTGCTGGCGAAGAGTTACCTGGAGCTTCAAGAACATGACCCAGCGATCAAGAGCGCGGAGAAGGCGGTAGCCATCGACGTACGGAATTCGCTCTACCACGAGTGGCTGGGGAGGGCCTACGGAGAAAAGGCCGATCATGCGAGCTGGTTTTCGGCGATGTCGCTCGCCAAGAAAACGCGCAAGGAATTCGAGACGGCGGTAGAACTTGACGGGAAGAATTTTTCGGCGCGGCAAGCGCTGATCGAATTCGATTGCAGTGCCCCCGGTCTGGTGGGGGGAGGGGAAGAGAAGGCGTTGCCGCAGATCCAGCAATTGGCGGCGATGGACGCTGCCGAAGGGCATTACGCAGCGGGAAATTGCCGGCGGCACAAAAAAGATTTCACCACGGCGGACGAGGAATTTACGAAAGCGCTGGAGAGCAACCCAAAATCGGCGGAGCTGATCTACGACATCGGAGATCATGCCATGAAGCACAGCCAGCCGGAGCAGCTGCTGAAGGTAGCAGAGATGGGGGAGCGCGTGGCACCCGGCGATCCGCGAGGAGAATTTTACAGAGGCGTGGCGCTGGTTCTGAAGAGAGAGAACCCAAAGGAGGCCGAGCAATTGCTGGAGGAATACGCGAAGAAAGCGCCCATGCGGACGGCATATCCGCGGCCGGCCGCAGCGCACTTTTGGCTTGGACGTCTCTTCGAAGAGCAGAACAAGATAGAAGAGGCAACGAGGGAGTTTGAGAGCGTGCTTCGGCTGGATCCAAAGAATAAAATGGCGCAGGAAGCCTTGAAGCGATTGAAGAAAAGCTAGTAGTGCAGCACTGGCTGCCGCCGGCTGAAAGGTTCGCCAATAATTCTCGTTAAAGGCCGATGATGGATTTCCGCGAAACGGTGTCAGTGGCAATCGATGCGCTAAGAGCAAATAAGTTGCGCGCCATGCTCACCTCGCTCGGCGTCATTATTGGAAGCGCTTCCATCGTTCTGGTCGTGACCGTCGCGCTTACGAGCAAGAAATTTGTGCTTTCGCAAATCGAAGCGGTCGGCTCCAACTTGGTCCAGGCGGAGCTGGTGCAAAGGCCAGATAAGCCGCAGCCGCTTAGTTATGAAATCACAGTGGAGGACATGGAAGCCGCCAAGTCCATTCCCAATGTGATTGAAGTAGCGGGATCTCGCGAACTACCCATGACCGTGGTTATCGGAGGGGTGGAGCGCACCGTGGATCTTGTTGGAGTGACGGAGGGTTACCAGACCATTCGGCGGCTTGTGGTATTGCGCGGTCGCTATCTCGATGCTGCGGATATGGAGATGCGCAGCAAGGTTTGCCTCATCACCACGCAACTTTCCGATCGTATCTTTGGGCAGGACAATCCCGTCGGAAAACCCATCCGAATGGGAGAGCTGACGTTCACGGTGATAGGCGTGTTCCGCGAAAGGGTTGAGACTTTCGGGCTTTCCGACATCTCGCAGGATTCCGTCATCCTGCCCTTCACGCTCATGAAGTATTACACCGGCGTCGAAGTGGTGCGTCTGTTGGGCGTGCAGGCGGCTCGGGCGGAAGATGTGCCATTCGTCGAGCGGCAGTTGGGTCAACTGCTGCGGGCCAGGCATCCGGCAGGAGCAGATTACAAGGTGCAGACGCTAACAGCGATTCTGAATGCGGCAAAAAATATCTCTCTGGCGCTGACCATCGTGCTCATCGTGATTGCCTTCATCGCGCTGGTGATCAGCGGAATCGGGATCATGAATATCATGCTGGTGACGGTAAAAGAGCGGACGCGAGAAATCGGAATCCGCAAGGCCATTGGAGCCGCGCGGCGCGAGATCATGTACCAGTTTTTGATCGAATCCTTCGTGATCAGCGGAGGAGGGGCGGTCATCGGGATTTTGATCGGCATCGCCATACCGGTGGGTGCGCAGTTTTTTTTGCCGGGAAATCTGCGGGTTCCGGTGTCGAGTCTCAGCGTGGTAATCGCGTTCGTGGTGTCGTGTTCGACGGGGCTATTGTTCGGCTACTTGCCGGCAAATCAGGCGGCGAGCCTGCAACCGGTCGAATCGCTGAGATACGAATGAGCGGAGAGGGAATATAGGATAGGGAGTAAGGAATAGGCACCGGAGAGTGAAACGGGGGCGCGATTGGGCAGCCCTTTTGTTTTTTTGAAGAACGGAGTTTTGTTGCAAGTTGAGGGATAAAGCCAGGACTTTGCAAGACATTGTTGTGGCGAGCCGGCAGAGATGAAAGCGGCCGCTGGGGAGCATGCAAATGCAATTACTAAGGCGTGTCGCAAGGATGGCCGCGCTGATGGCGGCGTGCAGCAGCGTCGGAGCGGCTCAAGAGCTTGTTGCGCCGAGAGCTACAATTGTTGCGACGCAGGAAGCCTCGAATGCTGCAGCGCCGGTGGTGTTGACGCTGAAACGCACAATTGAGCTGGCGCTGCAGAACAGCAAAGAAATTCAGGTGGCGAAGATCCAAGCCAGCGTGGCGGACCGCGCCTCGAAAAAATTACCAGGGCGGAGTTCATGCCTAATCTCTATGCGGGCTCGGGTGCAGGGTATACCTATGGCATTCCGGAAACGCCGGGCGGCCGCGCGCCATCGATTTTCAACGTGACGTACACGGAACAGATTCTCAACGAACCGTTGCGGGGCCAGGCGAAGGAGATGCAGGAGCAATCCAAAGCGCAGAAGATTGTCCTCGAGGATGTGAGGAACAGCGTCATTACGCGAACGGCCATGGCGTACCTGGAACTTGGAAAAGCGCGGCATTCGCTTGAGCTTTTGCGCAAGGAACAGGAGAGTGCGGAAAAGATTCTCCAAGTAACGCAGGAGCGGCAAGGAGAAGGATACGAACTGCCGGTGGAGGTGACGAAGGCGCAGCTCACGAAGGCTCAGGTCGTACAGCGCATTTTGCGCCTCGAGGGCCGCGAGGACGAACTGGAAGTTTTTCTGAGATACCAGCTTGGATTACCAGAAGGGCAGGCCATCGAGGTTACGCCCGAAGAGTTGCCGGGAGAAGCTGAGCAAGAGGGAGACACCCTGGTTGCCATGGCCGTTACGCACAATGCCGGCTTGCAACTCGCGGAGTCTGACGTTCGCGCGAAAGAGTTCCGGCTGAAAGGGGAAAAGCGAGGCTATTTCCCGACGCTGGAACTGGTCAGCATCTATAGCGTGCTGGCGCAGTTCAATAATTACTCCCAGTATTTCCGGACGTTTCAACGGAACAATTTCAACGCCGGGATAGACATGCACGTGCCGATTTTCAGCGCGCACACGAAAGCGGCGGTAGGCCTGGCGCAAATCAATCTGGACGCGGCCAGAGTCAACCTGACTAACAAAAGAACGGAGTTGACCGCAGACGTCAGGCAACGGACACGGCGGGTTCGCGAGAGAGATGCCGCGAAAGAAGTGGCGCGGCTGGAATTGCAGCTTGCACAGCAAAATGTGGCGGTGCTGCAGGCGCAATTTGGGGAAGGGAAGCTGAATTTGCGCGACGTCGAGAAGGCGCGGCTGGAAGAGAACGAAAAGTGGATGGCGTATCTGGACGCAAACTTTCAGAAGCAGCAGGCGCAACTGGACTTGCTGAAGACGGCCGGGCAATTGGATAAGGTGTGGCAGTAAAGGGGAAGGGGATGGGGGATTAAGGGATCAGTGAGAAACGAACCACGGCCGAGGACCTGGGATGCTCGATCAAAAAAGTTTGAGCGCACTCTTGGAGGCTGTAAAGAAGCTTGACAGCGGATTTGCGAAGCTGCCGGCCCTCGAGAGCGAGGCGGCGGGAATGGCGCGGATCCAGGAAGCGCTGAGCGCAACGGCCGAACGCCTGCAAGACAACTATCCGTATTTTCACCCGCTATACGCAGGGCAGATGCTGAAGCCTCCGCATCCGTTGGCACGTCTGGCCTATGCCCTGGCCATGTGGATCAATCCCAACAATCACGCATTGGATGGCGGGCGGGCAACTTCGGCGATGGAAAGAGAAGCGGTCGCGGAGATCGCCGGGATGTACGGCTGGGAAAACTTTCTGGGCCACTTGTGCGGCGGTGGAACAATGGCGAATCTCGAGGCTTTGTGGGTGGCGGGACAGGTACGTGCGGACAAGAAAATTCTCGCCAGCGAGCAAGCCCACTACACACACGGCCGGATCAGCGGCGTTCTGCAATTGCCATTCGAAACGATTCCCTGCGACGCGCAGGGCCGCATGGACGCGAACGCCTTGGCGAAGCGTCTGGAACGTGGTGACGTCGGGACCGTCGTCGCGACCATGGGGACCACGGGCACCGGTTCGGTGGATCCACTTCCCGACATTCTCGAGTTGCGTGGCAGGCATGGCTTCAGGATTCACGCTGATGCCGCATACGGCGGATATTTCGTGCTCGCGCAAAATCTTGAGGAAAACGCCAGGCAAGCTTTTGAGCGAATCGGAGCGGCCGATTCCATCGTAATCGATCCGCACAAACATGGATTGCAGCCTTACGGGTGCGGCTGCGTGCTCTTTCGCGATCCCGGAGTCGGCCGCTTGTATAAGCATGATTCGCCATACACATATTTCAGCTCCTCGGAGCTGCACTTGGGAGAAATTAGCCTGGAGTGTTCTCGTCCGGGCGCGGCTGCGGCGGCCTTGTGGGCGACGCAGAGACTCCTGCCGCTGGAAAAGGGCGGCGAATTTGCGCGTGGACTGGAGCGCGGGAGGAAGGCGGCACTCGCGCTGTTTGAGAAGCTTCGCGCTGATGAGCGGTTTGTAACGGCGTTCCCGCCGGAATTGGACATCGTAGTCTTCGTTCCGAGAGCCGGGAGCGCTAGCGATGGTTCGGTTTTGAGCCGCAAGATCTTCGAAGCGGCGGCCAAACGAAACCTTCATCTGGCGGTAGCTGAATTGCCGATTCACTTCTGGGAAGCGAACTTGAGAGGCATGAAACGCGATCGCGAAACGCTCACTTGCCTGCGCTCCGTACTCATGAAGCCGGAACATCTTGATTGGATTCCGCGCATTTGGGAGCTGCTGTCCGACTCGACCGCCGAAGTCCTTGCCGCTCGCGCCTAAGTCCTCCAAGTCCGAAGCCTGCAAATGCCGTTCAATGAAGCCAATAGCTGTTCGCTGTCAGTTAACAGCCATTCACAGAAAGGTTTGAGGGGAAGCAACGAAGTCAGGTAAACTATGTATCTTATAGATGGGGGGCCCAAGCCCCGCGTGTAAACGCGGACCTACCCTGTTGCAACAAGAGACATGGATTTGACACGGCCCAATCTGGAACGCGAAGGCTGAGGGTGAAGAATGCCGGATGTAATGAAGACATTGCTGTTGAATCCGCCAAGTTTTGAAAACTTCGACGGCGGGGCGAGTTCGCGGTGGCCCGCGACGCGCGAGATTGAATCCTATTGGTTCCCGGTTTGGCTAACCTACCCTGCGGGAATGATTCCTGGAAGCAGGTTGCTAGATGCCTCTCCGCACAAAGTGAACTGGCAACAAACCGTTCAAATCTGCAAGGACTACGAATTCCTGATTCTGTTCACGTCCACGGTTGGTTTTGAGAGCGACGTCAAGCTTATCCGCAAAATCAAGGAAGCCAACCCAGGCATGAAGATTGCCTTCGTCGGGCCACACGGGCACATCAAGCCCGATGAGACCCTGATGGCCAGCGAAGACATCGACTTTGTGACGCGCGGAGAGTTTGACCATTCGGTGGTGGAATACGCGCATGGGAAGCCGTTGAGCCAAATTCTCGGCGTCAGCTACCGCAAAGACGGAAAGATTATCCACAACGCGGAGCGGCCGCAGCTACACACCGAAGAGCTGGACGCGCTGCCGTTCGCTACGGATATCTACAAGCGCGACCTGGAAATCGAACGCTACAACGTACCCTTCCTGCTGCACCCTTATGTGTCGTTCTACACCACGCGCGGATGCCCGGCGCTCTGCACTTTCTGCATGTGGCCACAAACGCTTTCCGGCCATGCCTGGAGGACGCGTTCGACGGAGAACGTCGCGCGCGAAGTGAAACAGGCACTCGAATACTTTCCGCAAATGAAAGAGATTTTCTTCGACGACGACACTTTCAACATCCGCAAGGACCGCGTGCTGGATCTCAGCGCGAAGTTCAAACCGCTGAAATTCCAGTGGTCATCGACGGCGCGAGTGCATAGCGACTACGAGACGATCAAAGCGATGGCGGATGGCGGAGCGCGTCTTTTCATCGTGGGCTTCGAATCCGGCGACGCGCAGATCCTGAAAAATATCAAGAAGGGGGCCACGGTCGAGATGGGCCGCGCCTTCATGAAGAACTGCCGCAAAGTCGGTATCAAAGTTCACGGGGATTTCATCATCGGTCTCCCTGGCGAAACAAAAGAGACGATTCAGAAGACCATCGACTTCGCTAAGGAGCTGGATTGCGAGACTATCCAGGTTTCCCTGGCGCATGCCATGCCGGGAACCGAATTGCATGACACCATGGCGCAGCAGGGCTTCCTGAAAGTGGAAGCGCTGGCGGATTCCACCGGCCACCAGTTGCCGCACATTGAGTACCCGCACTTGAAGAAGGCAGATATGATGGCGGGCGTGAACCGCTTCTATGACGAATACTATTTCCGCCCCAAGGTTGTTTGGCGCATCGTGAAGGAAGCGCTCTGGGATAGCCACGAACGGAAGCGTCTGTACGCCGAAGCCACCGAATTCCTGAAGCTGCGCGCGGAGCGCCTGAAGTGGGTGCGCAAGGGCGGCGAAGATTACAACAAGCCCATGGTTTCCGTGCCGGGGACGACTTCGGCTTCTGGAAACGACTAACCCCAGCAAAATGGCAAGCGAGAAAAGACTGCGAATCAAGACGCTGGTTATGGTCTCGGCGATGGTGGTGTGCGCCAACGCCGGAGACCTGATGCTGAAGCACGGCATGTCGCAGATTGGCGCGGTCCAACTGACCCCTTCAGGACTTGCGCAGGCGTTTCGGCTGACGGTGACGAACGGGACGATCTGGGTGGGGATTTTTTTCCTGACTGGCTTCATGGTGAGTTATATGACGGTGCTGAGCTGGGCGGATTATAGTTACGTCATGCCGGCGGGCGCTTTCGGCTACGCGCTGCTCACCTTGCTGGCGGTCATTTTTTTGCACGAATCGGTATCGCCGCGGCGCTGGGTTGGAGTTGTCCTGATCTGTACGGGAGTATTGCTGGTCGGACAAACGAAACCACGAACGACTGCGGTGGCCAGTGAGGCCGTAGCATGACGCGCGTCATTTTTGCACTTGTGGTCCTGGTTCTCGGCAGCACGGGCGGCGAGATCGCCATCACTCATGGCATGAAGGCCACAGGCGAACCGGCACGATTGCGGCCGCGGGCGTTGCTTGAGTTCCTGGGGCGGGCGGTGCGCAACGGGTGGTTCTGGGCCGGCGTCCCGCTGATGGCGCTGTCCTTTTATTCTTTGCTGGTATTACTCTCCTGGGAGCCGATCAGTTTCGTGATTCCGGCATCGGCGCTGAGCTACGTGGTCGGCACACTTGGGGCCAAGTACATTCTGGGCGAGCAAATCAGCGCCGCGCGGTGGGCCGGTGTTTTGCTGGTTTGCGCAGGCGTGGCGCTGGTTGCGGCAGGCTGACTGCCAACCGCAGAAATTTTCCGCCGATGATGAACGAGCCCGCATGATGTTGCACTTGGCGATGTGGCGCGTTGCAGTGTTGCTGTTGGCTGCAGGTCCGCTGATTTACTATGCGCTAGCAACGCTGGCGGCGCTGCGCTTCTTCCGGCGGGAGCGCGCGCGAGTTCTCCCGACTTACACACCTCCCGTGAGCATTCTTAAGCCGGTGCGCGGCGTGGACTTCGGCTCCTACGAAAATTTCGCAAGTTTTTGCCGCCAGGATTATCCGGAATACGAGATTTTGTTTGCCCTGAACGACGGCGCGGACCCTGCGACGTCGCTGATCCAGCGAATAATCGCGGAATTTCCCGAGCGGCGCATTCGCCTGCTCGTGGGCGCGGAGCATCTCGGAGCAAACAGTAAGGTAAACAAGCTGGCGCGGCTGGCGCGTGAAGCGCAACACGAAATGCTGGTGCTGAGCGATGGCGACGTGCGTGTGGGACCACACTACCTGCGTGAAGTTGTTGCCCCGCTGGCGGACCGCAAGACTGGCGCCGTGACGAGCTTCTATCGCGGGATCGCCGAGAAGAGTCTCGGCGCGGAGATCGAAGCCGTCGGCGCTTCCAGCGATTTTTTCGCGGGTGTGCTGATGGCGGGATGGGCAGAAGGAATCAGCTTCGCCCTAGGAGCATCCAACGCGACGACCAAGGAATGGCTCGCGAAAGTGGGCGGCTTCGCGGCCATTGCCGATGCCCTAGCGGACGACTACGAACTCGGCCACCGCATTGCTAAAGCGGGCGGCGAGGTTATGCTGTCGCGTGAACCCGTCTGGACCATGTATCCCGGGCAGACTTTTCGCGGCTTCTGGGATCACCAAGTGCGCTGGGCGCGGACGGTGCGCCTGTGCAGGCCGCTGTCGTACCTGGGATTGCTTTTTACGCAAGGACTGCCCTGGACTCTGGTCGCGATCCTTCTCGTGCCGTCGAGTTGGATCGCTGGAGCGTATCTGCTTGCGTACCTCATCTTGCGGTTTGCGATGGCATGGACGGTTGGCGTTTGGGGCGTCGGCGATGAAGTCTTGCGACGAAAGATTTGGCTCGTGCCGCTGCGGGATGCCATCTACTTTGTGGTCTGGCTCACGAGTTTTGGCTCGAATCGCATTCGCTGGGACAACGTCGAATATGCGATTCGCGAGGGCCGTATGGTGCCGATCGGCGGCGCCGAAGGCGCCGTGGCAAAGCCCGCGGAAAACACAACGCGATTGTAGAACTGCAACTGCGCTGTTCCAGGTGGCCGGTTGACGATGGCGGAAAACCCGACTAAATTAGATAGGAGGATCGTGGCTGTCCCGATCATCGGGAACACGCTGCGGTTCGTTTTCTTCCTGGCAACCGGTGGGAGATCGTCCAACGGTAGGACTCCAGATTCTGGATCTGGCTATCTAGGTTCGAATCCTAGTCTCCCAGCCAATTCTCCTTTCTCTTCTCCACTCCTGACTCGCGCGCCAGCATCATCTTCAGGCGGCACAGGCATTCTCGCGAAGAAAACGGCAACGATGCCGATGGCCGCGACCACGCAGTTCAATTCGAACGCCAATTTGTAGCTGTGATAGGTGTCAAAAATTCTGCCACCCAGAAATCCTGCCGGCGAACAAAAAAGAGCCCCAAGAACCAGCACCATTCCGCTCAGCTTTGGGAATGCTGCCGGGCCATAGAAATGTCCCGTTACGGTGTTCAGGCAAATAAAAGTCCAACCGAAAGCAAGGCCATACAAAATCGCCGCGCTGTAGGCGATCCAGAGCGCATCAGTAGAAACGTGTATCGCCAGGAAGGAACCGAGAAAATACAGGCACAAACCGAGTATGAATGCATAGCGCGCGACCATGCGGTCCATCAACCATCCGCCAATCAGCCTTCCGAATACGGAGCCCAGGGTGAACAGTCCCATCGCCCAGGCCGCGTCCGAAGGACGAATTCCGACACTTTTCAAATGCGGCACCCAATGCGCCGTAAAAAAGAAAAATGGGAACTGGCATGCAATGCCGCCGATAATAATCATCTTGTAGGACAGAGTTTTGTAAGCCTCTCGAGGCTCCCAGGGGAACCTAGTAACCAGGGCGCGCGCCGAAGTTAGCAACGCCGCGGGTGCCGCTTCCGGCCCGCCATCCACGGCCTGCCCCAGATCTTCAGGACGCTCCCTGACGAAGACAAAGGCCACGATCGCTGACAGTACCGAAATGCCCGCTACGATAGCCCACGCCTGGCGCCAGTTTCCCCCATTTCCGGCAAGTATCCGGTTGATCAGCGGTGAAACCAAGAAGCCTGCGAAGCCTGAAGCGGATAATGTGATCGCCATCGCCCTTCCACGATAGCGGTTAAACCAGCGCGTGACCGCTGTGGCCGCGGGAATGATGGTGCCGAAACTGATTCCTGTTGCCGTGAGCATTCCGAAACCAACCCAATAGTGCCAAGGCTTGGACGCGACGAAGGAGAGCCACAGTGCGCCGACCAGAATGAGCGCCGAACCGATTCCGAATGTCTTTCGAATGCCCCAGCGAACGATGGACGCTCCAACCAGGATGGAAGGGATGCCCACAAAGAGATTCAGAAGTGTATACCCCACGCCGAAGGTAGTGTGGCTCATTGGGATTTCTTTCAGCATGTAGTTGTTGATGATATTGCCGCCGTAAAGCGGGAATCCCATGTTCAGAAAGTCCAGAAGCCAAAGAATGAAAACCAGCTTCCAGCCGTAAAAGCGTCGTTCCGAGGTCATATCTGGTTTTGTCCGTAGCGCGGTCGGCGCTTGCAGCTCTGTTTTTGCGCAATCAGAAAGAGCTTGGAGGATATCAGGTTCTTAGAAATCGGAAAAATCCTGAGAATCGGCGATACGAAGCGTCTCCCGCGATTACTCGAACGAGTGGCGCGTGAAACTCTCGCGCTCGGCCCGCACATCATCGCCGCGTAGTTCGCGCAGTGCATAGGTCACAAATTCAGCGGTGACTCTCTTCCGCCAGGTCATATCGAAATCAGTGTTGTCGAGCGGCTTGGCGATTCGCGCCGCGAGGGCGGCGGCATCTTCGATAGCGCGCTGGTCTAATGTCCGGCCGAGCAGAGATTTTGCCGCTTCGAAGGCGGCCAACGGACGGCAGGCGGCCGATCCCACAACAATGCGGGCGTCTTGCACGACGTTATCTGTGGAGAGACGCGCAGCTGCCGCAACGGATAACACAGGAAAATCGAACGAGCCACGCCGCCGCAGTTTCCAGTAGGTGCTTTTCCATCCGTGCAAGGAATCGAGCAAGATTTCTGCCAGGATTTCATCTGGTCTGCGCTTGATGTAGTCGATCCCGTCGTTGTTGTACAGGTCGGACAGAAGGACTTCGCGCTCTCCGGAGTGTGAGACCAGGCGGACGCGCGCCCCGAGCGCCACCAGCGCTGGCCCGGTGTCCGTCGAGGAGACGGCCAGGCATTTCGAGCTTCCCGGCGCGACCCAGCAGGTGGCGCCATCTTTTTTCAGGCAGAAATTGATGGCCTTCCTCCACTCGTAGCTTTGATCGTAGTAATTGCAGCGCGTATCCAGGCAAATGTTTCCACCGAGCGTGGCCATATTGCGAATCTGCGGAGTGGCCACCAGCGAAGCTGCTTGCGCCAACGCGGTTAATCCATTTCGAAAGCGCGGATCTGCCGCGATATCGGAGAGCGTAAGGCATGCGCCGAGCCGTGAGCCGGACTGGCGCAATTCCGTTTTGGTCAAAGTTTCGATATGTCGCAGGCTCATGAGTGTCCGCGGCACCTGTTGCCGGCGTTTCATGTTCGGCAGCAGGTCCGTGCCGCCCGCGAGTGGCATCGCGTTCGTTCTCTCGCCGTCCAGAATGCGCGCAGCTTCCTCGAGCGTGCGCGGCGCGCGGAATTCGAAAAGAGGCAGTCGCATCATGGCGCGAGCACCTTTTCTTTCTCCGGGCGAGCTTTTGCGCGCCGGGGAACATCGTTCACGGCGTTGCCGTCGCCCCCCTCCCATGGTGGAGGAACGCGCAGAGCCTCCGGCCAGTCGACGCGCGGAAAATGGGTTGGTCCGTAGCGCGGCGCGCGCCCGGCCCTTTTTTCGGCAAGCGCCTTCATGATTTTTTCCGGAGTGACGGGAATTTCATCGATCCGCACTCCCACAGCGTCGTAGACGGCGTTGGCCACCGCCGGCATGATGGGCAGCAGCGGACCCTGACCGACTTCTTTTGCGCCAAAAGGACCGCGAGGATCGGGTTCCTCGATCAGTTCTGTAACCACTTCGGGCATATCGAGAGAAGTCGGGCTTTTGTATTCCAAGATCGAAGGAAATTTATGAACGAGCGCATGAGAAAGTTTCTTCGGAAGGCGGCGGAACTCCTGCTCTTCCATAAGCGCTTCGCCGAGCCCCATGTAGACGCTACCTTCGATTTGGCCGCGCACAAGTGGGGGATTCAACGCGCGGCCGATGTCGTGTGCGATCCAAACTTTTGGAACGGTAACCCAGCCGGTAATTGGATTTACTTGCACTTCCACGACCGCGGCGGAATAAGAGTAAGTTGGAGACGGCCCTACGCCGCCGCCCTTGTACAGCGCGGGAGACTTCGGCGGAGTGTAAGAGCCAACAGTGCCAATCGTGCCGAAGCGAGCTTCCGCGATGCAAACCGCTTCCTGGAAGGTGAAGCCCTTTTCGGGTGCGGCAGAATCGAATACGCGTTTGTCAGCAAAGCGCAGGCGCTCCTTCGGCACTTCCAGTTTTTCCGCTACGGCTTCCGCGATGATTGCTTTTCCGCGTTCCGCGGCTTGCAACGCCGCGTTTCCCGCCATCAGCGTGACGCGACTCGAATACGATCCCAGATCCACGGGTCCGAGGTCGGTGTCGCCGGTGAAGAGGCGGATGTCGAAGGTGTCGATGCCCAGAACTTCGGCAACAATTCCGGCGAGAACATCGTCCGATCCTTGCCCGATTTCCGTCGCGCCGCAGAAAATACTGACACCGCCGCTGCGGTCGAATTTGAGCTGCACTCCCGAATGCGGCATTTTGTTCCAGTAAATAGGAAGGCCCGCGCCCGTCAGATAAGCAGAGCAGGCGAGGCCGACGCCGCGGCCCTCACGGAGTTTGCGGAATTTTTCTTTCCAATCGGAGACCTTGACGACGCGGCGGATGCACTCAGCAAGATTGACGGTGCCGAGCCGCAAGAAATTGGCGGTAACGGCGTCCGAAGATTCCACGATGCGCAGCCGCAAATCCGCCGGGTCCATCTTAAGTTTCTCAGCGATCTTGTCGAGTTGGACTTCCTGACCAAAACGCGGCTGAGGAGTGCCATGGCCGCGCTTGGGTCCACAGGGCGGTTTGTTGGTAAAGGTGCGGCAACCTTCGTAGCGATAACGCGGGATGTGGTAGGTGGTGGTTTGCAACGCGCCACAATAAAAAGTACTCGCGACACCATAGGAGCCGTAGGCGCCGCCGTCGATCAGCGTCTGGAGATGCATTCCGGTGATCGAGCCGTCTTTCTTGACGCCGGTCTTAAATTTCATCAGGACAGGATGGCGGCCGCGGTGACAATAAAAAACTTCTTCCCGCGTTAGACAAATCTTGACGGGCCGGTCGAGCATCAGCGCAGCTTTGGCCACGACTATCTCGTGATGGAACGGATCACTTTTGCCGCCAAAACCGCCGCCGTTCGGCGTAGCGATCACGCGAATATGAGCAGGCGGCGTTTCCAGCACTTTGGCGAGTGCGCGGTGGAGATAGTGGGGCGTCTGCGTGCTGGACCAGATGGTCAGCTTGCCATCGGGATCCCTGATAGCCACCGAAGCGTGTTGCTCGATCGGAAGATGAGTGTTCCCTTGAAAGAAAAAAGTGTCCTCGAAGATTTCATCTGCTTCGGCAAAGCCTTGCTGCACGTTCCCGAACTCCAGCGCCACGAGTTTGTGAATGTTTCCCGTTTCGCCGTATTCGTGAATCCGTGGCTCAGGTGTCGCAAGTGCCTCCTCAGGATCGGAAATCGTTTTAAGAATCTCATAATCGACATCGATCAAATCCAACGCTTCAAATGCAGTCAACTCCTCGCGAGCGATGACGGCGGCGACGGGATCTCCCACATGGCGAACACGATCGACACAGAGGGCTTGCTCGTCCTGGCTAACGGGAAGAATCCCGTACTGGATAGGAACGTCTTTGCCGGTCAGCACCAGATACACCCCGGGATGAGCAGCGGCGCGCGACGGGTCGATTTTTCGGATGCGTGCATGAGGATGCGGAGAACGCAGTAGCTTGCAATGCGCCATTCGAGGCAGGAAAATATCGTCAGCGAAACGCGTTTGGCCGGTCACTTTCGCGCGGGCATCGACTCTGCGGCGGGGGACACCGATTACGCGAAGCGCGTCTCCGTTGGCCTTCAGGGTGCCAACTGGTTTCATTCGCGGATCTTTTTCATCCGGCATGTGCCCTCCTGCGAGCGGACCTGTTCTTGCCCTTGCCGCGCAAACTACGTTACAGAACGGTTCTGGTCAGCGATCTTCAGCACCGCGGCTTCGACAGCTTCGAAAATCTGAAGATAGCCGGTGCAACGGCACAGGTTTCCGGAGATTGCTTCGCGGATTTGATCCCGCGTGGGGCGGGGATTGTGATCCAGCAAAGCCTTCGCAGTCACCAGAATGGCCGGTGTGCAATAGCCGCATTGCGCTGCGCCGAGGTCAGCGAAGGCATCCTGCAGCGGGTGAAGGATTCCGTCTTCGCCGAGGCCCTCGACAGTCAGTACTTGCTTTCCGCCGCACTCAAGCGCGAGCAGGAGACAAGAAAGCACTGGCTTACCATCCAGAAGAACAGCGCAGGCGCCACACTCTCCAAGCTCACAGCCGTGTTTTGTGCCCGTATGACCGAGATCCTCGCGCAGTACCTCCAGCAGGGTTTTGTACGGAGCGAAGGAAACGTCAGTCTCCTCGCCGTTCAGCGTGAATCGTATCTGTGACGTTTTTTGAGATTCTATGGGCAATGTGGTCACGGTCAATCACCTCGCGAAAGTATCAGATGGCCGATGCGCGCTTTTAGGATTTTGCTGGATGCGCTCGATCGTTCCGCGATGCGCCTTTCCATCGAAGGGCAACCGCCGTAGAGCGTCCGGTTTGGCTTGTAAACCCCGGATCAGATAGTCTGCAAATCTTTCGGCAATCTCCGCGGCGGTTAGAGGGCCTTCCGGGCTGAACCATTGCACACTCCAGTTCAGAGCTCCAAGCATGGCGCGCACCGCAAGGGCTGGATCGCAGGGAACAAATTCTCCCGTTCGAATGCCACCCGCAATCAAATGGCGCACGCCTTCTTCATATTTGTCGCGCTTTGCTACAAGATAGCGTTGTTGGCGGGGTGGCAACGCCGCCGTCAAGAGATGCGCAGCAGATCCCTCGACTTCGTCGAGCACGCATCGCAAGTGCGACACAATAATCATGCGCAACTTTATCGATGCACTGGCTCTCATTCGGCGAGCGTTGTCGAGCGCGGCAATCAAGCGATCCAGTGAATTGTCCTGGCAAAAAAAGAGAATGTCGTGCTTGCCGCGGAAGTAGTTGTAAAGATTCGCGGGAGAAAGCGCTGCGGCTGTCGCGATGTCGCGCATCCCGGTCTCCGCGAATCCGCGTACACGGAACTCTCTTCCCGCGGCGCGCAAGATCTCCAAGCGGCGGACAAGATAGCGCCGCCCGAGATGGCCGTTCCGCTGATTTTTAATCTTGCCGTTTGACAGCTTCATTCTCCAAACCGCGGGAGCCGTCAGGGTCGTTCCTGTGTCACTAGTGTCTACCTTCGCGCCATATATGTCAAAGAATTCTGAACCGTCGTTCAGAAAATGAACAGCCGTTCAGGTTAGGCCCCGGAGAAAATCTGCTTTTCACCCTACTTATACCTGACAAGTGCTTGATTACTATTATTGATTCCCTGAGGGCCCGTCTAGGCGCCGGAAGCGGCGGGCTTTCATCTCAAAATGGGCTAAGGTTCCGGGCTTGGCCACTCGGACCGTCGGGCGCAGCGAAAGTGCGTGGTAGATGGCTTGCTCGACGTGCGTTCGAACGAGTTCGGCATCGTTGCCGGAAACAACTTCAATCTGCACTTCGAGATTGTGCATCTCGTGCACGGAGGTCACTGTCACCTGAAACTCGTCCACGCTGCCAAATTGCCTGATCACGTTTTCGATAGCCGTGGGATAGACGTTTACGCCGCGGATGGTCACCATATCGTCGCTGCGGCCCAGCAGTCCGCCATCGAATCGCGCGAAAGTGCGCCCACAAGAGCAAGGAGAGAGATTCATCCGCACAAGATCCCCGGTACGATAACGAATGACAGGAAATCCCGGGCGGCCCAGATTCGTGATTACCAGCTCGCCGATTTCACCGGCACTAGCTTCTCGCCCGGTTTGCGTGTCGATCACTTCGGCGATGAACTCGCTTTCGATGAGATGAATCCCGCCCGGTTGGAGTTCGCATTCAAAACTGTGCGCGCCCACTTCGGAGGCGCCCGCATGATCGAAACACTTGGCGCCCCACGCCTCTTCGATGCGTGCTTTCGTTCGCGCGACGTTTGCCCCTGGCTCGCCCGCGTGGATCAGTGCGCGCACCGAAAGGGAGCTCATGTCAAAGCGTGCTTTGCGCGCGACTTCGGCCAGCCGCAAGGCATAGGTGGGAGTGCAGCACACCACGGTTGCTCCGAGTTCACGGATCGTATGCAGACGTTGGATGGAATCCCATCCGCCGCCGGGAATCATCATCGCGCCGATGCGCTTCGCTCCCTCGACCGCGGCCCAAAAGCCGATGAAGGGGCCGAAAGAGAACGGCAGGAACATGCGGTCTGCGGAAGTCACGCCAGCACCTTTCAAAACGTGTCCCCAGCAATGGCCCCACCAATCCCAACTTTGGGGAGTATCCAAAACGCGCATGGGAGTGCCAGTGGTTCCCGAAGTCTGGTGAACGCGCGTGTAAGCGTCTATGGAATAGGTCGCGTTTGTCCCAAAGGGCGGCGCTTCTTCCTGCGCTTGTACGAGCTCGGATTTGCATGTGAAAGGGAGTTTCTCGAAGTCAGAGAATGATTGAATGTCCGCGGCAACAATTCCCGCATCACTCCATTTCTTGGTGTAGAAGCGATTGCGCCCGCAAATCTCGCTCACAAGACTTTGCAGCTTCTGCAACTGGAGTGTTCGCAGTCGCTCCCGCGGTGCCGTCTCGTTGGCTTCGTCGTAAAAGGACATCAGTCGTTCAGTTACGAAATGGATTTAGAATTTCAAAATATGAAATCACACTTCACACTCTGGCTCGCTTGCTCAATTGTCCATTCAGCGCGGGAACAGCCGCGCCGCATTGTCGTACAAAATCTTGCGCTTTGCCGCGGGTCCAATCGGCAGAGCATTGAATTTCTCGATGTTCCCTTTGATTGCCGGAACGCCTGGCCCAGGCCAATCCGTTCCCCACAAAACCTTATCGGCTACGTCTTCAATTCGCGGAAAGTATTCCATGAGTTTCTGCGGCGGGATGCCGGAGATATCCATGTACATATTTTTGTGCCGGCGAACAAGAAAAAATGCTTCGTTCATCCACAGTGGCCGGCCGCCATGAGCAAGAATAACGATCAGGTTCGGATAGTCGATACACACATCGTCGCAAAGCATTGGTTGCGCATGTAAATTTCTAGCGCCAGGGAAAATCGAAGTTCCGGTATGGATCATGATCGGCATGCTGTTCGCTTGCGCGCGCTCGTAAACTGCGGCAAGGCCGCGGTTGCCGTCCATGTAATCATTGGGCGAAAGCACCTGATGCGAGGGATGCATCTTTATGCCGCGAATCCCGAGTTTGGCGAGGCGATCTACTTCCGCGCCAGGATCAGGAACTGTTCCTGGAAGTACACCCCCAAATGCGATAAGGCGATCCGGAGCCGCGCTGCAATATTTTGCGCTCCAGTCATTTACTTCCGGTGTAAAACCAATGATCTTCGGCGCGACGTAATTGATCAGGCCGGCACGTTCCACTCCGAGCGTGTCCAGAAACGCGAGAAATGCTTTTGGATCGGCCGAATATTTTTCCACGTCGGCGTAGTCTTTGCGCCCGTGCTTAATCAGCTCCAGGGCCGACGCCTTCACCATGTGGTACGGCATGATGTGGATGTGAATATCTATGATAGGTTGCAGAGATTACCGCCCTTCGCAGAAAGTAATATCTTCGATCAAGTAAGCTAATTGAATCGAACGTACTCAAAATTCAAAGGTTGATTGTTTATCCCGCGCGCCGGCGGCGCAATCCAATTCGCAAATTTCCCCGGTTCCACGACTCGCCCACTCATCAGCGATTGGACGTAAGTATAATCCTTTGAACTCGGGAGCCATTCAGATTCGTGGTTTTTCCACGCTTCTTCGCTCAAGACCTCTCCGTCAGGGCTTATATGTTGCCCCGCGAAATTGCCGATGTCGCGGTGGAAGCCTTTGTGCGGCAGGGTCAACCGGAATGGAATACCAGCGTTATCAATTACTCGCTGCCAGCGGCTAACTCCGTCGGCAATCTCATCGATATAGTCATCGCGCAAGCGTTCGTTCAGCGCCGTCAATGCCGCCACGTTCTTGGTGACGATTTTTCCGCCTACCACTTCGGAGACGGGGTATTCTGCGTCCGTCAGCACGTGATCATCCTCCAGCTTGGTTTCGCGGAAGCGCCCTTTCAGCCCGCTGGTGTAATAGTTTGCGGCATTCGAAGAAACATCCGAGCCATAAAGGTCGAGTGTGACGCTGTAATGAAAGTTCAAGTATTTTTGTATCGTCGGCAAATCAATCACGCCGAGCGCACGCACGTCGGAGGGATCCTCGACCTTGTTTTCTTTCATCACCTCACAAGTTCGCTGAATAATGCGGCCAACACCCGTCTCGCCGACAAACATGTGATGCGCCTCTTCAGTGAGCATGAACCGGCAAGTGCGGGCCAGCGGATCAAAACCGGATTCTGCAAGCGCACAAAGTTGGAACTTGCCGTCGCGATCGGTGAAAAATGTAAACATGTAGAAGGCCAGCCAATCCGGGGTCGGCTCGTTGAACGCGCCTAGAATGCGCGGATTGTCGGCATCGCCAGAGCGCCGCGCGAGCAAGGACTCCGCTTCCTCGCGGCCATCGCGCCCGAAGTAGCGGTGCAGCAAGTACACCATGGCCCAGAGGTGACGCCCTTCTTCGACGTTTACCTGGAAAATGTTTCGCAGGTCGTACATCGAAGGACAAGACGCTCCCAGCATGCGCTGTTGCTCGACGGAAGCAGGTTCGGTATCTCCCTGCGTCACGATCACACGGCGCAAAGTCGAGCGGTATTCTCCGGGCACTTCTTGCCAGGTCGGCTGGCCCTTGTGAATCCCAAAATTGACTTCGCGCTTCTCGTCGCGCGGCTGCAGGAAAATGCCCCAGCGGTATTCAGGCATCTTCACATAGCCGAATTGCGCCCATCCATCCGGTTCCACGCTGATGGCTGTTCGCAGGTAGACCTCGTAGTTGTGGCTCTCGTTCGGACCCATGTCATACCACCAGCCCATATACGCAGGCTGCCAATGCTCCAGGGCGCGTTGCAGGACGCGGTCTCTGCCTAAGTCAACGTTGTTCGGAATTTTCTCTGTGTAATTGATCATTGCGATTTCCCCATAACACCAGGTTCGAGCCTGTCCATTAGATTCTTTCCCAGTTGAATTTCACCGGCGCACCCGTACCATAAACCTTCAGTGCTCCGCTAGCGCCGACGGCGTTCGGGCGGATGAAAATCCAGTTTTGCCACGCGGACAGCCGGCCGAAGATTCTCGTCTCAAGAGTCTCCATCGCTCCGAAACGCAGATTTGCTTCGAGCCCCGTCAGCGCATCGGGCGATTGAGCAGCGCGCGACTCGATGGCTTGGCGAATTTCGTCCTCCCAGTCGAGATCATCTGGGGCGGCGGTAACCAAGCCTGCGTCCAGAGCCTCACGCGCGGAGAGTTTGCTTCCAATCAAGTTGCGTAAGCGCTCCAACTGTTCCTCATCGCTGTAGAAGCGTGCCGCCAACCGAGAAAATTTGTTCACCATCGGCAGCGGACCGAAATTCATTTTCGAAAGCGTCACGCTTGCCATGCTTCCGCTTTCTTGCGTGTCGCGCATGTAGATACGATCGGCAGCGAGAGCTAATTCCAGTAGCGTGCCGACGAAGCAGGAACCAGGTTCAACAATTGCATAAATGGAGCGAGACGTGACGTCGATCCGCGCGAACGTCCGCCGCAACATTCCAAGCACCTCGCGAACAAACCAATTGTCCTGGTGCTGCAAAATGAATTCGTCGCTGGCGAGAACGACGTCAGGATTTCCGGCTGTCTTGATAATCCAAAGTCCCAAATCCAATTCGCCGACGCGCAAAGTCAGGATGGCATCATCCAGCTCCCGTGCCATTTGCAATGGCCACCAATTTGCCCCCGCTTTAATAATCTTTTCCAAGCTGTCTTCGGTTACGGATTCCGGCGCGCGAACTGTGATCGTTGCGGTGCGCGCTTCTCGATTGCATTGCACATCAACGTATTCGTAGTGCAGTCCGGCTCCATCGATGGTTCGCTTCAAAGGTGTCAACGTCACACCTTTTGCCCCGGCACGGCGATCGCTCTCTTCGGCAAGTTTCAAAGCCCGCCGCTTAATGTGCTCCGCAAACTGCTGAGGCTTGATGACCTCATCGACCAGCCGCCACTCCTTCGCTCTTTGCCCGCGAACGCCGTCCGGATTGGTACAGAACATATCAGCGCGGTCACGGCGCACCTTGCGCTTGTCCGTCACGCGTGTCAGTCCGCCCGTTCCCGGGAGAACGCCCAGCAATGGCAGCTCTGGCAGACTCACCGCCGAGGAGCGGTCGTCCACGAGAATGATTTCATCGCAAGCCAGCGCTAATTCGTAGCCACCCCCGGCGGTCGTGCCATTGCAGGCTGCAATGAATTTCAGTCCGGAATGTGCGCTCGCGTCTTCGATCCCATTTCGCGTTTCATTGGTGAATTTGCAAAAGTTCACTTTCCACGCGTGGGAAGAAAGGCCGAGCATATAAATGTTGGCCCCGGAACAAAAAATGCGGTTCTTGGCGCTGGTAATGACCACCGAACGAATCTCGGGATGTTCGAATCGAATGCGCTGCAAAGCATCGTGCAGTTCGATATCTACTCCAAGATCATACGAATTCAGCTTCAGTTTATAGCCCGGGCGGATTCCGCCGTCCTCGGCAACGTCCATCGTTAACGTTGCTACCGGGCCGTCAAACGCGAGACGCCAATGCTTGTATCGCGAAGGATCGGTCTGAAAGTCGATCGCTTCCGTCTTTCCCTGTGATTCTTGAGTGGCCACAAGGTCCACGAAATCCTCCTACTGCAGGTTAGCCTGCAAGCTTGTTTTCAATTTCAAGAAACTCTCTTCCACCGAACTGCCAGAAGTGTCGAGTTCCATGTCGGCTTGGCGGTAGAGCGGTTCTCGTGCTTCAAGTATTCGCCGCAAGTCTTCCATCGCCTGGTCGTTCCCGGCCATGGCGCGAAAATCACCTTGTTCAAGCACACGAGCCATGTGCTCCTCGGGTTGCGCCTTGATCCAAACCGTGTAGCAATGGGAAAGCAGGTAATCGAAGGTCTCCTTTTCAGACACCACGCCCCCTCCAATCGATAGCACCGCGGAAGAATCCTGGTTGAGAACTCTCGCCAGCGTGCGCTTCTCAATGGCACGGTACCCGGATTGTCCATAGAGAGAGAATATTTCCGACAAGGGCATTCCAGTGTCGTTCTCAATCTCGCCATCCAGCTCAATGAAGGGAATTGTCATGTCAGCGGCAAGTTTGGATCCCAGCGTCGACTTGCCGGCGCCGCGCAGTCCAATCAGCGCAATGCGCTTTCGTCGCACCTCTTCTCCCGGACTGAAGTCACGCATCAGCCGGAACACCACGTCTTCCAAACGATGATTGGGGAGCCGTTCGAGGAATCGCTGAATCATCTGTTTTTCGGCAGGCTCCTCAACCTCAGGGGCAAATAACTCGAACAGGGAAGCGCTGAGAGCGGCGGCAATCCTGCGCAGCAGCACGATGGAGACGTTTCCTTCTCCGGCTTCGAGCTGCGCCAGATGACGCTCCGACACATCCGCTTTCCGCGCCACCAACTTGCGCGTCATTCCGCGGCGGTTACGTAAGTCACGGACTCGCTTGCCTAGAAATAACAGAAAATCGCCGTCGCGGATCGGCGTGGTTCGACGAAGACCAGCGACTCTGGAATTGGCAGCGAGAGGTGTGCTCATGTGCTCCTCAACGAATATGCATTATAATACATGCGACCGTCGCAAGGTCAAGGGAGAGATGAGAGTTTCTTTCTTAGCTGGTGGCTTGATTCTATCCAAGCACCCCTCGTGTCAATGTAAGCTATCTATTTTCAAGCGAGTACATGCCATCATGCCTGGTCCGAGTTTCCCGGGAGTTTGTTTTCATTTTCACCCGAATATGCAGTATTATTCCCAACTTGGATTAGGCTCCGTTTCGTTGGACGCGCAACGTTCAATAAGTCATCCTTGGACCGGATTGCCAGTTCAGTGGAGGTTCGCGTATGAAGCTGCTCAACTATGTCTGCGGTCGTTGGAGCGAAGGTCTTGGCGCAGGAGAACCGCTGATTGATCCTGTCACGGGAGACGAATTGGCGAGAATTTCTTCCCAGGGCATCGATCTTGACGCAGCTCTTCATTTCGCGCGGTCTCAGGGCGGACCTGCGCTGCGGAATCTCAGCTATGTTCAACGCGCAGAAATGCTGGCCAGCATGGCGGATGTCCTGGCTGCAAATCGCGACGAGTATTTTCGGCTCTCCCTCTTGAATCTCGGAGCGAACCAGGCCGATGCTTCATTTGATGTGGACGGCGCTATTTACACCATGAAGTACTACGCGAAAATCGGCCGCGCGCTGGCGGAAGGAAAAATGCTGAAGGAAGGCGCGCAGATTCCGCTGTCCAAGAGCAACGCATTTATTGGACAACACTTCCTCATGCCCACAAAGGGCGCAGCGGTTTTCATCAACGCGTTCAACTTTCCCGCCTGGGGCTTCTGTGAAAAAGCTGGGCCCGCGCTGCTTTCTGGAGTCCCCATCCTGGTGAAGCCGGCTTCACCCACGGCTTGGCTGACGCACAGAATGGTGGAAGATATCGTGAAAACAAACATCCTGCCGCTGGGAGCGATCTCGATCCTGTGTGGTTCTGCTCGTGAACTGCTCGACCACGTTCGAGAAGAGGACGTCATTTCCTTCACTGGCTCAACCGATACAGGCGCGGCCATTCGCTCTCACGCAAATGTCCTGCGCCGTTCTGTGCGCGTAAACATTGAAGCCGATAGCATTAACTCCGCAATTCTTGGGCCGGATGTTGCTCCCGGGACTGATCTATTTGACCTCCTCGTGAAAGAGGTGGTTCGCGAAATGACGCTTAAAGCCGGACAGAAATGCACCGCCATCCGCCGGATCCTTTTACCGCGCCAGCAGCTCCAAGCCTTTGGCGATGCCGCTGCTGCTCGCCTGAGTTCCATGAAGGTCGGCAATCCGCGAAACTCCGAAGTAAGAGTCGGGCCGGTGGTGAACAAAGCCCAGCAGTCATCCTGTCTGGAAGGATTGCGCAAGTTGAAGGAGGAGTGCTCGCTTGTATACGGAGACGAGGAACATTTTCAACCGATCGATGCCGACCCGCAAGAGTCCTCCTTTGTGCAGCCCACTCTTCTCTCCTGCAAGGATGGAGCGAACGCAAAATACGTCCATGACGTCGAGGTGTTCGGCCCGGTTGCAACGCTGGTAGCTTACGAGGGTCTGGAGGATCTCGTCGCCATCGCTCGTCGAGGATTGGGTTCGCTCGTCGTCTCTATATTTTCCGACGATCAGGACTTCATCCGCCAAGCCGTTCTGGGAATCGGAGACCTCCATGGGAGAGTGCTGGTTGTTGATTCCAGTGTGGGCAGTCAGCACACCGGCCACGGAAATGTCGTGCCGAGTTGCATGCACGGGGGGCCCGGAAGAGCCGGAGGGGGCGAGGAACTAGCCGGTTTGCGCGCACTTTTACTCTACCATCGACGTTTCGTGTTCCAAGGACCGGCGAATTGCATCTCCGAATTGTCGGGGTTGTGCGTGGACACCAGTCTTCTATACTCGTAGGGCTTGTCGGAACCGGCACGCGCGAACCTCAGCGCTGCTGTAAATTTGAGAAAAGTGCGACCATAGCCTGAACTCCGTTAGAGGCCATCCAACCATGCCACGAATCCAGACCACGGAAGACCGCCGTCTCGAAGAAGCGCGCACGCGAAAAAAGCATTGGAAGCGCTGGGGACCGTATCTCTCCGAGCGGCAATGGGGCACGGTCCGCGAGGATTACAGCCCGGGTGGAACTGCTTGGGAGTTTTTCCCGCACGACCACGCGCGTTCGCGCGCCTACCGCTGGGGAGAAGACGGCATCGGAGGCCTCTGCGACCGTCACCAGATGATGTGCTTTGGGCTGGCGCTTTGGAACGGGCGCGACCCCATTCTGAAGGAGCGTCTCTACGGTCTGACCGGAAATCAGGGCAACCACGGCGAAGACGTGAAGGAATATTACTTTTACCTGGATTCAACGCCCACCCACAGTTACATGCGCATGCTGTACAAGTATCCGCAAGCCGAATATCCCTACGCGGCTTTGCTTGAAGAGAACCAGCGCCGCGGCCGTGGCCAGCCGGAATTTGAATTGCTCGACACCGGCGTTTTTTCTGGGAACCGCTATTTCGACCTCTTCGTCGAGTACGCCAAAGTTGATGTCGAAGACATTCTCATCAGGATCACCGCCGTGAATCGCGGGCCCGAAACTGCCGCGTTGCACATTCTTCCGCAGCTGTGGTTTCGAAACACGTGGTCCTGGGGTAGGGATTTGCGGCGCCCGGTGGCTCGAAAAGCAACTGGCCCGCCAGGAAGCGTGTGCACTGAATTGCAGCACTGGCAATACGGAAAGCGCTGGCTGCTTTGCGCTGGTCGGCCCGAATTGCTCTTCACGGAAAACGAAACCAACAATGCACGTCTCTTCGGAGCAAGAAACCGCTCACCCTACGTGAAAGACGCGTTCCACGAATATTTGATTCACGGTAACAAGGCGGCGGTCAATCCTGAACAAATGGGAACGAAGGTATCACCGTATTACCCGCTTGAACTTAATCCCGGCCAGTCCGTCACACTCAAGCTGAGACTCACCGACATCGAGCCGCTGAGCGGAATCGAAATTGGTGCAGGCAAGGCGGGAGGAGTAGTTTCGCCCGGTGAACCCGAGCGCAGCCAAGACGTTCCGGGGACCGACGACTTTGGCGCTGGATTCGACAGCGTCTTTGCGGCGCGCCAAAAAGATGCCGAAGAATTCTACGCTTCCCGCATTCCGAAAGAGCTCTCTGACGACGCGAAGGCCGTCATGCGCCAATCCTTTTCCGGAATGCTTTGGTCCAAACAGTTTTATCACTACGACGTGCGCACCTGGCTCGAAGGCGATCCTGCCGGCCCCAAGCCCCCGGACAGCCGTTGGCACGGCCGCAACAAAGATTGGACACATCTTTACAACGACGACATTATCTCCATTCCCGACAAATGGGAATATCCTTGGTACGCCGCATGGGACTTGGCGTTTCACTGCATTCCGATAGCGCTCGTCGATCCAGATTTCGCCAAAGAGCAGCTCATCCTTCTTCTCCGCGAATGGTACATGCACCCAAACGGCCAGCTGCCCGCTTACGAATGGTCTTTCAGCGATGTGAACCCGCCCGTGCATGCCTGGGCCGCGTGGCGCGTCTACAAAATCGAGCGTCGCGTGCGCGGCGTCGCCGATCGCGGATTCCTCGAAAAAGTTTTTCACAAGCTGCTCCTGAATTTCACCTGGTGGGTGAATCGCAAGGACCCGGACGGCGCGAACATTTTTCAGGGTGGATTTCTTGGCCTCGACAACATCGGAGTTTTTGACCGCTCGGCGCCTCTCCCCACCGGAGGCCACCTCGAGCAGTCCGACGGCACGAGCTGGATGGGTATGTACTGCTTGAACATGCTGGCGATCGCTCTCGAACTGGCGAAAGAAGATCCCGCTTACGAGGACGTGGCCAGCAAATTCTTCGAGCATTTCGTTTACATTGCTCGCGCCATGAACGATTTCGGCGCCGGCGGCCAATCGCTATGGGACGACGCGGACGGTTTTTTTTACGACGTATTGAAGCTCCCCAACGGGGAAGAACACTTCCTGAAAATCCGTTCCATGGTTGGATTGATCCCGCTGTTTGCCGTCGAAACGCTGGAGCCGGAAATTGTCGATTGTCTCCCAGGCTTCAAGCGCCGCATGCAATGGTTCATCGACAATCATCCGGACGTCCCCGAACATATTGAAATGACGCAGCGCTCCGCGCGCGGCGTGCGCCGGCTCCTCTCACTGGTGAATCGCAAACAGCTCAAGCGTGTGCTCAACCGCATGCTGGACGAGACGGAATTCTTCTCGCCGTACGGCGTGCGCGCCCTTTCGCGCTACCACCAAGACCATCCCTACGAAGTTAGCGTGAACGGAAATACCAATCGTGTCAGCTACGAGCCCGCCGAATCCTCGACTGGCTTGTTTGGAGGCAATTCGAATTGGCGCGGGCCCATCTGGTTTCCGGTGAATTATCTCCTCGTCGAATCCCTCCAGAAATTTCATCATTACTACGGAGAAGATTTCAAAGTGGAATGCCCCACGCATTCCGCCACTGAATCCGATCTCTGGCAGGTAGCGGCGGAGATTTCCCGGCGCTTGACCCACATTTTCTTGCGCGATTCGAACGGCCGCCGCCCGGTTGCGGGTGGCACCGATCTTTTTCAGAGCGACCCGCACTGGCGCGACCTCATCCTTTTCTACGAATACTTCCACGGCGATAACGGTGCGGGGATCGGCGCAAGCCATCAAACCGGCTGGACTGGTCTGGTCGCAAAACTGATTGAGCAAAGCGGTGAGTAAGGTGTCTGCGTTCACGATCCGGGACGCCACGCTCCAGGACGAGGCAGAACTTCTTCGAATGATGCGCCTTTTTGACGAGCAGGACCCGGCACTCATCAAATTTGATGAAACCGCACTGAGCGCTGCCTTCCGGCAATTTTTGACGCTCCCGGCATTCGGAGGAGTGTGGTTCCTCTGTGAAGGGAGCAAAACCGTGGGTTATGTTGTACTGACCGTGGGTTTCAGCTTCGAATTCCGCGGACACGATGCATTCATCGACGAACTCTACATTGATGCCGCTTACCGGCGGCGCGGTTACGGCCGTCGGGCTCTTGCTTACGCCGAAGAACAAGCCCGCGAAATGGGTGTGAACGCCATCCACCTCGAAGTGGACCGCGACAACGATCCGGCGCTTGAACTTTACCGGCGAACCGGGTACGAGGATCACAATCGTTTACTGATAACTAAATGGTTAAATTACTAGTCTAAATCGGACTAGTTTGAACTAGTCTAAATTAGACTAGTCTGGAGACGCCCTCATGAGTGCAAAATTCGACGGGAAAGTAGTCCTGGTGGCAGGCGGCACTGGCGGACTGGGGCGCGCCGTGACGCTCGCATTCCTCGAGGAAGGTTCCACGGTGGTCGTCACTTTTCGAAAACAAGAAGAACTGGATGCTCTGAAGATTCTGGCGAATGCCAATGCCGCACAGCTCGAGGGATTTGCCGTCGATGTCACCGATGAAGCGGCCGTGCGCCAGCTCGTCGAGAAAATCCTCGCTAAGCACGGTCGTCTCGACGCTCTGGTGAATACCGTGGGCGGATACGCTGGCGGTGTGAAGTTCTGGGAAATGGAGACCAAGGTATTCGAACAGATGCTGGCGCTGAATCTGCGATCGGGTTACGCGCTGTCGCGTGCCGCGGTGCGCGCGATGCTGAAGCAAGGGCGCGGAGCAATCGTAAATGTCGCGGCAAGAGCAGCGTTCGATCATGCGGCCGGCGCGGCCGCTTACGCGGCTTCTAAAGCCGCGGCAGTTGCCATGCTGGACTCTTTGGCCGCGGACTTGAAGGGCAGCGGCGTTCGCGTCAACTCGGTTCTTCCCAGCATTATCGATACGGAGACAAACCGCAAAGCCATGCCGAACGCGGATTTTGCGAAGTGGCCGAAGCCCAACGAAATCGCGCGTGTCATCCTGTTCTTGTGCAGCGAAGAGGCTCGAGTCATTCACGGCGCTGCCATCCCGGTCTATGGGGATAGCTGAAACTTTCGTCCAAGAAATGAATCTGAATCAGCAGCGCTGGATTGCCGGACTGAGCAGAATTCCCTGTGACTAAGGAGCGGTCGTGCCGGAACGGGCGGAAATACAGTTTGGCCGCGAGATTTGTGGCGATCTTGCCGCGGCGGAATCGCGCGAATGGCTCGTCACCAACGGGATCGGCGGATACGCGTCCGGCTATCACGGTCTGCTGATTGCAGCATTGCAGCCGCCGGTGGGCCGCACGCAGCTTGTCTCGGCCATCGACGAAATCGTTCACTATGCCGGAACGGATTTTTCTCTTGCCACCCATCGCTGGGCCAGCGGCGCCGTCGATCCGCAAGGCTTTCTCTTCCTCGAGGATTTTCACTTGGAAGGCTCGACACCAGTGTGGACCTACGCGCTGGCGGATGCGCTTCTGGAAAAACGCGTGTGGATGCGGCAGAGCGAAAACACCACCTACATTCAGTACACGCTCGTCCGAGGAAGCAGCGCCCTCGAAATGGAACTGAAAGCTCTCGTGAATTATCGCGACTTCCATTCGTTGACCCATGCCGGCGACTGGCGTATGAAAATTGAAGCGGTCGAGCACGGCGTGAGAGTGCGCGCATTTGACGGAGCAATTCCTTTCTACCTGAAAAGTTCTTTGGCAACTTGCGAGCCGCGCCACGATTGGTACCTCGGATGCTACCTCGGAGAAGAAACCGCGCGCGGCCTCGAAGATCGCGAAGATCGCCTTTTTGCCGCCTTGTTCCGGGCAAAACTCGAACCAGGTTCCAGTGTCACGCTTGTACTGACTACGGAAGCAGCAGCCTCCCTCGACGTCGAAACTGCCCGGGCAGAAAGCGAGAACCATCAAGTGAAGCTGTTCCAGGACTGGCAAGCCAAGGACGAAGCTTTTGCTGAAGAAGCGCCCTCGTGGCTTTGGCAACTCATCCTCGCTGCCGATCAATTCATCGTCAAACGCAGCTTTCCCGAGGAGCCAGATGGGCGCAGCGTCATCGCCGGATATCACTGGTTCGGCGACTGGGGCCGCGACACGATGATTGCACTGCCTGGACTAACGCTCGCGACGGGCCGAGCCAGCGTCGCCAGGCAAATCCTTCTGGCCTTTTCGGGGTGCGTTGACGGCGGGATGCTCCCCAACAATTTCCCCGACGCTGGCCTCTTCTCCGTCGGGGTAAACAGCAAGCCGGAATACAACACCGTAGACGCCGCGCTCTGGTATTTCGAATCCGTCCGCCAGTATTTGGATACCACGCAAGATACCGCGACGTTGCAAAAGCTTTTTCCGGTCCTCGCGGGCATGATCGATGCGCACGTCACTGGCACCCGCTACAACATCCATATCGATCCCGCCGACGGTCTTCTCTACGCGGGCGCTCCTGGAGTTCAACTCACATGGATGGATGCAAAAGTCGGCGACTGGGTAGTGACGCCTCGCACGGGAAAACCAGTGGAGATCAACGCGCTGTGGATCAACGCGCTCGAAACCATGGCAGGATTCGCCCGGTTGCTGGCAAAACCTGGCGATGTTTACGTAAATCTCGCCGCAAAAGCGAAGAAAAATTTTCAGAAGTTCTGGAACGCCCAGCGCAATTGCTGCTTCGACGTGATCGATTCACCAAGCATTGGTAACGATGCCGCTCTCCGGCCGAACCAGATTCTCGCTGTCTCGTTGCCAAGCAGTCCACTCACGCTCGATCAGCAAAAAGCAGTTGTCGATGTTTGCGCGCGGCAGCTTTTGACTTCGCATGGATTACGCAGTCTTGCGCCGGACGAGCCCGGATATACCGGTCATTATGGCGGCAGCCCCCGCGACCGCGACGCCGCTTATCATCAAGGCACGGTCTGGGGTTGGCTCCTCGGCCCCTTCGCTCTCGCGCACTACCGCGTCTACCATGACGGCGACGCGGCGTTGCGTTTCCTAGAACCGTTGGGCCGCCAGGTTTATGCCAGCGGCCTCGGCACGTTAAGCGAAATCTTCGATGGGGATGCGCCCTTCACGCCGCGCGGCTGCATTGCCCAGGCTTGGACCGTTGCCGAAGTCCTGCGAGCTTGGAAAGAATTGGCACATGAGAAAAAATCGGGATCAGTTCGAACTACTCGTTCTTGAAATTAGCTTTATCCGCGAGGTTGCAATTCGTACAATTCGATGAGCACCTTGTCGCCATCCGGAGATTTGACGAGAAAAAAATTGACGCGGGTGCCATCTGCCCCATTCCGTGTGGCAGGATAAACAGCGTCAACTCCGAATTTGTCTTTCAGTATTTGCGTGGCGCGATCGACATTTGAGCAGCGATATTCCACCTGCTGCACGCCCTCTCCAAACTTGGCCAGATACTTGGCGATGGCCCCGGAGCCCCCGGGCTCCCGCGTCGTCAGGATATCCAGCAACAAGCCATCCGCGAAGTGCAACTCGAATTCCTCCGCGTCCTGGTCCGGTGGCACGTCGGCAAGCCTGGGCGTGCCATTGGCAATTCGAATCCGTCCAAAAGTATCCCGTTGCACCGCGAGTCCAACCGTTATTTGGGGCTTCGGGCCCAGTAGCAGCGCGGAGAGCTCGTTCTCGGCCCACCATTCAGAAATGGCAGATCCTGCCCTTGCCCGTCCTAAGCCGTAGATTTCACTTGCGGCCGCAAGCCTCTTGGACGCATCCGCGGAAGCGAGATCCGCGATGAATTGATCGAGGGGGCTGGACATGGGAGCGTCAGGAATTGTAGCTTGAGAGCGGCACGAAAAGAAGTCGAAGCTATACTGCAATCCACGTGAGACGCAACGAAATCACGTGCGCCGCATCTGACGAATATGCCAAAGCCAGTTTTGTTAACGGTGGACGACGACCCGGAAGTCCTGCGGGCCATCGAGCGGCCTCGCCACTTTGCGGGAATTGAAAGCGCGCAATAACCCCGTGGCTCTGCTCCTTGCGGATCAGCGCATGCCCCAAATGGACGGCGTTAACTTCCTCTCCGAAGCCATGGAGATGCACCCGCTTGCCAAGCGCGCCTTGCTTACCGCCTACGCGGATACCAGCGCTGCCATCGATGCCATCAATGAAGCTCGCGTGCACTACTATTTTATGAAGCCGTGGGATCCGCCCGAAGACAAACTGTTTCCCGCCCTGGACGACCTGCTTCACGATTGGACCGCGACGTTTCGCCCGCTTTACGAGGGGATTCGCGTTCTTGGCACGCGCTGGTCGAATCGTTCGTATGAGTTGCGCGAATTCCTCGCCCGCAATCAGGTTCCCTATCAATGGATTGACGTGGAGTTGGCGCAGAGCGACCCCGAAGTGCGCGGACTGATTAACTCGCTGGGGCCCGAGGCGGATAAACTTCCCTTGATCCTGTTTCCAGATGGCACGCGCCTCCCGGAACCGCCTTTGCCCGCCGTCGCGGACAAAATTGGTCTGCGCACGCATGCCCAAACCAACTTCTACGATCTTGCCATCGTCGGCGGAGGTCCGGCGGGGCTTGCCGCCGCTGTGTACGGTGCAAGCGAAGGCTTGCGCACGGTAATCATCGAACGCGAAGCGCCCGGAGGCCAAGCCGGACTGAGTTCGCGAATTGAGAACTATCTCGGCTTTCCTTCCGGACTCACCGGCCTTGACCTGGCGCGGCGTGCCGTTGCGCAGGCTCGGCGCTTCGGCGTGGAAATCCTCTCGCCACAGGAAGCAGTCGGTCTCCGCGCGGAGGGCCCGTACCGGTATCTGAAGCTGGCGGACGGTTCGGAGATTTCGTGCAACGCATTGCTGTTGGCCATGGGCGTTCAGTGGCGGACCTTGGACGTTCCGGGGATTGATCACTTGCAGGGTGCCGGTGTGTATTACGGCGGAGGAACTTCCGAAGCGCTGGCCTGCAAGGGCGAAACGGTGTACGTCATTGGCGGCGCGAATTCCGCCGGACAGGCCGCCATGCACTTTTCGAAGTTTGCCAAGAAGGTGGTGATGCTAGTGCGCGGAGTGTCGCTTGCCGCCACGATGTCGCACTATTTGATCGAGCAAATCGAAAAAACGCCCAACATCGAGGTGTGGGCGCGCACGAGCGTCGTCGAGGTGGAAGGAGAAACGCGGCTCACAGGAATTACGGTCGAGTGCGCTCCTTCAGGAGAGAGAAAGAAGCTCCCCGCCACGAGCTTGTTCATTTTTATCGGCGCGCAACCCCGCACGGAATGGCTTGGGTTGATTGAGCGCGACGAGCGTGGTTTCATTCTTTCCGGCCCGGACCTTCTCCGCGATGGGAAGAGGCCTGCGTCGTGGACCCTCGATCGTGACCCTGGTTTGCTCGAAACGAATGTGCCTGGAATCTTTGTCGTCGGTGATGTGCGCCACGGTTCCGTGAAGCGCGTCGCTTCCGGCGTAGGCGAAGGCGCGGTCGTCGTCCAGTTCATGCACCAGTACAATGATCGAGAAAATTCGGAGAGCGCAACGCTCATGACCGAAAACTCTGCGCAATCTCCAGCCGAAGAGCTCGTAAGAAAGCTGCGTACAATAGAAGTCTTCGCGGACCTGCCTCAGGACGATCTACTCTGGTTTGTCGCCCAATGCAAAGAACACTATGCTGCCGTAGGCGACATCATCGTTCGCGAAGGTGCGCCGGCCGACAGCATGCTCATCATGCTCAAAGGCGAAATGCGCGCCCGCAGCGAACACGGCGATCCTGACGGCCCTGTTTTTACTATCCGCGGCAGAGAAGTCACGGGTCTGCTTCCTTTCTCGCGCTTGAAGATCATGACCATTACCGCCCGCGCCGTTCTGCCCACGCACTACTTG
>WNFJ01063744.1_pt1 | contig 41407 bp, 28 predicted proteins | sample 5400461 | NCBI WGS metagenome assembly WNFJ01 (sample SAMN13153349, study PRJNA577476) | soil metagenome | isolation source: 115 cm saprolite on Douglas fir-dominated hillslope | place: USA:California | collected 2013-09-17
AGCGGGGGAGGAAAAGCATGAGCAACTTAGCAAGGGTCGATCAAAAGGGCAGATTGAAAATCCCCGTGACCCTTCTTTCCATGCTCAAGAAGTCTGGCATGGAATTGTACGTCACCAGCGAAGATGGTCCTCGTTTTGCGAGCAATGCACACATAAAGGGTGGGGTGGATTAAGGAAGGAAACACCCATGAGTGATGTGACTCTGAAATATCCGCTGTGGCAGAACCACTACCTACAGGCAATGGCTGAAACTCGTCCTGAACTGTTAAAAAGTAAGATTAGCGCAGCAGAGCAGGTCGTCAGCCTGCGACTCAGACAACTGGCAAGCATCACAGACGACTATGAGGAGCAGATAGCACTGGCAGCCGCGCAGAAATCTTTGAAAGTCCTAAGGAGCGGTAGAGACTGACCCAGCGAACGATTCACTGAGCCGTTAGGCAATCACGGCTTTGCATTCAGCGAGGGTCGGAAGATGCTTCAGAAAGGCGTAGACGAAAGGCGTGCACTTTCTGAATTTCTAGCAGAACTTATGCTCTGTCTTCTATCCAGAACGCGTGGACAATACGAGCACTGAATCAAGAATTCTCAAGTAAGCCTCGGTCGTTGCGCCTCATCTAGGGACAGGTTGGCAGAGACAGAAGTTTATCCGGTTGCTCTCTATCCGCGTCCGTTTTAAGGTAGTTGCCGTGTGCACTGGTTGCCACAATAACCTCAAGCCGATGCCCCCCAGGTTTTTCGATATAGAACACGTAAGTCCCATCCTGGATGTATGAAATAGCCTTCTCTTGCGTCAGTTTCCAACGACTTCCGTCTGGTTTGACCCCCCCCACGGAGTGAATGCGCTCATATGCGCTCGTTCCGTCAGTCTTCACCACGCACCGGATGTGAAGGTATTGCGCCGTGTGCGCCTCCTTACTATTTCAACGCACCATGACCAGGGGAATTTGGGAGAACGCTAACAGAGTGCTCATTCTCTTGATCGATATTTCTCATGGGCCGCCAATCCTAGCATCTGCCCGCGTTTACCAGAGCAACTGCCAGCGTTGCACCTGCCACGGTAGCTCTAGCCCCAGGGCGAAGTTGCCACTTTCCACGCGCTGACAATAAACGATCCTTCCTTGAGACGGAGCGCCACCCCATTGAAAAGTAACCAGCACGCGAGTTCCAGGCTGCCAGCGCCCCACCGTGGTGACGCGCGCGCCCCGAGGACTCACGTTCTCAGTGAACATCAATTCCTTACTCACAGATTCGTCTGGACGCGAAAGCTCTGCGGCCAATCTCTTCGGGATACGCCTTTCGGATCGACCGTCGCGTCGACGGGTTGGAACAGTCGCGGTCATGGACCCTGGAGACCTCCCAGAAGGGCAGGATGCCCTAAGCGCCGACTGACTCTACCTATAGGGCTCACAACACCTAAAATCAATAAAGTGTCTGCCGTAAAATGGAGGGGTTGAACACCCTAGTTGTGGGGCTAGAGATACTCAAGGCGGCGTTGGAGGAGATGAGAACGTAAGTCACACTCACTTCACACAACGGGACCTTACTCGGAAGCTATCACCGCACTTCGTTCACGTGGCCCTCTCAATTGACCGTCCTCATGAAGCGCAGTGGGAGAAACTCTCGACCGCGATGTTGGAGTAAACATTTTCGAAAAATGGTTTGTGCCAGCTTCACTCAAGATTTCTTGGGGGCAATAAGGGGGCAATAAGAATTCCGTTTCTTTGCCATCGTCCACTCCCAGGCTCTAATTGTCTGCGCTCGAGTTTAGGGTAACCTATCTTCGCCCTGCACGAGGATAGCCTGGGGGTGAACGAAGCGGACCATAAGGCTCTTGATTTTTCCGCCAAGGCGCTTCAGGCGTCTTTTACTTTCAACTTTTAACTTTCAACTATGAACCTCTTGCCGTCTTCAATTCTTTCCACAGATTTCCACAATTCTTTCGAATCCCAGCCCTCCCGCAAGCCCTTTCCCTCGGCCAACTTGAACCCCACCGTCTCAATTCGCGACGCCCATTCGAATCACTAACAAGTTATCCTTGACAGGCATTAACTATCGTGCTACCATGTCCTTTGATAGTTCGAGCCCATTCTCGCGTAGGGAGTGCGGTGGTTTACCCTGTTTACCCCGAGCTTCGAGGGGAGCCTCGAAGGGCTTGTTTATCCCGAGCGCAGCCGAGGGGCCACCGCTTTTCCTGCTGCCCCACACCGCCGCCCCTCGCGCCGCATAATCTTCCCGCTCTTTTCACTGCTACCTCACCTACCCACTACCTAGCCGCCCGTTCTCTTTATCCCTCTGTCCCCCTACCTCACCGCTCTACTAAACCATTTACAATCAACAGTTACGAGATGCGTCCTATAATAACCGCTCTAACTACCTTTAGAATCAACACTTGCAAAAGCGCATCAAAACAAACGACTTTATCTCCCTTTAGAATCAACACTTATGAAAAACAGGGGGGTGGGGGGAGGGGTGTCTTTGTTTTTTTCGTCACTTCCTTAACTCCTTCCTTCAAGACCATGCAACGACTACCTTACGGAGGACGTTACACTAAGCCTGGAATCCATTGGAGTTCTTAATAAACCATGCAACCGCACAACCCCATCAACAACGTGGTGATCATCGTTAAGGAAAACCACAGCTTTGACAATTATTTTGGCACCTTCCCCGGCGCAAACGGCGCAACCCTTCCGGCAGCGCAAGACCCGCCGGCCGGAGGCGACCCGCGGCATGATCACGCGGCGTGGCTGAAGCGGGCGACGAACGCGGTGAAACAGCAGTACAGCGAGCAGGACATTCCCGCCTATTTTTCGTTTGCGAAGCAATTCACGCTGTGTGACAACTACTTCACGGAAGTGGCCAGCCAGTCCGAACCCAACCATTTGATGCTGATCGCGGCGGCTTCGCCTGTTATCGACAATGCGAACAAGAGCCGGACGTACCAGCCGCAGGAACCTTTCAGAATTCCGACGCTGCCGAAGGCCCTGGAGAAAGCGAAGCTGACCTGGGCCACGTACGGCGACCCGGGGTTTAGTTACTTCAAAAAAATCGTGGAGCTGAAAGGCAGCAAGAATATTCTGCCGTGGACGAAACTCGACACGGACGCGGCGGCGGGGAAATTGCCGAATGTGTCCTGGGTGTACGCGCCAGGGAGTCCGGTGGAGCTTTCCGAGCACCCGCCCTTTGGGAAAAACGCCGGGCAAAAGACGGTGAAGCTGGGGAGCCAGTGGACGGCAGACCGCGTCCGCAAACTGGGGCAGAGCAAGCTTTGGGCGAACTCGGCGATCTTTATCACGTGGGACGATTGGGGCGGTTGGTACGACCATGTCGATCCCCCGCCGACGCCGAAGGCACCGGTGCAGAGCAAGTGGACCGGAGGGAGCCCGGCAAAAGGACCGAGTTATGCGAATACGCAATTCAGCTATGGGCCGCGCGTCGGGTGCCTGGTGATCAGTCCGTACTCCAAGCGGGGAATTTCCAAGGCGTTTCATTCGCATGTGAGCCTGGTGAAGTTCTGCGAAGTGACGTTTGGGCTGAAACCGATCAACGCAAGAGACGCGGCTTCGGACGATATGTCCGATTGCTTTGACTTCACGCAAACACCCTTGCCGCCACCGAGTTAGGAATTGAAAGGGGGAAACGGCTCCGCCATGGGAAAAGGCAAAGCAGAAGGCGGTTAGTTTTAAACTGTCAGCGGTCGACTCGAAACATGGTGATCCCGCTCAGCATCTTGGGATAAAAATCCGTGGACTTCTGGGGCATCACTTCGCCGGCCGTCGCGATTTCCATCACCTGCTCGACGTCGCAAGGATTCAGCAAGAACGCGATCTGCGCTCGCCCGCTGTCCACCGCCTCCAGTGCCGCGCTGGCTTCGCGCTCGTAGGTCAAGTTGGCTTCCGCCTTTACCGCATGCGGCGTGATGCCCAGCGCCGGCTCCAGAATCCCTTCGTGCAGCAGCACTACGTCCAGTTCGCGTTGCAGCGGCGAAACATTGGGCATAAGCAGCGCCAGGTTGGCGCCGTCGCGCAGCGTCATCACGTAGAACGCGCGCTTCTGCCCGTCTCCTGCGGCGGGATACGCGCCGATGGCTCGTTTCTTCCGCGAGCTCGCCAGCGTCGCAAGAAAATTCTTCCGCGCCTCCGCTTTCTTTTCCTCATCCGAAAACGCAAATGTCTGCGCCTTGAACCACGGCTCCAGGTAACGCCGCACCCCAATCCACGAAAAATCGTGCACGTGCGCCGCCACGCGGTGCCCCGGCAAAATCACCAGCCCTTCGCTGTGCGTATTGACAAAGGTCATCATCACCCGCTCGTACGGCGCCTCCGGATCGATCTTTCCCGCGTTTACCGTGCTTGCCCTGAGCCCCGAAGGGTGCGCCCGACATTCGTTCCGGTAGTTCAGCGCCGTCTCGTAGCGATGATGCCCGTCGGCAATCACCAGCTTCTGGTCTTCCATCGCTTTCTGGATCGCCGCCACTTGCTCTGGCTCCGCGATCACCCACAGCCGGTGCACCACGCCGTACTCGTCGTGCATTTCCGTGGCGGGCGCCGCAGCCGCTTCGACTTCCGCGAGAATCGCGTCAACGCGCCGCTCCGCATCCGCATACAGCATGAAAAGTTGCCCTGTGTGCATCTTCGTGTGCCGCAGCAATTCCAGACGGTCCGCCTTCGGCCCGGAGAGCGTATGCTCGTGCCGGAACACGACGCCCGCCGAATATTCCTCCAGCTTTCCCGCGCCGATAAATCCGCGCCGCGTTCGGCGTTCTTCGTTTTGGGCGACCGCAAAGCGGTCGACCGTCCCCGGCACCGTGAATTCCTGCGTGTACGCATAAAAAGACGGCGCGGGATCCTGCACTACGATGTTGTTGCGAATCCAATCCTCGATCGCCGCTTCTGAGCGCGTGTACACATTGTTCTGCGCCGTATCGCCGGGGTACGCGCGGCCCTTCTCTACCGCGATGAGGTTGTGCGGGTCCGCCCCGTAATATTTTTCCTGCATCTCCGGAGAAATCTTGTCGTACGGCTGCGTGAGGACGCGGTCGAAGGGTGCGCGCTCCGGGTTGTAGCGAAAAGCACGGAAGGGATAAACCAGGGCCATGAACTCTCCGGATTAGTCTTGTGCCACCTACTGAATGTTTTATTTTACGCGAACAAGCCGGATTTCCGAAAAAACGGCAAGGTTAAAATTCCTTTGGGATTTGTCGCCAGATGCATGACTGCCGAAAAAACCGCGCCCATATTCTTGTGCGTTGCCAATGCGCTCCTCTGGAGGATCATGAATTACGGCCGGTTAGCAACGGAACGAGGTCGGTGAGGCGGTCGAGATAAAGGTCCGCGGGGTGGGTGGCGCGGTCGTGGACGCCGAAACCGTAATTTACGGCGGCGGCGAGAGTGCCCGCATTGCGTGCGGTCTGCACGTCCACTTCGGAGTCGCCGATTAGCATGGCTTCGGCAGGGACGGCGCCGAATTCGCGAAGAATCGTTTGCGCGCCGAGCGGATCGGGCTTTTTGGTTTCAAAACTGTTGCCGCCGTAAACGGCGCGAAAATATTTTGCCAAGCCGAGCGCTTCAAGGATGCGCTTGCTGATGCGCACCGGCTTGTTGGTGAGAATGGCCATGGGGAGCGCAGATAGATGTTCGAGCGCTTGCGGAACGCCGGGATAAGCGCAGGTCGAATCCATTTTGTGGTCTTCGTAGTAGGCGAGAAAAAACTTCAGTGCGCGCTCGCGCTCCACTTCCGTAGCGCCATTGCCCAAGGCCCGGCCGACAAGCTGCGGGGCGCCGTGGCCGATGTAGCCGGAGATAGTGTCTTCGTGCAGTTGCTCGCGGCCCAATTCGTGCAGCATGGCGTTTACGGAGCGGATCAAGTCGCGCTTGGAATCGATGAGCGTGCCGTCCAGATCGAAAATCAGCGCGAGCACGGAAGAAAAATTCGGGGCGGTCATGAGCTATACGATTGTAGATGAATGCGCGTCCGCAGCGGAAATGGCAGCCAGTTTTTCGTACCGTACCTCTTTATGCAAGTAAGGCAGTTCGATTCCTTGTCAGCGGGAGCCGTCTTGCGCTGAGATAGAGACTGGGATTTACCAGCTTTCGGACCAGCAGGTGCACCATGAAATCTAGCGCCAAGTACATCGCCGCCATCATTTTCGTGATGTGTCCCACAGTTTCTCGGGCGCAGAGCGTCGGTCAAGTGGAATGCCCGCGTTCGGCGGGGTACGTCTATCTATACAGCTCCATGATCACTCTGGATGTGCGCACGACGTTGCAGTGCGGAGAACAAGTACAGATCACCGGGCGGTACGACTACTACTTCGGGGTGCGCACAGCCAAGGGCGAGCTAGGCTACGTCCCCGTGGACAGTCTCCTTCTGCTGAAGGACAAGCCGGGCGCCAAAGCGCCGCAATCAGCGCCTGCCCAACCGCCCAGAGAGCGCATTACCTACGACGCGGTGAAACCGGAAGCTCCGAAACCGCCGCCCTCACCTTCGGAGCTCACATTGCTCAACGGCACACCGATTCGTGTGATTCTCGGTAAGACCCTTTCTTCCGCAAGCTCACATGTCGGCGACGCTGTGGAACTGAAAGTCCTAGAAGAAATCGACGTGGATGGCCTCTGCGTGATTCCCGCGGGCGCATCAGCCACTGCCATCGTGAAGGAGGCCGAACCCAAGAAGCGCATGGGCCACGGAGGCAAGCTGGGCTTGAGTATTGATTCAGTCCGTCTGAGCAACGACCAAAAGGCCGCGGTACGCTCTTACCAGGAGAGCTCGGGTACAAATAGCTCGACAGGAGCAGTACTCCCTCTGGCCACCGGCAAAGACGTGGTGATCACGCAAGGAACGGAGTTCACCGCGTACGTCGATGGAGACTTGCACCTGAAGAAAGAAGCATTTCAGCCCGCAAAGGACAGCGGCACCCCGGCGTCCGCACCCCACGCGCAAAACCCATCTCATCCGCGCTGAATTTAAAACCCCAGCCCGGGAACAACCTCGGCCAGTCCGCGAACGTCGCCCGCCGAAGGCCGGCGTACGGCGAAACCATTCCGGCACTGCAATGCATCCGTACTTGCCATTGAGCGTAGCACTTGGCAGACTTTGCGCGTGATCATTGGCCTCTTTCCCGAGCTGGACGCCCCCGGCGGGGTGCAACGTGCCGGCCGCCACCTGGCAGCCGTCCTCACGGAATTTGCCGCCAGCCGCGGCATGGAGTGCCGCCTGCTCAGCTTGAATGATTCGCCGGAGCTGCATCGGATGACTCTGGGAGGACGCGAATTCGTATTTACGGGAAGCGCGCGCGCGAAAGGGCAGTTCACGGCGGCGGCAATAAAAGCTGCGCGCCGAAAGGCAAAACTGGTGCTGGCCGCGCACCCCAATCTGGGACCGGTAGTGCAGGCGATGAAACTGGTGGCGCCGCGGATGAAGAGCATCCTCTACGCGCACGGAATCGACGTGTGGGAGCCGCTAAAGGGATTGCGGCGGCGTGCGCTACGCCACGCAAATTTGGTGCTGGCACCCAGCCGGGATACGGCCGATCACGTTGCATCGGAGCAAGGGGTGGCGCGCGAAAAAATTCGCGTGCTGCCCTGGGCGCTCGATCCGGAATTCGAGGCGCTGATTTTGCCGGGAGCACGAAGCGCTCCGCCAAATGAGTTTCCGGCCGGGCGGGTGATTTTGGCGGTGGGCCGCTGGCTGGCGACGGAACGATACAAAGGCATGGATACTTTGATTACGGCACTGCCCAGGTTGCTGCCGAGCTGGCCCGAACTGCAATTGGTTTTCGCCGGAGCAGGTGATGACCGGGCCTGGCTCGAGGACCTGGCGGAACAAAACGGCGTCAACCGTCACGTGCATTTTTTGACTGGGTTGAGCTACCCGGAACTTGCTGCGTGCTACTCCGCGTGCGAGATTTTTGCCTTGCCCAGCCGTGGCGAAGGATTCGGCTTCGTGTACCTGGAGGCGATGGCGTGCGGCAAGCCGGTGATCGGAGGAGCGCACGGCGGTGCGCCGGAGATCATCCAGGACGGCGTGACCGGCTACCTGGTGCCGCACGGCGATGCAGTGCAGCTTGCTACTTCCATCGAGGCGCTGCTGGCAGACCCGGCGCTTTCGAAAGAGATGGGTGCACGCGGAAAACAGCGCGCTGAGCATGAGTTCCGCTTCAACAGCTTCGCGAAATCACTGAAAAAAGTTCTGCGCGACCAATGCGAATCCTGAACGTCACGGAAACGTACGCACCTTTTCTCGAATTCGGCGGCCCACCGGTGAAAGTGCGCGCGCTTTCCGAAGGGCTGGCGCAACGAGGGCACCAAGTGACGGTGCTCACGGCCGACTGGGGGCTGGAAAAACGGCTGCAAACGCCGGGAGAAAAAAGCCCAGCGGAACGGTCACCGTTTGGCTGGCGGCGGAACGAGAATGGCGTGCAGGCTATTTATCTTCCAACGTGGATGCGTTACCGCACGGTGAGCTGGAACCCGGCGGTAAAGCGTTACCTCCGGGCGCGGTTGCAGAATTTCGATGTCGCGCACATCTTCGGACTCTACGATCTGCTGGGTCCGGCGGTTGCCGCTGCCTGCGGCAAGCGAAGCCTGCCGTACGTCGTCGAGCCGATCGGGATGTTCGTGCCCATTGTGAGGAATGTATGGCTGAAGCGGATGTATCACGCGCTTTGGGGACGCCGGATGCTCGCGGGAGCAAGCGCCGTGGTTGCCACGTCGGACCTGGAAATGGAAGAACTTGCCGCGGGAGGCGTTTCCCGCGAGAAGGTGAGACTTCGGCGGAATGGCGTGGAAGTCCCGGGTTCCTGGCCTCCGCGCGGATCCTTTCGAAAAGCCCACAATATTCCGCCGGATGTGAAACTGGTTCTCTTCCTGGGACGTCTATCGAAGAAGAAGAGTCCAGATCTACTCCTGCGGGCTTTTGGGGAACTGTTGCAGCGGTCTGCGGGAACACCAATAATGCTTATCTTTGCGGGGCCTGAGGAGGGGGGGATCCGGGTGCAACTGGATCAAATGGCTTCGCAACTTGGAGTGCAATCGAGGGTTCGATTCGTCGGGCCGGTGTTTGGAGAGTCCAAATGGGCTGCGTACCGGGACGCAGATGTTTTTGTGCTTCCTTCGCAGAACGAGAACTTTGGGAACACGGCCGCTGAAGCGGTGGCCGCGGGGACTCCCGCGATTGTGACGGAGCATTGCGGAGTGGCTCCGCTGCTGGCGAATGATGCAGGGCTGGTCGTGCCCCACGAAACCGGGGCGCTGACCAATGCCCTCGAGCGAATCTTGGGAGAGCCCGAACTTCGCGAACGGCTCGCGGCAGGGTGTGCGCAGGTGGCAGCGAGGCTCGGGTGGGAGGAGCCCGTCGCGGAGATGGAAGCGCTCTACGAATCGCTTTACGGGGGGCTTGCCACCAGGCAGGCGCAAGAGGGAGAATCCAACGTGCTGAATAAGTCGTGACCGCGCGGCCACATCGACTTTTTCGAACGATCTGGTGGGGCAGCAATCTGCTCCTTGCCTTAGCAATAGTGTCTCTGGCCTATACCGGCGTCCGGGAGTATTCCGTGCGCCGGTATCTCGACGGCTTCTCGGACGCGATTGCCCCCAGCATCTTGCCGGCGGAGCCGAAAATTCAGGCCATTCTGGACTGGATGCGCATCGAGCCGTCGCGGGCCGTCGCGGTTAACCCCGATGCGCTCTCGCGGCGCGATCCCTACGTCACGCTCAACTACCTGCAGTTATTGCGTGTGTGTGGAACGGCAACGAATGCGTTCTTGAATCTCGCGCGAGAGGATAACCTACAGGTGCGCCGCCTGCTTCTGCTGACCCCTGACGGCAACACGAAGCATGTCGTCACCGAAGTGCTCATCGACCGACGCTGGATTGTCGTCGACCCGACCTACCGCATGATCATGAGGAACGCACAGGGACGACTTCTAACGCGTCAAGAGCTTCAGAACCCGGCTATCTTCGAGCAAGCGGTGAGTTCCATTCCGAACTATCCGCGGGAGTACACCTACGAGCATTCTGCTCACGTGCGCTTAGAACGAGTGCCGCTTTTCGCGGTACTACATCTGCGTAGGGTTCTTGACGGCATCTATCTTGGCTGGGATGAGGCCGTGGACTGGAGCCTGCTGCTGGAACGCGAGTCTTTCTTTTATGTGATGCTCTCCGCCACGGCGACGATGTTCTTTTTGTTGCTGCGGGTCGCGCTTGCATGGTATGCGGACCGCCGTTTGAAAATTCCGCGCTTCCGTTTGCGGACGAAAGCCGTGCGCGCCGGCGCCGCCCTCTTTTCCGCGCCGGAGATCAAGCAGTAGCGTGTGCGGAATATGCGGCGTCGCGTTCGCCTCGCGTAGCGCCAAGGCTGAGTCTCGCGTACGCGCGATGACGGCGGCGATGCGCCATCGGGGCCCCGACGAAGAAGGTTTTCTTGTGGGCCATGCGCGGGCACCGGGATTGGCGTTGGGGATGCGCCGTCTCAGCATCATCGATCTCGCCGGCGGCCAGCAACCGATCTGGAACGAAACCAAGGACGTCGCCGTCATCTTCAACGGCGAGCTCTACAACTATCGAGACCTGCGCGAACGCCTGTCGCTCTGCGGCCACCATTTCGTCACACAATCGGACACGGAAACTCTGGTTCATGCGTGGGAAGAGTGGGGCGAAGACGCGCTTAGCGAACTCCGCGGCATGTTCGCGTTCGCTTTGCTTGATCTTCGGGAACGTTACGCCACCGCGCCGATTCTCTTCCTGGCTCGCGATCCCCTGGGCATCAAGCCGCTTTATTACACGCAAACGCCCGAGGGTTTTGCTTTTGCTTCAGAAGTTCGCGCGTTGCTCGCCGCCGACGCGGCGCCCAAACATCTTTCGCAGGATGCCCTCACGGCTTATTTGCTTTTCGGAAGCGTCTCGGAGCCCGTGACGCTTCTCGAAGGAGTGTTTTCTCTTCCTCCGGGACATCGCATGCTCTTGCACGTTCCGGAGCGGCGGCGCACGCCGCGCGCGCGTCCCTGGTGGGATCCCGCGGTTTCGCCCGCGGCTCGCGATCCTCGCAAGCCGCAAGATTTTTCGAGCGCAGTGAAGAAATTACGCCCGTTGCTGGAAGATGCCGTGAGCGCGCACCTCATCGCCGACGTGCCGGTGGGCCTGTTTTTGTCGAGCGGGCTGGACTCCGGCGCGATCGCGGCGCTAGCAGCTAAAGCGCGAGCTGGAATCCAGAGCTTCACGCTGACGTTTCCAGGCACGGCGTTCGATGAAGCAGAGCTTGCGCGCGTGGTGGCAAACCGGTGCAAGACGAAACACACCGAAGTGCCATTGAGTGGAGAGTCAGTTCTCGCGCGCCTCGATGAAGCGCTCGCGGCTCTCGACCAGCCCACCATGAACGCCATCAATACTTATTTTGTTTCGTGGGCCGCGCGACAAACTGGACTAAAAGTTGCGTTATCGGGGCTGGGGGGCGATGAACTTTTCGCGGGCTATCAGACTTTTGCGGATACGCCACGCCTTTCGAAACTGATCCGCTGCGCGTGGTTTGTGCCGGCGGCGTTGCGGCGAATGACAGCTTCACTCGTTGCGGGCATTGCGGCGAGGCAAGCTTCGCGGGATTCTGGACGCAAAGCCGCGGCCGCGTGGGCCTATCCTGACAGTCTGCCCCATCCTTATTTTTTCACGCGGACTTTATTCCCCCCCGGGCAGCTCGAACGAATTATCGAGCCGCGATTTCGCCCCAGCACGGTGGGCGCGGACGGAGTCACGCTCGAGCCAACGTGGCTGGGCTGGCTGCAACGAACGGCCGACGAAGCGCGCAAGTTGGAACCAGTTGCGGGAGTTTCCTGGCTGGAGATGCGCACATACATGGCGAGCACGCTGCTGCGGGACACTGATTCCGTGAGCATGGCGCAATCGCTGGAAGTTCGCGTGCCGCTCCTCGATACGCCGGTGGTTGAATTTATGGGGGCGCTATCAGACGTGGCGCGCCGCCGCCCGGGAACGAAAAAAGCACTGCTCGTGGAAGCGCTCGGCGATTTGCTACCGCCGGAGATTCTCGCGCAGCGTAAACGCACGTTTACACTGCCGTGGGAAGAATGGCTTCGCGGGCCGCTGCGCGCACGGATGGAAGCAAACTTCGCCGATCCCGCGCCAGCGCTGGCTGCATATCTTCGCCCCGGAGGCTTTCGCTCTGTCTGGACGGATTTTCTTGCCGGGAAAACTACCTGGTCGCGTCCGTGGTCCTTATATGTGCTGAACGAATGGTGCCGCCGACACTTGGCCGCATAAACTGCCGGCTGGGTTACACTGACAAAATCGCACGATGAATATTCTTGGGATCAATGCGTACCACGGAAACGCTTCGGCGGCGATTGTCTGCGACGGCCGGCTGATCGCCGCGGTCGAGGAGGAACGCTTCAACCGCGTGAAGTACGCAGCGGGATTTCCCGCACAGGCGATCCGCTATTGCTTGAAGGAGGCCGGCCTCACGCTTGCAGACATCGATCACGTCGCGGTGCCACGAAATCCGTACGCACGGCTGGGCACAAAGCTTTTTTATGCGCTGCGCATGCCGTCGTTCGCGCGCGAACGAGCCAAAGTCCTGGTGAAATTCACGGGGATTCCCGAGGCTTTGGCTTTGGCGTTTGAAGCCGATCCCAAAAAGTTAGGCGCAAAGTTTCACCGTATCGAGCACCATCAGGCGCACTTGGCGAGCAGTTTTTTCGTCTCGCCGTTCGAACGCGCCGCGTTGCTCTCCGCTGATGGCCTTGGCGATTTCGCCAGCACGATGTGGGGCGCGGGCGCAGGCAGCCGCATGAGCATTGATGGGGCGGTGGCTTTTCCCCATTCGCTGGGACTGTTCTACAGCGCGGTGACGCAATATCTCGGCTTCCTGAAATTCGGCGACGAATACAAAGTCATGGGGCTCGCGGCATATGGCCAACCCGGGCAGCTCGAGGCCTTCCGCGACATCGTGCGTTTTGATGGCCGCTCCAACGGGAACGGCTTCCGCCTGGGGCTCGACTATTTCTCGCATCACCGCACCGGCCCAGAAATGTCCTGGGCCGAAGCCGATAAGACGCCGGTGCTCGGCAAAATGTTTTCGGATGAAATGGCGAAACGTCTTGGGCCGGTTCGCGCGCCCGAAGATGCGCTGGAGGAACGGCACCGCAATGTTGCATGCTCATTGCAAACGCGGCTCGAAGAAGTTTATCTCGGCATGTTGAAAAAACTCGGCGAGCGAAGCGGGCTCAAAGCCGTGTGTCTCGCAGGCGGCGTGGCTTTCAATTGCGTCGCGAACGGAAAGATTTTCGACGCCACACCGTTCGAACGGGTCTACGTTCATCCGGCAGCCGGAGACGCAGGTTTGGCAGTCGGCGCCGCGTACTACATCTGGCATCAGAAGCTTGGCAAGCCGCGCTCTTTTGTGATGGACCATGCATACTGGGGGCCGGGCTATTCGCGCGAAGAAATCCGCCGCGCGATTGATTCGAACGACCTGGCGCAGAGCGGCCATACCGTCACCGAATTGGGCGAAGAAGAACTGCTCCAGCGTGCCGCTGCGATCATCGCGGATGGAAAAATTCTCGGCTGGTTTCAGGGCCGCGCCGAATGGGGACCGCGCGCGCTGGGCAATCGCAGCATCGTCGCCGACCCGCGCCGTCCGGAAATGAAGGAAATTCTCAACCGGCGAATCAAGCACCGCGAAATCTTTCGGCCGTTTGCGCCTTCCATCCTGGCGGAAGCCACCGGCGAATACTTTGAGAAGTCGTACCCCTCGCCCTTCATGACTGTGGCGTACGCCGTGCGCCCGGAAAAGCGCGACAAGATTCCCGCGCCAACGCACGTGGACGGCACGGGCCGGCTACAAACCGTGACCCGTGAGGCCAATCCCCGGTATCACGGGCTCATTTCCGCATTCCGCGATCTCACCGGCGTGCCCGTCGTGCTTAATACCTCCTTCAACGACAACGAGCCCATCGTCTGCCGCCCCGAAGAAGCCATCGATTGCTTCCTGCGCACGCGAATGGATGCCCTGGTCCTCGGCGATTTTCTCATCTGCCGCGTTTAGCCCAGTCCAGCCCCAATTTTGGAATTCACGGCTACTAGCAAAGGATCGCGAGTTATGGCAAGCTCTTGGGCATGGGAAATAAAGATAAAGGTAAACGTGAAGTCAAAAAACCGCCGAAAAAGAAACCAACCGCTCACGAGCTGGCTCGGGCGGCGGCGCCAATCTTCAAGAAACCTGCCTAAAATCGCCAGGCGACTGCGCCCCGCACAGAGACGGAACTCTGTACAATCCTTCCGTGCGAATTCTGTTGCTGAATCTCTATTACCCTCCAGACACTTCCGCGACGGCAAAGATGGCGCGAAGCGTCGCTGAGGCGCTCTCCATCTCTCACAAAGTGACGGTACTCTGCGGACGGCCGTCCTACGAGCCCACCGAGCGCAGGCCGTGGCATCTTTTTCAAACGGAGCAAGCCGGGTCGGTGCGTATCATCCGCGCCGGTTCGACGGACTTTCCGCGCTGGGACATGAAAAAGCGCGTGATGAACTATCTCAGCTACGTGGTGCTGACGATTCCGCGGGCGCTCTTTGTGCCCTGCGACGTAGTGGTGGCGATGACCGATCCGCCGTTTCAGGGCATCGTCGGCGCGATCGTCGCCCTGCTGAAACGCAAGCCATATGTCTACAACATCCGGGACATGTACCCGGACATGGCTGTGGGCGGGTCGATCGTCCAGCCCGGCAGGCTCGCGAAGACTTGGGAAAAACTCCATCGCTGGGCGCTGCGCCGCGCGGCACGCGTGATCGTTCTCGGTGAAGACATGCGCGCGCGAATTATCGCCAAAGGCGTGGAACCATCCCGCGTGCTGGTCGTTCGCGATGGAACCGAAATTCCTCCGCCGAATGCACCTCTTCCGGTTCCCGATCCCGAAGTTGTCCGGACCATCCGAGGGAGTTTCTCGTTCGTTGTGGTACACGCCGGCAACCTCGGCTTCTATGGCGCGTGGAACACGCTCGTTACCGCCGCGCGCAATCTGGCGAATGAAGGTGTGGGATTCGTGTTTGTAGGCGATGGCGCGCAGCGCGCACAAATCGAGGCCTCGGCCACGGGTTCCGGCAATATCCGTTTTCTGGATTTTTTTCCGGCGAGCAAGATTCCGTCCGTGCTCGCGGCCGCCGATGCGCACGTCATTACTGTCAAGCGCGGGTTGGAAGGGGTGGTGGTGCCCAGCAAAATGTACGGGATTCTGGCCGCGGGCAAACCCATCGTCGCGGTTGCGCCGAAGGAAACCGATGCCGTGTCGCTGGGACTTCAGCGCGGATTTGCCGTAGCGGCCGACCCGGACCGCCCAGCGGAAGTTGTCAGCGCCGTGCGCGCCCTTGCTTCCGATGCCAACAAATTGAAAAAAATGGGCGAGGCGGCGCGGGCCGCTGCAACTGATTATGATAGAGTCAAAGAATTACAAAAATTCGTGGAAATCATCGACGACCTGACGATCCACTAGAAAATCGAGGAGACGTGAGCGCGTGACGACAGAGGATGGATTTTGGGCGGGCAAGACTGTCTTGGTGACTGGTGGAGCCTCCTTCATCGGCTCTACGCTTACCGATCAGCTCGTGGCGCGAGGCGCAAAAAAAATTCGCATCGTCGATGACCTGACCAGCGGCCATCTGGACAACCTCCGCCAACATCTGGGCACCAGCAAAGTGGATTTTCTACACGCCGATTTGCGGGAGCCTGGCGTGACGCGGGCGGCGATGCACGGTGTTGACACCGTTTTTCATCTGGCTGCGGACCACGGTGGGCGCGGCTACGTGGATCTCCACCAGGCTGGCCCAGCCTCGAATTTTTTCCTGGACGGGCTCGTTTTTGCCGAAGCGCTCAAAGCCAAGGTAAAAAAAGTGGTGTTTGCTTCTTCCGGCTGCGTGTATCCAAACTTCCTGCAATCGGACACCAAGAAAGAGCTCTATCTCACCGAAGATCTCACCAAAGGCCCGAACGACGCCGACAACACCTACGGCTGGGCCAAGCTGATGGGCGAATTCACTCTGCAGGCCTACGCGAAAGAACACGGAATGGGCGCGGCTTCCTGCCGCTACTTTACCGTGTACGGTCCGCGCGGAGTGGAGAATCATGCGGTCATGGCCATGATCGCCCGCGCTTTCCTGGGCCAGAATCCTTTCGAAGTATGGGGAGATGGCACGCAAATCCGCAACTGGACTTACATTGATGACATCGTCGAGGGCACCATCCTGGCAGGAGAGAAAATCAACGACGGCACGCCAGTAAACCTGGGAACGATGGAGCGTATCCGCGTCATCGATTGTGCGAAAATGGTTTGCGAACTCACCGGACACAAAGCCGAAATAAAGCTCCTGACCAACATGCCCACTGGCCCGCTCAACCGCGTCGCTGACAATTCCCGCGCCAAGAAGCTTCTCGGCTGGGAACCGAAGGTGCTCTTCCGCGAAGGCCTCAAGCGCACCATTGACTGGTACTACGCCACCCGCGACAAGGAAGAGGTGAAGCGCATCTTCACCCGCATGCTCACCGAAAGATAGGAACTTAGTAGGTTACAATTGAGTCGTTCAGATTAGCGATGCCAATTGCCGTGAAACTAAAATCGCAGTATGGTGTTAAGGCTGCGTGGGGCAGCCATTTGTTAGCTCATCTTGGGAGCCGGATCCCCAATCCGGCGGGAATCATGTGAGGCGTCGGCTTCATCCGCTAGGCTGGATTCGGTTCACCTGAATAGTAAGAGGATTGATGGCCGCGGGACTGCTCGCTTTTTTCATAGCTCTATTTGCGTCACTCATGCTGGTTGTTCCCGTGCGCGCGTTGGCACTGCGGGTCGGAATGGTCGACCTGCCGGGACCGCGCAAGGTCCATCTGACGCCGATCCCTCTTCTTGGCGGTCTTGCGATGTATGCGGCGGTGGTGATCGCTGTGCTCTTCGCCTTTAACGGGCCGGCGCGCGCGCAGATCGTAGGCATCCTCATCGGGGCGACGCTCGTCGCGGCTGTCGGCATCCTCGACGACCGCGGCTTGCTCCATCATCAGATTAAATTGTTTGTGGGCATGCCGCTGGCAGCCGGGATCCTGCTAGTCAGCGGAATCCGCGCGCAGGTTTTCAGCGTGCTCCTCGGAGAACGTGTCGGCGATTTTCTGGACATCGCTCTTACGGTAGTTTGGGTGGTGGGCATTACCGCCTCGTTCAGCATCCTGGACCATATGGACGGCTTGTGCGCGGGCGTCGCTGCCATGGCTTCCGTTTTTTTCGCCATGCTCGCTTATTTGAACGGCCAGACGCTGGTCACCACGCTGGCCGCTGCCGTTCTAGGCGCCGCCACCGGGTTTCTGCGCTGGAATTTCAAGCCCGCGAAGATTTTCATGGGCGATGGCGGCGCGATGTTTCTCGGATTCTTGATGGCTACTCTGGGGCTAAAGCTGCGCCTGGAGAACTCCAATCACCTATCCTTGTGGCTGGCGCCGGTTCTGATCCTGGGTGTGACAATTTTCGACACGACGCTGGTCACCATTTCCCGTTCGCGGCGCGGGCTGCTGCCTTTCGCAACCCCAGGGAAAGACCACGCCGCTCACCGGCTTTCGAATCTCGGTCTTGGCCATCGCGGCGCCGTGCTCACGCTGTATGTGCTCGGCGCTATCGGCGGTGGCTCAGCCGTGCTCGTCAGTTACCTTTCGACACTCGGAGCCCTCGTCATTGGTTCGATCGCACTCGGAATCATTTTCCTCGGCGTCATCTATCTCGAGCGCGCCCCGTACGAGCGCCAGGCTCGGAAGCCTGTTTCGGCATCCTAAAGACAACAGCCGCGCTCGAATGCATTTATCCTTCACAGATCTTGAAACGCGTGCGTGTGTTGGCCCTTGGTGATGGATTCGCTATACTTAGCTTGCGCCCGTTTACCCACACCTTAATGCAGCCCCCACGGTCGAACGGGAAGCAGGGAAATCTCTGGCGTGCGACCCCTGTCGTGTAGAATTCGCGGCTAATAGCATTTTCTTGGAAATATGGAAACTGTGGGAAACACAGAAGAAAAGACTCAGTCTGGACCAGCCCGCCGGGAAGTGATCGTTGTGGGAGGCTCCGCCGCGGGACTCTTCACCGCCGCAAGCGTGGCGCGCGGCGGCCGGCCCGTGCGCGTGCTGGAATCAAAACCGCAATTCGAACCGGCACCGCGCACGCTGATCGTTACCGACCACTTCCGCCAGCAAATGGGAGCGGGCGCCCGCGAAAGCATCATCAACGAGATTCGCAGGTTCGAACTTTTCACCGATGGCCGCTCCGCCCAGGTCGCTTTAACCAAGCCCGATCTCATCATCGAACGTTCGCGCCTGATTTCCGCGCTGGCCCGAGAGGCCGAACAAGCGGGCGCGTCGCTATCGTTCGATACTCGCTTCCTGGGAATCGGCCCGAACGCCCGAGGCTTGCGGCTGGAGGTTGAATCCGGAGGCAAGCGCCAGGAGTTGCACGCCGATAGTGTCGTCGGCGCGGATGGCGCAGCGAGCCGGGTGGCACGCGCCGCCGGCTGGCCGGCCATTGAAACCGTTCCGCTCGTTCAAGCCATCGTGCGTTTGCCGAAAGATTGCTCTCCCGATACGACTCGCGTCTGGTTCGTGCCCGATGATACGCCCTACTTTTACTGGTTGATTCCCGAATCGCCGGAACGCGCGGCGCTGGGTGTGATCGGCGAGCACGGCACAAACACAAAGCGCTGTTTCGAACGCTTCCTAGAAAAGAAACATCTGGAGCCGCTCGAATGGCAAGGCGCGCGCATCCCGGTCTATCGCGGTTGGGTGCCGGTGCGCCGCCAAATTGGCAAGGGCGAAGTTTATCTGGTCGGTGACGCTGCCGCGCAAGTCAAAGTTTCCACCGTCGGCGGAATCGTTACAGGTTTCCGCGGGGCTCTAGGTGTCTCGCAAGCTCTTTTGCAAAATGGCAAGAGCGGCGAGCTTGCTGCCTTGCGCCGCGAATTAGGAACGCACTGGCTCATCCGCCGCGCGCTGCACCATTTCGATCAAGAAGACTATTCTCAGTTGGTGGATCTGCTCGACGCTTCGACGCGGCAATCGCTTGGCGAAATCAACCGTGATGAGTCCACTCGTCTATTGTGGAACGTGGTGCGGCGCCAGCCTCGCCTGGTACTTCTGGGCCTGCGCGGCCTACTGATGGGAAAAGCGGAGAGGAGTTAGCCCCCTAGGGAGGCTTCGAATCCACTAGTCTAAATGAGACTACAGAGAACCGGGCTACTGATGGCAACAACTTTCGATGAAACACTTTGTTTCGTCTGCTGGAATCATTCACAATAAACGTTTCAGAGGTCGCTTTGCCCGGGGCCCTGCCCTCCGGAGTCGATCACAGGAGAGTTCGTTTTGCGTCTATCAGTTATCGGTTGTGGATACGTTGGTCTCGTCACAGGAGCTTGCCTTGCCGAAGCCGGGCACGATGTCGTTTGCACGGACATCGACAGCGAGCGCATCGCCAAGCTCAATGCCGGCGGCGTCCCCATCTACGAGCATCATCTCGACCAGATTCTCACCTCCGCCCACAAAGCCGGGAAAATTTCTTATACGGCCGACGCCGGCGAAGCCATCCGCTCTGGAGATGCCATCTTTATCTGTGTGGGAACACCTCCGAAAGATTCCGGCGAAGCCGACCTTTCCGCCATCGACAATGTCGCTCGCCAAATCGCCGCCGAGGCAAAAACGCCCAAGCTCGTCGTTGAAAAAAGCACCGTCCCGGCGCGCACCGGGCTGGAGCTCAGCCGCGCCCTTTCCGCGTACTCCAAGATCAGCAGCGTGAAACACCGGGTCGCTTCCAATCCCGAATTTCTTCGCGAAGGCACCGCTGTCGCTGATTTTTTCCACCCGGACCGCATTGTCGTCGGCGTCGAGGATCCTTCCTCCGCCGCCGAACTGCGCGAAATCTATCGCCCCATTCTCGAAAAAAGTTTCCGCTGCCCGGTGCACAATGGAACCTGCCCCCCGGGCCACAAAGCCGAATTCCTCGTCACTACCATCAACAGCGCGGAGCTCATCAAGCACGCTTCCAATTCTTTTCTCGCGCTGAAAATCAGTTATGCCAACGTCATCGCCGATCTCTGCGAAAAGATCGGCGCCAACGTCGAGGAAGTGACCCATGCAATGGGGCTGGACGCGCGCATCGGCGGACAATTCCTCAAGGCCGGTCTTGGCTACGGCGGTTTTTGTTTTCCAAAGGATGTGCAGGCTTTCATTCACTTGTCTTCCAAGGTCGGCGTGGACTTCGACATTCTGAAGGCCACTGAACGCGTCAACAAGCAGCGTATTGACCGCTTTTTTGAAAAGATTCACCAGGCTTTATGGGTAGTCAAGGGCAAGCGCGTCGCCGTCCTTGGCTTGGCTTTTAAGGCCAACACCGACGACATCCGCTTCGCCCCCGCGCTGGAAGTGGTGAAGCGCCTCCTCGAAGAAGGCGCGTCCGTGCATGCCACCGACCCCGAAGGCATGTCGCGCACGAGGACTCTCTTTCCCACGGTTCACTATCACGCGGATCCTTACCAGGCCTTGCAAGACGCCGATGCAGCCCTTGTTTGCACGGAGTGGGATGTTTTCCGCAAACTCGATTGGGATCGCGCCGGAAAACTCATGGCCCGCAAACTGGTGATTGACGGCCGCAATCTCTATACGCCCCAAGCCATGCGCGAAAAAGGCTTCGAATACTACTCCTTCGGCCGCGAATAGCTGTTGCGTCCGACGCTCGAAATGCCGGCCTTCCGTCTCCAATTTTGCAGCGCGGACATTTCCATTTCTATTTTCACTTTTCTATTTTCTTATTCTTCTGAAACACTTCTTTAAAATACGCCAGCGTCATCTTCAGCCCATCTTCCAACCCCACCTTGGGCTCCCACTTCAGTATCCGCCTCGCTTTAGAAATGTCCGGGCAGCGCTGTTTCGGATCGTCTTGCGGCAGCGGTTCAAAAACAATCGGCGGGGCATTCTCAAAATGCTTTCGGATGCGCTCGGCGAACTCCAGAATGGTGATCTCCTGCGGGTTGCCAACGTTTGTCGGGAGATGCTCGTCCGACATCATCAAACGGTAGATCCCTTCAATGAGGTCGGAGACATAGCAGAAGCTGCGCGTCTGCTTTCCATCTCCGTAAATCGTCAGCGGCTTGCCGCTCAGCGCTTGATACACGAAGTTGGGCAGCGCGCGCCCGTCATTCAAGCGCATTCGCGGCCCATAGGTATTGAAGATTCTCACAATATGCGTGTCTACCTTGTGATACCGGTGGTACGCCATGGTCATAGCTTCGGCGTAGCGTTTTGCTTCGTCGTATACTCCGCGCGGGCCGATGGGATTCACGCGTCCCCAGTATTCCTCGTGCTGTGGGGAGATTTCCGGGTCGCCGTAGCATTCGCTCGTGGAAGCCAGAAGGAACTTCGCATTCTTGGCGAGTGCTAGTCCCAATGCATTGTGGGTTCCCAGTGCGCCGACCTTCAGCGTCTGGATCGGCAACTTGAGGTAGTCCACCGGGCTTGCAGGGGACGCGAAATGCAGCACGTAATCCACGGGACCCGCCACATCAATGTAATTTGAGACGTCCCCGCGAACGACTCGGAACTTCGCGTGGTTCATCAGATGCGAGACGTTCGAGTCGACCCCAGTGATAAGATTATCAAGCGCCAGGACGTCCCATCCTTCCGCAAGCAAACGCTCGCAAAGATGCGACCCCAGAAATCCCGCCCCACCGGTCACCACGGCCCGCATGCATCCTCCTCCAAAAAATCAATTGGACAGTGTATCGTGCCCCGCTGGAACATCCAATCGTCTGATTCTGATCAACGCGGAGAACATAGAGGAGACCCTATCGGCCTGATGCTCCGCCATGGTAGTAAAGGTGGATCACCATTCGTTCGAAGCGTGCATACGTTTGTGAGGTTTCGGTAAAGAATGGATAGCGGACCGTGTAAAGCAATTTATTGGAGGAACTCGGGGTCGAGTGTGAACTTGCTGTGCACAGCAAAGCCAACTCCCTGCAGGCTAAATTCCACCGAATCGCGTCCGGGCCCGAGGAGAGGGGCGCCGTCGAGAGTCCGCGGAAAGAACAAATGCACGGAGGAGTTCGTGCCTGCACCAGTGAACTCAACTTCCAACGGGGCCACCGTGCCGCGGCGGATCTTGAGCGTCGCACGCAGGACCGGTTTTCCCCCTGGTGTCACCGCGAAAGGCTCGAAACCAGCGCGACCGGGTTGTTCGACTTTTACCGTGATAACGTATCGGTCTGCCGGAAGCCGCGGCGCTTGCGCCTGAAACACGGCGGCCGCGCGTTCGCCCAGTTCTTGAAGCCGCGCAAACGCCTGGGTCACAGGGGCGGCAGATTCCCAGCGCACTAGAAAGGCGGCGGAAGGAGAAAGCCTCGGCGCCGCATCAGGCGAGCGGGAGGAATCAACCGGCGCTTCGATTCGTCCTTTCTGCAAGCAATTCCCGTTTTGGTCGATGGCATCCGGGTCGCAGTGCATAGTGCCAGTGGGAATGCTGAAGCTCGCTTGACTCTCTTGATGGAGGAACACCACAACTTCCTGCCTCGCCCACGGCGACCGCCGCACCACCTTCAGGGCTTCCTCGCGCGACCACTGCCCGGGAGGCTTAAGCTTCCAGAAATCGTCCGCGCGAGAGATTGGCGACAGTCCAAGAAACAGGCTCACAAACGGCAGAATCGTTCGGAATGTCACCCCCCGCAGTGTGGCGCGGCGCTCATTTGCACGGCGCGCGTGCGTTATTTTGTCGATCGCCGTTTTGCCTGAAGCGCTCATTCTTCCGATCGCTCCACGGTTCTGACTGTACAATCTTCTTCCGTCTCCAACAACTTTTCTCCCAGCGCTGGTCCGAGGTGTCAGCATGAATCGTCGTGCCCCTCTAACTTGAGACGCACCATGCCCATCCTAAAACGATGGCCGGGTAATGCCGATTGACCGCTTCGACGGAGCGGGATAGCATGCGCCGGTTCCCAAATGGCGACTTCGGACAATCGTTCTGTGGTTTCTCTTCCGCGGTTTCGCGCTTGGCGAGTCCTCTCTGCAATCGTTGGCGGAGGGTTGGTCCTTGCCGCAGTAATCCTCTTCGGCGTGGGCCGTTGGCTGGTGGTGGAGGACCCGCTCGTGAAATCCAAAGCCATCGTCGTGCTCAGCGGCTCGATGCCATTGCGCGCCTTGGAGGCAGCGAAACTTTACCGCGACGGGTACGCGCCGGAAATCTGGCTTACGCGTTCCGCCGAACCTGGCGAAACTCTGAAAGACATGGGCATTCCGTTCACCGGCGAGGACTATTACAACAAGCTTGTTCTCATTCAGGAAGGAGTGCCCGCGGAGGCGATTCACGTCCTCGAGCCTCCTGTCGTGAATACCGTCGACGAAATCAAAGCCGCCGCAGCTGCTCTTACGCGCGAAAAGGGCGGCTCCGTGATCATCGTCACGACAAAGGCCCACACGCGGCGCGTGTGCCTGCTTTGGCGCAGACTCGCTCCCCGGCAGGATCGAGCCATCGTCCGCGCCGCCGCGGGTGATCCTTTCGATCCCCGGCACTGGTGGCGCACCACCGGCGATGCGCTCGATGTGGTGCGCGAAGTCCTGGGCCTTTTGAACGCCTGGGCCGGGCTGCCCCTGCATCCCGCGCACTGAAGTCGGCAGCGTAAAGGGAGGACGATTCTTAGAAAAAAAAGAAACGCTTGCGGCGCCTCGGAAGCAATTCATTTTCTACTTCGGGAACATGAGGCAGTTCGCGGCCCTCAAAGGCGGCAAGCGGATTGTCCTGGAACAACGCACGCGCCTTCTCCTGGCCAAACTGATTGAGGACCACTTTATGAGCAGGTTGCAGACGAAGTGGCCGCCCGCGGGTATTGTGCGCATCACTGGCCACGAAATGGATGAGCCCTTCGCCAATCCAGCGCAGCGCGTCCTGCTGGGCGCCAGCGCCGAAGCCTCCGTTCAGCGCGCCTCCGGTCACTTGAGCGAAACAGCCTTGCAGTACCCACTTTTTCAGGCGCTCGGGCCGCGAGCGCAAAATGGCGTTGCGCTCCGGATGGGTGATCACCGGCTGCACCCCGGCAAGCTGAATCTCGTGCAACGTCTGGTCCATCGAAGCCGGGATCGAAAACTCATTAAACTCCACAAGAAGAAAATGGCCCTGGTTGATGCAATATTGCCGGGCGTCCTTGCGCAACGACGCGAAATTTTCCGGATTGAGATGAAAATCGCAGCCGGTGGCGATTTTCAAACGGTTGCCGATCTTGGCTTGCAGTTCATCTCGAAGCTGGCGCACGCGCGCGAAATGGAACGAGTGTGCGCTGCTGGAGTGCGGCGTCGCAACCACATGCGTTATTCCGTCGGCAATCGCCGACTCCGCCATGGCCTCCGATTCTTCCATAGTCGCCGGGCCATCATCGAGGCCCGGCAGAATATGACAGTGCAAGTCGATCATCAGCGTGAACCGTCCTTAGCGCCCCCAGGCACTGAAGGCCTGCACCGCGCCGAGTGCGACCAAGATTCCGGCAAAAATCTGGCGCATCCTTTGCGGCCTTATCTTCTTAGCCAGCGTTCCGCCCGCGATGCCGCCCAGAAAGACGCCCGGGATCAGCAGCAAACCCGTTTTCCAGGAGACGAATCCTTCCCTCGAATACGCCATCAGCGCCAGCGCTCCCGTAGGTGGTATCAGCGCCACCAGAGAAGTCCCCTGCGCGCGATGTTGGCTGAACGCAAACAGCAGCCCCAGGAGGGGGATCAGAAGCACGCCGCCGCCGATCCCGAACATTCCTGATGCCACCCCGCAAACGCAGGCAATCGCGAAAATGCCGGCGCTTCTTGCCATGCCGCTGGCCTCAGCCACTTTCCTTCTCCACTCTCTCGCTTGCGGCGCGGCCCTCGAGTTGCCCCTTTCTCCAGAGCAGAAATCCAGACAGCGCGAGGAAGCAGCCAAAAAATCCTTTCAAGCTTCGGGATGGCATCGGAAGAGCGATCAGGCTCCCCGCATAAGAGCCCAAAAGCATACCGAGCGCGCACAGAATCCCTGCGTGCAAATCCACCTGCCCTTGCTTCCAGTACTCGCGGAGAGCGCCGAGCCCGATGGGGAGCAACAAAATGAAAAGCGAAGTTCCTTGGGCAAGGTGCTGGTCCATATGCAGCAGGTAAACCATCGCCGGCACCAGAACAACGCCGCCACCGATGCCCAGGAGGCCCACCAGCACACCAACGCCAAGTCCCAGCAGCAGAATGATGAATATCATGGGTGACCGGACTGCCCTGCGCGTATCATCTCGATAACATCGACTAGGCCCTACTATCTTCCACACTCCGGCCTCCCGCGGCAACTTTGTTGCGGGAAGTTGGAACGCTCGAAAACGCGCGCCTTTTTTTGTTTGTGCGGAACCTGTTATATTTACTTGTCTTTTTCACGTCGGTCGTGTGACCCGCGGGCCCCGGCCGGGTCGGGGTCTCCACCAAAGCGGAATCCCCCTAATCGTGAATCCCTTGACTCCGACTCACCCGGAGTCAGACAAAGAGGAGTGCGACGGATCTCATGCCCATCGACCGGAAACCCGAGTTTTTCAGAGGCGCGCAGTTAAAAGTTGGCATCATTGGCTGCGGCTACGTGGGCCTGCCCCTGGCGCTGCGCTTTGCCGAAGCGGGGCATAAAGTTACTGGATTTGATACCGATGCCGCCAAGGTGGCCATGCTCAATGCCGGCAAGTCCTACATCGAGCACATTCCGCAGAACAAGATCCAGCAATTCGTCAACAGCAGGCATTTCGGCGCCACTACCGATTTCGCGAAATTGAAGGAGGTTGACGCTATCATCATTTGTGTTCCCACCCCTCTGGACGAACGCCGCGAACCCGATCTGAGCTACGTCCGGCAGACCGCCACTGAGATTTATCCGCATCTGCAGAGGGGACAGCTCGTGGTCCTCGAATCGACGACATACCCGGGCACCACGGAGGAGCTCGTGCTTCCCATCCTGGAAAAAAGTGGTTTGCGCTGCCCCATCGTCACGGGTCCGGAAAACGAAAATGTCGCTTGTGATTTCTACCTGGCATTCTCGCCGGAGCGGGAAGATCCGGGAAACAAGCAGTACGGCTTGGCGCAAATTCCCAAAGTCGTTGGAGGTTTGAATCCGCCGAGCGGCCGCGCGGCAATCGCGCTTTACACTTCCGTAGTCGCCCGCGTCGTGCCAGTCAGCTCGACGCGCGCCGCGGAAATGGCCAAGCTGCTCGAGAATATTTTTCGCTGCGTGAACATCGCGCTGGTCAACGAACTCAAACAGCTTAGCCTGCGGATGAACATCGATATCTGGGAAGTGATCGACGCGGCGGCGACCAAGCCTTTCGGTTACATGGCGTTCTACCCGGGGCCGGGGCTGGGCGGCCACTGCATTCCCGTCGATCCCTACTACCTTTCATGGAAAGCTCGTGAATATGATTTTTCGACGCGCTTCATCGAGCTGGCCGGTGAAGTCAACACCGCTATGCCATATCATGTCGTCGACGCCGTCGCCAATTCGCTGAACGATCGCAAGAAAAGCTTGAAAGGCTCGCGGATCCTGGTTCTCGGCGTGGCTTACAAAAAAGACGTGGACGATTTGCGCGAATCGCCGACGTTGAAAATCATGCAACTGCTGCAGCAGCGCGGCGCTGCGCTCGATTACAACGATCCCTATTTTCCGCAGCTCCACAAGATGCGGCACTACAATTACGAAAACATGAAATCTGTGCCGCTCAATCCGCAGACGCTGGGAAGCTACGACGCAGTGGTAATCGCCACGGATCATTCTAGCTACGACTATGTGGGGATCGTGGACGCCGCCAAACTCATAGTCGACACGCGCAACGCCACACGCCGAGTGATGCGCCATCGCGAAAAAATCGTCCTCTGCTAGCCAAGCAGTTGATAGTCCCGGCCGAGTTGGGATCTTCCATCGCCAGTTGAAAACCAAAAGTAAGATCCATTGAAATTTTAGGTACTGATAGGTTATTTCAGGTTTTGCTGCCACTCGAGCAGCACCATGCACCTATAGTATTTTGGTGGTAGTACGGGACGAGCAGTCTACCCTCAGTCTTAAGAGATGGGGCAATAACCGATGAAATATTCGCGAAGTCTTGGGCAGCGATGGTGTTTTTCCATCAAGTGCACGGCTACTATAGCCGTGATACTTCTCAAGGCCTCGGCTTGTAGCGCCCAGGTCCAGGTCACTCCAGTAAGCCAGGCGCCCCAAGCCCCTTGGACTCAGGAGCTGAACAAATATCCCGGATTGCTTGACGAGTTTGCCCGCTTGTTCGACAAGCTCCAGCAGAGCCTACAGTTCCCCCTGGCGCGAAGCGAAAGCCGTCTATTGCCTCTGCTGCCCGAATCGACGATGTCGTACGGCGCGTTTCCCAACTATGGCGATGTCGCGCATCAGGCCCTGAACGTTTTCCGTCAGGAGCTTCAAGAGAGCTCAGTACTCCGCGATTGGTGGCAGCACGGCGAGCTGGCTGCGGCCGGGCCCAAATTCGAGGACTCTCTGGAGAAGTTCTATCAACTCAGCCAATACCTGGGAGAGGAAATCGTGGTGTCGGGCGCATTCCAAGGCCGGGAACCCAACCTGCTGATAGTTGCGGAAGTCCGCAAGCCAGGCCTGAAAAAGTTCCTGCAGCAAATGGTCGATGAACTTGCCGGCAAATCGAAGCCCGGTGTGCGCGTATTGGAGTCCCAGGAACTCGCCAATGCCAAGGACGCGAGCCCGTCGGAGGAACTCGTATTGCTGGTGCGTCCTGATTTTGTCGTCGCGTCGCTAAATCTCGCCACTTTGCGCACTTTTAGTGCGTGGCTGGACCGCGGCAGCCGCGGGTTTGGCTCAACTCCATTTGGCCAGCGGGTCGTTCAGGGATATGAAGGCGGTGTCACAGTTCTAGCAGCCGCTGATCTGCACACTATCTTGAACCAAGTTCCATCCGGCACTCAGCAGAGCCAGAAGACTTTCCAGGACAGCGGATTTGCCGACATGAAGTACCTGGTTTGGGAGCACAAGAATGTGGCCGGCCAGGCAGCCAGCCAGGCGGAATTGAGCTTTACGGCTCCACGGCATGGAGCAGCATCCTGGCTTGCCAGGCCAGCGCCCCTGGGCAGCCTGGATTTTGTCTCTCCCAAGACAATGTTTGCGGGCACCGTGGTGCTCAACAGCCCATCTCAGATATTTGAAGACGTCAGGGAGCTCACAACCGCCTCGAATCCCAACGCATTCGCAACGCTTGACCAGGCGCAACAGGGACTTAAACTCAGTCTCAAGGACGATCTGCTCCGCTACCTTGTTGGAGAGATCACCTTCGAGCTGGACAATGTCACTCCGCCGAAGCCCGAATGGAAGGCCATGCTCAAGGTCACCGACCCCGACCGTTTGCAACAAACATTGAGCACGTTGCTGGCGGTAGCGAATATAGAGCCTGTGCAGTCCAACGAGGGGGCAGTCACTTACCGTACCGTCAAAATTCCTTCGTCGCCAACGAGTTTCGAAATCGGCTATGCCTTTGTGGACGGGTATCTGATCATCGGTTCGAGCCGTGAAACCGTTGCGGAGGCCGTTCGCCTGCATAGGAGCGGTGAATCGTTGGGGAAGTCCAAGAAATTCCTGGCGTCGTTGCCGCCCGGCCACTCGCCGGCCGCTTCCGCATTGTTCTACCAAGACCCCATGGCCATGACGCTGCTGCAACTGCGGCAGGTAGCGCCAGAGATCGCGGGATCTCTTGCGCAGTTGGCCAAAGTGGCTACGCCGTCGGTGATCTGTGTTTATGGTGAGGAAGCTGCAATCCGCGAAGCGAGTATGAGCAACGGTATTGACGTCAGTGCAGTTTTGGTGGGGGCGGCAGTTGCCATTCCCAACCTGCTGCGCTCGAGAATTGCCGCCAATGAAGCGTCCGCGGTCGGCAGCGTCCGCACCGTGAATACCGCCCAAGTTGTCTATGCGACGGATTATCCGTCGAGAGGCTACTCACCCAATCTGGCCTCGCTTGGGACAGATCCCCGTGGACCTCGCGCCGTATCGCCCGACCACGCCGGACTCATCGACCAGACCTTGGCCAATGAAAGCTGTACCGCCGATGCCTGGTGTACGAAGTCTGGGTTCCAATTCAGAGTTACATCCCTCTGCAAGCAGCACCTGTGCAAAGAATATGTAGTGCTCGCTACTCCCGTCGACAGCAACACGGGAACAAGAAGCTTCTGTTCCACCTCGGACGGCGTGATTCGCTTCAAAGCCGCCCTCACTCTAACCTCGCCGGTCAGTGTCTCGGAATGCCGGGCGTGGCCCCCGCTGCAGTAGCAGAGTTCGAAAATTCTGACTCGCTACCAGGCGAGCCTATTTGGCTTTCAGGAGTTCCACGCGGGCGGTGGCGAAGGGCATGACGGCCTCGAGGAGGACGGGCGTGTGCGTGGCGTTATTCGCAAAGTACAGAAGGAAAGAGGCGTCTTTCATCTCTACACCGTTATCGAGGACGCGGATTGAGATTTTTGAGGCGGTGTAATTTCCCGCCGGAACGCTCACACTCGCGGAGGCAGAGGTGATCTTCGCGCGAACATCGTAGAGCTTGTGGCCATCGTAGACCGGGCTGCGCACTTCCGGCATTTTCGTCCAATCCACATTGCGGAGGTATTGCATGATTCCGAGCGGGTCGCGCGTGCCCGGCAGCACGCGGGCCTCAGCGGCATCAGGGGACGCCGGCTCCTTGCCCGTTGCCGTCATGCGCTGGACGGATTCCACTTTCTGCCCGCGCTCGCTCAAGTGCATTTCATACTGAAAACTCGCGAGCGAGGCAGCATCGCTGTAGGAGTCAAACTGATCGTCGAGTTCGAACACCATGCGCAGCGCATTTTGCGTGTGCGCAAACGCCTGCAAATGCCAAGCGCTTTTTCCCAGAAAATTGCCGCGCCCGGCAACTTGCAGCCGCAGCGCAGCCACATCCTTGAGCGAGGAAACGTTGGCGGTGTACTCCAGCACTTCGCCAGATCGAAGCAGCGGCGCGGTATCCGTGGGAGGCGGGGTCTTGTTCGAATCGGTGGGCAACAACGACTTGCCCTTCGAGGAGCTTGGAGGTTTTTGGGGTGCGGGCGCGTCATGAAAACCTGGAGGCTCAGGGCGCACAACTTCGGGAACGGGCCGTTGCGCCCGGGCATGCAGCCAGTAAAATGCTCCTGCAGCGCAAGCCAGGGCGGCCACTGCCGCAATGCCAACTGTGGTCTTGAGGCTCATACTCTTTGTGTGACGCTCCGTTGAATCTGCCGCTTGCCCTCGGAACTTCCGTCGTACAATAACTCTCTGTCCGCGGAAATGATCCGGCTCCCTTCGCCGGCACGCCGCGAACTACGAGCGTATCAAAACGCGGGCCGGTCGTCTTTCCAGGCTCAGTTCTTATGCCGCGGTGGGAACGTGCTGTTAACAGACCCGAGCACTGGCCGCACCGCGGTCGCCAGAGTAAGGAGGAATTCCTGAATGCGATACGTCGTCACAGGCGGCGCAGGTTTTATCGGGTCAAATACAGTGGACGAACTGGTCCGCCGCGGGCACAGCGTGGTCGTGCTGGATGACCTCTCCGCAGGCAGGGAAGACAACCTCGCCGAGATTCGAAACAAAATTACATTTATCAAGGGCAGCATCACGGACATCGAAGTGGTGCGGAAAGCGATGCATGAAGCGGAATACGTGCTGCACCTGGCGGCGCGGACTTCCGTGCCGCGCTCGGTGAAGGACCCTATCGAAACAAACAAAATCAACATCGACGGCACCCTCAATGTTTTGGTTGCGGCGAAAGAGTTGAAGGTCAAACGCGTGGTTTTTGCCGCTTCGTCCTCCGCCTATGGCGAGACGCCGACGCTGCCGAAAGTCGAAACCATGCAACCGGAACCCATTTCGCCATACGGCGTGACAAAATACGTGGGTGAGCTTTACGGCCAGACGTTTGGCCGGTGCTACGGCTTGGAAAACGTGGCGCTGCGTTATTTTAATATTTTTGGGCCGCGGCAAGATCCAGGTTCGCCTTATTCGGGCGTGCTTGCTAAATTTTGCGCGGCGTTTCTCGAAAACGCACAGCCGAGCGTTTTTGGCGACGGCGAGCAAACGCGCGATTTCACCTACGTAGAAAATGCCGTTCAGGCCAACCTGCTGGCTTGCGAAGCGCCCAATGTTTCTGGAAAAGTTTTCAACGTTGGCGTGGGCGGACGCGTTTCCCTCAATGAAGTTCTGCGCGAGTTGAGAAAAATTACCGGCAAGGCGCTGGAAGCCAAGTACGAACCGCCGCGCGATGGAGACATCCGCGACTCGCAGGCGGACATCGCGCAGGCGAGAGAATTTCTTGGGTACGAGCCGCAGGTCAGCTTTGAGGAAGGTTTGGCGCGCACGTTCGAATGGTACCGGGGGACGCAGGCACAGGCGGCGACGAAGGCGGAGAAGTGATTCGTGGCATTGTCGAGTGGGACGCAGCATGCTGGGGGCCCCTACAAAAAGGTTAGAACTGTAGTGGCGCATTGTTGGCTGGGGCTAAGGTTGCGTGGTCTTGCCGTAGCTCAGAGGATCACCCTGCTTGGGGACGTCATAATTGCTCCAGAACCAGAGGGGCTCGAGTTTTTTCTGCTCGGGCCAGACTTGATCCAGAGTCTCGGCTTCGAATAGTTCACCGTTCTTCATCACCCAGTGAATCGTGTTGGTATTATGGATGTCGCTGAGCAGACTCTTGTCCATGATCAGTAGATCCGCCAGCTTGCCTGGTTCGATGGAGCCGAGGTCCGCAGGCCTGCCGATAATTTTTGAGCCGTTGACGGTGGCGCATCGCAACACTTCGAGCGGAGTCATGCCGCCACTCGCCAGCATCCAAAGCTCCCAATGATATCCGATGCCCTGCATCTCACCGTGGCTGCCGACTCCAACGACGCCGCCGGCGCGCACGAGCTTGGCCATCTGCGCTGCAAGTTTTGGAAACTCATACTCGTCCTTGCGGAACCATCCCGGCCGGCGCTTGGTTCTCTGGTCGAGCACGCGGTGGGGCACGAAGTGATTCAGCTTGGCGTTGTCGTGCACTTCCGTGTTCTCGAACCAGTAGTCCTCGCCGAAGGGGCCACCATAGTTCACGATGAGCGTGGGCGTCTCGGCAATTCCGGATTTGGCGAACATCTGCAAAACGTCGTTATAAAGTGGAGTGATCGGCAGGGTGTGTTCGTTGCCGTGGAAACCATCAATGACGTGGGTGAGATTTAGCTTCAGATCGAGCCCGCCTTCCGTCGTGGGCATCATCTCGAGTTCTTTGGAAGCCTGCACCATGTACTGCCGCTGTTTGCGATTGCCAACGATGTAGCTCTTGATGTTGTGGGTGCCGTAATATTTCCGGTACTTGGTCAGCACGCCTTTTACTTCTTCCATGGATTGAAAATTATTGTCGGAGAAAACGCCGGGGCCGGTAGAAAAAGCGCGCTGGCCGAGAATGTCGCCGCTATCGACGAGATCCTGATAGGCAAACATGTCGTTCGTGCTGGTTTGCACGTCCAGCCCGGCGGTGACGCCGTAAGCCAGGTTCGCGAGGAAGGACCAGTTCTGAGTGTCAAGAATGCCGCGGCGGATTTCGGTCCAGTGCGCGTGGGTGTCGATGAAGCCCGGGACAATCGTTTTGCCACCCACGTCGAAAACCTTCGCACCTGCCGGAACGCCGGCTTTCGCACCGACGCTCTTGATGCGATTGTTTTCGACTACGATATCGGCATTTTTGAGGACTTCATCTTCCTTGCCGCCCTTCATGGTCACGACCGTCGCACCGCGAAGCACGATGGTGCCTTTCGGTGTTTTGCGTGGAACTTCCAGAGTGACAGGGATCTCCTGGACGTCCTTCTCTTGCTCTTTCAGTTTCTTTTCTTCTTTTTTCTGATCTTTCTTCTCGTCCTTTTTTTCGTCTTTCTTGCCGTCGGGAGTTTGCGGAGCGGCATCTTTCTTATCAGCATCCTTCTTGTTAGCGTCCTTGTTGTCTGCGTCTTTCTTGTTGTCTTCTTTCTTGTCGTCTTCTTTCTTCTCATCCTTGGGCGGTTCGAAAGAGATGGCGCTCAGCGGCTCACGAAAAAAGCTCGCGCCGACGGCCCAGGTGATGGTCTTGCCGTCATCGGCCCAGCCGAAATAATCAGCGCCGATATCCGTTAAGCGTTTCGCGGGCACCGTGGCCGAACTCACGTTCACGGTGGGCGCTTCTCCGCCGACAACGGGCATGGCAATCACGTAGAGTTGATTCATCACATGCGCGAGCACCCACTGGCCGTCGGGGCTCGGCACAAGGTCATCGGCTGGAACCGGCTCTTCGGCGAAATAGAGTCCCTGTCCTTTCACCACGAGGTGCGTGCGGCGGTCCGTGCCGTCGTAGCGGAGCGAGACGAGGCCTTGCGGTGTGTAAACAAAGATGCGGTCCTTGTCGTTTGTGAAATGGGGCCCGCCAGCGCCGCGGGCGGGCAAAATCAGATTCGCTTCTCCACCCTCGGCCGCGATCCAGATGAGATCGGCGTTGGCGGTCTGCCCGCCGTCGTAAGTGCTGTTTTCACGGTCATAGGCGTTGCCGCGAAGCAGGACAATTCTCGTGCCATCCGGCGACCATACCGGGTTGCTGTACACTCCCAGCGACTTGGACAACTGCACCGGTGTTCCGCCCGCGGCTGGAATTCTCCAAAGCTGCCCGCCTTCGCTCGACCAGGTTACATAAGCGATGGCCTTTCCGTCTGGGGACCATGCAGGCTGGAATTCGTGCGCGTTTCCGCTCGTCAGGCGCTGCGGCTTGCCGGCAGGCAAATCCATGGCGTAGAGGTGTGTCATGGCGGAAAACGCGAGCTTTTTGCCATCGGGCGATTCGACGGGGTCCATGATCAACCGCACTTTCACCGGTCCTTGTTCAACGGCCTGGGGAAAATCTAGCTTGGGCCCCAGGTCCTGCGAGACCTGGGCGGTGAAGGGAATCACTCTTTCGGATCCGGTGGCGAGGTCCAGGCGCTTGATCTTGCCATCCTGGTTGTAGACGATTTCTTTACCGCCAGGGAGAAAGGCGGAGCCGGGAAAAACGTCGCGGGTAAAGAGGGATTCCTGATCATCGCGAGTGACTGGATACTTCACCCAGCGATCTTCACCGGATTCCAAGTTGCGCAAACGCAGGCCGGATTCCGTTTCGTATCGGGTGACGTAGAGAATCTGCTTGCCGTCGGGCGAGAGCATCGGGCGAAACGCACTCTTGATTTGATGAATGATGTCGTCTTCGTCGCCGGTCTTGCGGTCCCGACGGGCGATGTGCCAGGTCGGAAGCTGCTGGTTATAGGCCAGGGAGCCGAGCTTCGCGGCGTAATAAAGATACTTCCCATCAGGGGAAGCAACCACCCCCATGGCGTTGGGACGCCTGTTTCTTTCCGTGGTGGGAGTAGGCTTCGATTTAGTGATCTGGACGCCCGACCCTCCGTCCACGTGGTACATCCAAATTTCGCTCGAGCCGATTCCGAAGGCTGCTTTCGAAACAAAAATGTATTTGCCATCAGGGGCCCAGCTCGGGGAAGTGAAATCATTGTTGGGATCTTTAGAAACTTGCTTCACACCGGTACCGTCGGGATGCATGATCCAGATGTTCTCGCTGCCTTCGCGATCGGAGATAAAAGCGATCCACTTTCCATCCGGAGAAAATTTTGGCTGGCTTTCGAAGGCCATTCCACCTGCGATGAGCTTGGCTTGGCCGCCTTCGATGGGCAGCGTGTAGATGTCGCCGACCAGTTCGAACACAATTGTCTTGCCGTCCGGGGAAACATCCAGCGAGAGCCACGTACCCTCGTCGGTCGTGAATTCAACTTTGCGGCTGGACTTCAGCGGCAAACCTTTTTTCTCGTCTTTCTTCTCGTCCTTTTTTTCTTCCTTTTTATCTTTTTCCTGCGCCGCGAGATCCTGCCGCTTTGCAGCACCGCTCCGCGCGCTTGCGTCACTGGAAGTGACTCCCAGGACCATCGTCAAGACAACAAGCCACGCGGACAGACCGCACAGACTGGGCTGCTTCACACTCATGCTGGATTTCCTCCGTACTTGTTAACAAAAGACTTGAACTGAAATCTATGGGCCGGCCAGCCGCAAGCGCCCCAGCTCGCCTCGTGACACACCCTGATTCAGACCCTTAGACGCAAGCCTCGTGGAGGCGTCTCGGCAGCGCAGAGTCCTAAGCCGTGCGCTACCGATCCGATTCCTCTTCGCCGTCACGCCCACTGCGCGCTTGCGGCGGAGCGGGGACAATGTGCGGAATTCCCGCGTCGTTCATCTTCTTGTTCAGCGCAGGCAGATCTTCTTCGGCGAGTTTCTTGACCTGTGCAGAAGCATCATTGACCAGCGGCGTCAATTCCGCCAGCTTATCCTTTTGGTGACCGCTGGGGGCGGCTGCAAACCCGTCCAGGTCATCCAGCAGGCCCTGCACTTGATTGGGCAAAGGATCGGGCTTCCATTCGAAAGGAGGGCCGGCATTACCCAGGCCTTCGCGTTCGCGAATGAACTTCCCGGCCGCGGCGTCCACTTTTTTTTGTAACTCATCGGCGGCTTTAACGATGCCTTCAGGGATTTTCGTGGCGTTTGGCTTATCGGCATCTTTCTTCCACTGTTCTCGAGCGGCCTTCAGAGCTGTTTGTATTCCTTCGATGGTTCGCCGGTCCTTGTCCGTCGCCTTGGCCATGGTGTACAGCTGCTCGATGGCCTCGCGGCGCGCCCCGCGGTCTGCCGCCGAAATCACGACGCGCTTATCTTCTTCGACAGTGACTTTTTGCGAGGCTTCCTTGTCTCCCGCCTTGATCTTGACGGTATATTCTCCGGGATCGACTAAAGGCCCGCGCGGGCCAAAACCGAACCCGGCAGCGACGGCTTCGAGTTGCTGGGGAGTCGGCTCCGCCGGCGCATTGGAACGCAAATCCCAATTTGTACGGTTAACGCCAGCAGCGCCGGGACCATCGAATTCGCGCAGCGCCTTTCCGTTTTTATCGAGCACAGTGATCTTTACTTTGCCTTCCTTCTTCTCGGTGGCGTCACCTTTCGCGTCTGTGTCGGTCTTGGGCTTGTCCTCGGCCGAGTCCTTTTTGTCCTTCTGGTCTTTCTCTTTCTTCGGCGCTTCGGGGGGCACGGCGTCCTTCAGGTAGTAACTCAGGAGCGCGCCGTACGCGGGGGTTTTCGCGGTGAACATTTTCTGGCCACCGCTCCAGCGGCGGATGTGCCACGTGGTTGCCGTACGCGGCGGAAAGAAGGTCAAGGGCGACGCCGCCACGGTGGCATCCATTTTCTCGATGGGGGTGAGATCGTCAAACAGCCAGATCGACCGGCCGTGGGTGGCCAGAACGAGGTCGTTGTCGCGCGACTGGATTTCGACGTCATCCACCGGGACGGTGGGGAAATTGTTTTTCAGCGCGGTCCAATTCGCCCCGCGATCCCAGGAAACCCACAGACCGAACTCCGTTCCGGCGAATAGGAGATTCGTGTTTCGGGGATGCTCGCGAACCACGTGAATGCTACCCGCCGCATCGGGAATGCCGTTGCGGATGGCCTTCCAGGTTTCGCCGTAATCGTTGGTTGAAAAAAGGTAGACGGCGTAGTCGTCGGAGCGATGCCCGTCGAACGAAACCAAGGCGGCGCCCTCGCCCGTCTTCGATGCCACTACGCGGCTTACATAAGTTCCCTTGGGAACGCCCGAGACTCTCGGCGCTACGTTTTTCCAGGACTTTCCGCCATCACGCGAGACTTGTACGTTGCCATCATCAGTCCCGACCCACAGCACATTAGGACTGAGCGGGGATTCACTAAGCGTAGTGATGGTGGGATACTCCTGGACGCCGTCGTGCCGCGACAACGTGGTCTTGTCCGGGGTCTTCCCAAGAATTTGTAGCTTGTTGCGGTCCACGCCAGTTGTCAGGTCTCCGCCGAGCCGCGTCCACGTGTCTCCCCGGTCCGTGGATTTGAAGAGATAGTTGCCGCCGTAATAAACGGTGGTGTGTTCGAACGCGGAAATGGCGACCGGGGAATTCCACTGAAAGCGGTAGTGCGGCTCGCCCGCCTTGGCCTCCGGCTTGATGGAGCGCTGTTGCCCGGTGCGCAAGTCGCGGCGGTCGATAAATCCATCCTGCGACTCGGTGTAAACGATCCACGGCTCGACATTATTGATGGCCGCATAGAAGCCGTCACCGCCGTGAATCACGTGCCAATCTTCGTTGACGATGCCGTCGCGTGTGAGCGTCTGGCTCGGGCCGCACCAGCTTCCGTTGTCCTGCAAACCGCCGCAGATGTGATAGGGCTTCTCGTTGTCGAGTGAAATTTCGTAGAACTGTCCGATGGCAATCGTGTTGAGGAAGTCCCACGACTTGCCGGCATCATAGCTCCAGTGAATTCCGCCATCTGAACCCGTAATCATGTGATTCGAGTCCGCGGGGTCGATCCACATGGCGTGATAATCGCCGTGAATCCCTCTTACACGCTGGGTCGAGAAAGTTTTCCCGCCATCCTCGGAGTAAAACATTTGCGCGCCGAGCGACCAGATTCGCAGATCGTTGTTTGGATCAATGCGCACTTGGCTGTAATACGAGGGCCGAGGATTCGTGTCGCTCATTCTCTTCCAGGTCTCACCTTTATCCTCGCTGCGAAAGATTCCGCCCTTTTCATGCTGCACCAGCGCATAGACGATGTTCGGATCTTTGCGGTAAATGTCCAGGCCGATACGGCCAGTGTCACCCCCACTTTCGTAGGGCAACCCTTTGGTCAGTTTTTTCCAGGTGGCGCCGCCGTCGGTCGTCTTGTAAATCGCGGCGTCTGGTCCGCCGCCGTTAAATCCGTAAGGGGTGCGGCGCCGCTCGTAGGCAGCGGCATACAGCGTGTCCGGACTCTCGGGGTCCATGGCGATGTCGCTCACACCGGTGTCGTCGTTGATTTTGAGCACTTGCGACCAGTGCTGGCCACCATCGGCTGTTTTGTAAACACCGCGCTCAGGATTCGCTCCCCACAAATGTCCGAGCGCCGCAACGTACACGACGTCCGGATTCCTGGGATGAATCACGATTCGCCCGATGTGGCGTGTCGCTTCCAGCCCCATTTTTTTCCAACTCTTTCCGGCGTCGAGCGATTTGTACGCGCCATCGCCCCACGACGAGCTTTGCCTATTGTTGGGCTCGCCAGTCCCGACCCAGACTACGGCTGGATCTGATGGGGCGATGGCAATGTCGCCAATGGTCGAGACGCTCTGCTTATCGAATACCGGTTCCCAGGTGGTGCCGTTGTTCGTTGTTTTCCAAACGCCGCCGGAAGCCGTGCCCACGTAAACGATGTTCGGATTGCTCTCCACGACTGCGAAATCATCGATGCGCCCGCCCATGGTTGCCGGGCCGATCTCGCGGAATTCCAGACTCTTGAATTTATCGGTGGGACTGGGCTGGTCGCCGGGCGGCGCCAAGGCGCTCATCGCGAGGACGCCCAGAGAAACCGAGCAGACTAGAATTGTCCCAAGAGCATTCCACGTATGCTTCATTTTATCTCCCAGTGTACAAGGCCCGGCATGTTACTCCCGCTGACCGGGACCGCGCATCAAGTGTTTTGGAAAAGGCAAAGCAACCCGATGCAAAGACAGACGCGCGGAGCCGTCGCCACGTTTCATCTCTAGAAAACTCAGCTGTGGAAACGCCCGATCCCATGCAACTCATCGGCTACGCTTGCCTTCAAATCCACATGACCGCATGCTAGGCTATCGGTTTGTTTTCGTCGACCGCATGCTCCGTGTGAATCGCCATTCGAATGCATGGTCCCTTTCCGCGCTTAGCCCTTTTCTATTGCTGGTTGCGCTGGTCCTTGCAGCGGCAATCCCGGCGGCTCGCATAGCCTACGGACAGCAACCTCACCTCCCTTCCGGCAAGGGCGGAATCGCGAATTTAGAGGCGAAAACGCAGAGCCGCAAAGGCGAGGTCATCACGGCGGACGGCGACGTAGATATCCATTACGCGGACACCCGGCTTCGCGCCGACCACGTCGAATACAACAGCAGGACTTACGAAGCCACAGCAACCGGCCACGTTCAGCTCGACTACAACAACGAGCATGTGGAAGCCGGCGAAGCGCATTACAACGTCAGCACGGGTCACGGCCTTTTTCACAACGTTCACGGCACGGTAAGGATCGAGCGCCGGCCCAATCCCGCCATCCTGATTTCCGACAATCCGCTTTATTTCGAAGCACGTGACGTTGAGCGCTTCCCTGGCGAGGTCTACCTCGTCCACCGCGCCTGGATTACCATCTGCGACCCCCAGCGCCCCAAGTGGCAGTTTTACGCGCCGAACGCGCGCATTCGGCTGAATAAAACCGTTGCGCTCATCAACGCCAACTTCCGCCTGTTTCGTGTCCCGCTGGTCTGGCTCCCTTACGTCACGACGCCTGCCGGTGAGAAAGTTCGCCAGACCGGGTTTCTTATTCCCGACGTGGGGCAGAGCTCACGCAAGGGGTTTATTGTTGGCGACGCATTTTATCTGGCTCCTACGGCCTGGATGGACACTACCCTCGGCGCCCAGTTCATGAGCCGCCGCGGCATTCTCGAACGCGGATCATTCCGAGCCAAGCCTTTCGAGGACACTTCGATCCAGTACAGCTACTTTGGTGTCAACGATCGCGGCTTGCTCAATCCCGATGGCACACGCAGTCCACAGGGTGGTGAGCAGCAACGGCTGGAAATCCAATCGCTGCTCCCCGGTGGCTGGCGATTCGTGACGGACTACAACCACCTTTCCTCGCTTACATTTCGTCTCGCGTTCGCGGACTCTTTCGGTGAAGCCATTAACGCCGAAGTGCGCAGCGCGGTCTTCCTTACAAACAATTTCCGCGGCTTCAGCATGAATTTCGCGGGGCTCAACGATAAGAGCTTCCTCACGTTGCCGGTCGCGGCCACTTCGACCACGCCCGCAATTCCAGCCACAAGCGTCTCCCTCCGCAACTTGCCGGAAGCACGTTTCAGCTCCGTGGAACAGGCGCCGTGGCGGAACACTCCCGTGTATTTGAGCTTTGACGCTTTTGCAGGGGTAGTAAGGCGCAGCGATCAAAATGTCCAAACTTCCAATTTCGTCGATCGCTACGAATTCGCGCCACGGGTTACGGTACCACTGCACTTAGGGCCCTGGATGGGCGTGACAACTTCCGCCGCTTTCCGTACCACCCGCTACGGAGATTCGCTCAATTCCGCCGGCCTGCCGAGTGCCGCTTCTATCACGAGAAACACCGGCGAGTTCAGCGTCGAACTTCGCCCGCCGAGTCTCGAGCGATTCTTTGACCGGACGTCCTTGAAGAAGGACAAGCCCCGGCGCAGGTACAAGCACAGTATCGAACCGGCGGTCACTTACCGCTACGTCACCGGCGTGAATCATTTCGCGAACTTCATTCGATTCGATTCCGATAGCACTCTTACTGACACTAGCGAAGTCGAATACGGAATCACGCAGCGACTTTTCTTGAAGGACAGTGACGGCCAGCCTCAAGAGCTGATCTCCTGGCGCCTTGTTCAGAAGCACTACTTTGATCCCACATTTGGCGGGGCCATCGTGAACGGCCAGCGCAATGTTTTTCAGGCGTTTGATTCCATCTCGCCATTCGCTTTTGCTTTTGGTCCGCGCAATTGGTCTCCGATTGTCAGCGACCTCAAAATCACGCCCGGCGGCCTTTACGACCTGGAACAGATTCTGCAATACGATCCGCAAATCCAAAGACTTGTCACCATCGGCACGCTCCTGAAGGTACGGCCTTATCGAGAGTTTTTCGTCACTACTGCCTACTTCCGGCTGAACGATAATCCTCCTCCCGCGCCTTCTAACTTCGAGCAGCCGCTTTCGAACCAAATTCGCGCGCTCGTCGGCTATGGGAGTGAAACCCGCAAGGGCTTTAATCTCATCACTGGTGTCGGCTACGACTTCGAAAATAAGACGCTGCAAAACCAGATCGCTCAGCTCAGTTACAACGGTGGCTGCTGCGGCCTGGCCGTCGAATACCGCCGCATCAATCTGGGGCAGGTGCGCGCGGAGAATCAGTTCCGCATAGCGTTTATCATCGCCAACATCGGGACGTTTGGGAACCTGCGTCATCAGGAGAAAATATTCTGAGCGGGAACGACACCGAGCTCGCCTTCGCTTCGATAGAGGAGATCGGAAAACTTTTCCGCAAGCGCAAGCTCTCTCCTGTTGAATTGACCAAGCTCATGCTCGCCCGCATCGAGCGGCTCAATCCCAAACTGAACGCTTACATTACCGTCACCGGCGAACTCGCCCTCGCTCAAGCAAAGAAAGCCGAATTCGAACTCTTCGCTCCGCGCGGCCGCAAGGGCCATCGCGACCGCGGCCCGCTACATGGCATCCCGATTTC
>WNFJ01488296.1_pt1 | contig 41390 bp, 37 predicted proteins | sample 5400461 | NCBI WGS metagenome assembly WNFJ01 (sample SAMN13153349, study PRJNA577476) | soil metagenome | isolation source: 115 cm saprolite on Douglas fir-dominated hillslope | place: USA:California | collected 2013-09-17
GGAGCCGAATTCAATGAGCCAACCAGCGATGGGAGGAGCCCGATGAATGAGGCAAAGCCGTTTTGTATTTCCAAGAAGGAGGTTTGGGAAGCGTACAAGCGGGTAAAAGCAAATAAAGGAGCAGCCGGGGTCGATGATCAGACGATCGAAGACTTTGAAAAGAGGGGCGGTCGGAGCGCGCAGCGCTCTGAATCGCACCCGCTCAAAACGCATCGGACGGTGCATCCCCGCACGCCGAGTGAAACCGTTGCCTGGGGCTCTACCTAAATATACCTTGACAAGTATATGCTCGATGGAGTATATACAGAGAGTGGAATCTGTCTTCGAAATCATTGCGGAGCCGAACCGCCGCGCGATATTGAGCCTCCTGGTCTCGTCACAACAGTCGGTGGGAGAGATCGAGCGTCAACTTCGTATGACCCAGCCGACTGTGTCAAAGCACCTGCGAGTGCTGCGCGAGGCCGGTTTCGTGGAATCCACGGTGGACGCACAGCGCCGTCTCTACCGGCTGAAACCTGAACCACTTCAGCAGCGCCGTCTCTACCGGCTGAAACCTGAACCACTTCAGGAGCTGGATGCCTGGCTGGCTCAGTTCCGTCGGTTCTGGTCCGCCCACATAGATGCCCTGGAACGCCACCTCGACCACATGGATCAGAAAACACCAACAAAGAGGAAGACTAAGAAATAAGATGACGCGGCCCAAACCGCGAACGTGATAAAGGAGAAACGAAATGAAAATCAAAGTGACCAGCGTATACGTGGACGACCAGGAGAAGGCCCTGCGGTTCTATACGGAGGTACTGGGCTTTGCCAAGAAGACCGATTTCAGTCAGGGCCCATATCGCTGGCTGACCGTGGCCTCGCCCGAGGAGCCGGAGGGCACTGAGCTGCAGCTCGCGCTCAACAACAACCCCGCAGCCAAAGCATATCAGCAGGCGCTGTTCCAACAAGGCCAGCCCGCGGCCATGTTCTACACCGACGACGTGCAGGCCGATTACGAGCGTATGAAAGCGCGAGGAGCCGAGTTCACCATGCCACCAAAGGACGTGACGGCATCCAAGATCGCCATGCTGAACGACACCTGCGGCAACCTCATTCAGGTGACGCAGCTGATGCGCTGGTAAGACAGGGAGAAGATAGATGACCGATCTTGAGCAGTACACACCGGGTCCGGCCCGCGGGGCGCAGGTACGAAAGGACGGAGAGAAGAAGTGGACGCTCATCCTCGTCCGAGAACTGCGCCATTCGCCGCAAAAAGTCTGGCAGGCGCTTACCGACCCAGCGCATCTGCGCGAGTGGGCGCCCTTTGTAGTCGATGGGAGCCTGGGTACGGTTGGAACCACGGTGAATCTCACCTGGGTGGGAACGCCCACGCCGCTGGAAACAAGAGTGACGCGAGCCGACGCTCCCGAGGTGCTTGAGTACAACGATATCCGGTGGGAACTCGAAGCCTTTGGCAGCGGCACGCGCCTGACGCTCTGGCACAACATCGATCGCCGCTTCATCTCGTGGGGCGCCGCGGGCTGGCACATCTGCTTCGATGTTCTGGATCACCTTCTCAGCGGAACTCCCATTGGACGCATCGTCGGCGCCGAGGCCATGAAGTTCCGCGGCTGGCAGCGATTGACCGCCGAGTACGCCAAGCAGTTCGGCGCTGAAACGCCGAAGTGGTCGCCTAAGACGGCTCAAGAGTCATGAATCGAGGGGTGCCCCACTTCTCCCAGAATCGGGGAGAAGTGGGGCACCCTCAGCCCTCCGACGTTGTAGGCGTTGCCCGCCGCCGGCGTTGCCGGTGAGGCGGGATTTGACGTAACCTACCTTCGCAGACATTCGAAAAGGCGGGCTGTGCGACCTATCCTCCCGTTGACGCCGACCTTGAATTTGCGGTGGTCATGCATTCAACATCATTCCAATCAAACCTATTAATCCCGCACGGGTTGCCACCATCTTTCCGAACTGCTATCGAACCAGAAGAGGCTTCCACTTGCGGAGGTTGCAGGTTACGCTGAGCGCATCTAAATTAGGTGCGAGAGTTGGAGCTGAACATGAAAGAGACCGTCCCGGTGGAATATGCCTCTGCAGTAATCGACGCGAAGATCAAGGAACTTGGGGACTGGCGCGGGAAGACACTCGCGAGAGTGCGCACACTCATACTCCAGGCAGACCCTGAGATCGTCGAAGAGTGGAAGTGGGCCAAGGCGACATCGCCGGGGACTCCCGTCTGGTCGCACGGCGGCATCGTCTGCACGGGAGAGACGTATAAGAACGCCGTCAAGATGACCTTTGCCAAGGGAGCTGCGTTGAAGGACCCTTCAGGTCTATTCAACTCCAGCCTCGACGGGAATGCCAGGCGCGCCATAGACATCCACGAAGGCGACCAGGTCGATGAGGTGCTCTTGAAGGATCTCATCCGCGCTGCAGTGGCGCTCAATCTCAAGGGCAAGAGCAAGCCGAAGCGACGGTGAGCGAGGAAGATCTGAACATCCCCACTCAAGCCAAAACCGGGCTTGAATGGGGCACCCATCCACCTGTCCTCAGGCGGCTCAAGAGTCGTGAATCGAGGGGATCGCAAAACAATGCACCAACCACGCTCGCGGAGGCGACCAAAATTCAATTCAGTTGAGGAATACTTAACCTCACTGGACGACCCTACGAAAGAAAGGACCCTCAGGTCTGTAATTGATTTGATTCTTACCCAATTTCCGGAACTAGAGTCCAAAATTTCCTGGAACGTACCTACCATCCACTGGAATGGGAAGTATGTAGTTGGCGTTTGTGCCTAACAAGCATCATCTAACATTTTCACCCTGGAGTTCTCGTGTAATTTCAGACTTTAAGGTGAGGTTGGGGACGTTTGTCCTCTTTAAGAACTGCTTTCAGGTCCCTGTCGATTGGGAAATCGATAGAGAATTAGTGAAGGATTTGGTCCGGGCCAGACTAGCCGAGTCGGATTAAGAATATCCTTGGCAGATCCACGCTAGCATTGTCTGCGTTCTTTTTTTACATTCGTCCATCGTCAGCACCCCCGGGTTCTATCTGAGTTGCCATAGGTCAGAAATTCTCTCGCGTTCGGGTATCTTTCACGGCAAACCGGCGCGGGAAGCATTACCAGTTTGAATTATACGCAGCCGAGCTTAAGGCTCTGAGGGGCGATGACGGGGACCGAGTGTTGCGGCAACAAGTCCGTCATTGCGATCGAGAACTCACTCCATCGGAGAAGCATCTACACCAACAGTGAGCCATCCGGCTGCGCCATAATTCGCGCCATTAACTGCCTCTGAACTTTGGGGGAAGGTTGTACTGTGTGATCTGGTAGGTTCTTTGCACATCCACTAGCAATACTGCGAAGAACGGCATAGGATGTTTGATCCGAACCAAGCTGGTCGTCCGCAAAGAGTACATCATTCCAGGTCACGAGGTTCGCTGATGGGACCTAACGCAAACCCGACACAAAGTGAGGCCAATCAACAGCCCGCCGCAAACGGACTGGCGCTGGTGCGAGTGACGATCGGCGCCATGCTCGTGTGGGTCTTTTTCGAGAATCTGGGGAAGGGTCTCTATCGTCCCGCTGGATACGCGGGCCTGATCAACTACTACATCACGAACAGTCATTCGCCGGCGATATGGAAGGCGGTGATGGGCCTGGCGGCGAGCCACGCCGCGATGGCGGCTCCTATGCAGGCCATGACCGAGATCTCTCTCGGTATCCTGCTCGTCATCGGCCTGCTCACCCGTCCGGCCGCGTTTGTGGCGTTTCTGTATCTCGGCAGCCTTTGGGTCTCGGAGTGGGGCACCTCGTGGATTTGGGAACTGCTGGTTCCGGTGCTCGCATCGCTCGGGCTCGCTATCGGACGCGCGGGGCGGAGATGGGGCGTAGACGCTTGGCTATCGCAACGCTGGCCATCATCTCCGTGGTGGTTGATTTAAGCTGATGCCCTGTGCGAGTGTCCGTCATCATCCCCACCCATGATGAAGCGCAGGCCATAGAGCGCGTTTTAGCGGATCTCCCGCCCGATCTCACGACGGAGGTCATCGTTGTTGACAGCAACTCGAATGACGGGACGCCCGAGATCGCCGCAAGAATGGGAGCCCGCGTCATTCAGGAACCGCGCCGCGGCTATGGGCGAGCGTGCCTTACCGGGTTGGCCGCGGCAAATTCCCCTGACGTGGTTGTGTTCCTTGATGGCGACTACAGCGATCGGCCCTCCGAACTGCCGATTCTCTTAGCGCCAATCATCGAAGGGCGTGCGGACATCACGCTCGGCTCTCGTCTGCATGAGCGGCGTTCTGCTGGGGCGTTGCCTTGGCATCAGGTGTGTGGCAATCGTCTCGCCGCGAGACTGATCAGGTTTCTCTATGGAGTGAAAATCACCGATCTCGGCCCGTTTCGCGCTGGCCGCGCGGATCTACTGCGCGCGCTCGCCCTCGAAGAGACCACCTATGGCTGGGCGGTTGAGATGATCCTCAAAGGCGCCCTGGCTGGATTCCGCGTGGTTGAAGTCCCGGTGAGCTACTACCCGCGCATCGGAAAATCGAAGATCAGCGGTACGCTGAAGGGCACCGTCGGCGCCGCTTGGTTCATTCTCAGCTTGATAGTGCGCTATTATTTCCGGCACCGAAGAGCCGGGACGCCACGGCCAGCCTGAGTCTAGGACGGGACGGGTGGCCCATTCAAGCCCGATTTTGGCTTGAGTGGGGGCAGTTCTACAGCTGGACAAAGTCTTTCTCGTCGCTCGCTCGCGTTTTCGTGCCGTCCATTCCGACTCGATCTCTACACGTCCTCCAAAACCGGGCTTGAGTGGGCCACCCGTCGGTTATCTAATCAGTCGTATATTATTGCCCCAACAATCTATGAAGTCTTCAAGCGAGACCGTGGCGCGCTCCTCAGGCAGTGACCGTGTGCTTGTAATCATGGCGAAAGCGCCAAGGCCGGGCACGGTCAAGACTCGCCTGGCGTCGAGCCTTTCTCCTGAGGCTGTCACTGCTTTCTATTGCTGTCTTCTGGACGACACGCTGGCGCTGGCGCGGTCATTGAGCAATGTGGAAGTTGCCATCATGTGCCCGGACTCGGACGTAAACGAACTGGCGCAATTGGCAGGCAGTGCAGCGAGCGTAGTTGCGCAGAAAGGTGAAGGCCTAGCCGCAGGCCTCACTTCGGTGTTTGCGCACTTCGCAGAAGCCCATCAACGACGCACCATTGCCTTCAACAGCGACAGCCCACACCTGCCGCGTTCTGTTCTCGGAGACGCGTTCGAAACGCTCGCGGCACATGACGTGGTCGTCGGGCCAACGCACGACGGCGGCTACTATCTCGTGGGGGCAAAGGCCTCTCATCCTACGCTTTTCGCAGGCGACGGCATGGGCACCAGCAGTGCGCTGGAGAGACTCCTGTCGCGCGCACGAGCTCTTGAGCTATCCGTAGGTTTCGCAGATCGTTTTTACGATATTGATGTGGCTGACGACTTGACTCGCTTGGCAGAGGAGCTGCGTCTGGCTCCGGCAAGGGCGCCACGCACGGCGCGGTGGCTTAAAGAGTGGGAGCTTGCGGCGGTACATTTTAGGAGAGGCGCTCGGACAAGCTCTCGGACGGGCGATCGGACGGGCACGGGAGAATTGTAATAGTAATAATGAAGATCACCCCCGAGTGGAGAGCGTACATACTCGGCGTCACGTTATGCGTGGCGCTAACCATCTGCTCACGCAACTTCGGCGATAGAGGTGGACCGTACTTCATGGCCTCTTTGTCACTTGCGGGCATCGCGTACCTCTTGGCGATCCGTGAGTTTTTCGCCACGCCAAAATTTTCCCGACGCGTCGTCGTCATTGGGCTCATCCTGGCGGCTGTGTGGCACATTGAATTTCTTCGGCTGCCCGCGGGCGCCGATGACGATATTCATCGATATGTTTGGGATGGACGCCTGCAGAGGCTCGGCTACAATCCCTATATTGTCGTTCCCAGCGATCCTGCCGTTGCCGGGTTGCACACGCCCGAGACTCGCACGCTGAACAACCCGGACCTGCCGAGTCCATATCCCGCAGGAGCCCAGCTTTTCTTCCGCGCAGTAACCGCGATTCATGAGTCCACCGTTGCACTGAAAGTAGCATTTGTACTTTGCGAGTTCGCAATTGTTTTCGTGTTGCTCGATATCTTGCGTTGCACCCGGCAAGGACAACGAGCGCACCTGGTTCTGGCCTACGCCTGGAACCCATTGTTGGCCATCGAGGTAGCGGGAAGCGGTCATATCGACATTGTTGGCGCGCTATTGTTAGTGGTGTCCGCCGCTGCGTTAGTGCGCCGATGGCGGGCGACTGCGGCCGTCGCATTGGGGCTGGCTGTAGCAGTCAAATTCCTGCCGGTCGTACTCTTGCCCCTCTACTGGAAGCGGGTTCGCATTCGCGACGCAACGCTGGCGGCAGCCGTGGTCGCACTTCTGTACGTGCCATTTCTTGATCGTTCATTTTTTTACCATGGCCGCATTCCGATCGGCTCGCTTGGCACGTATGTGCAGGGTTTCCGCTTTAATGGTCCCGTGTTTGCGATACTCCATCAAGTAGCGACTCCGCAGTTGCTGGCAGGCCTCGCAGTCCTCGTCGGATTAGTGACTGCAACTTGGCTAAGAAGGGCAGTGCCCGAGTGGTCTCCGGACCTATTTGCTTGGCCCATGGCAGCATCTCTTTTCTGTGCGCCCGTTGTCTTCCCGTGGTATCTTCTCTGGCTGCTGCCATTTCTGACGTCGGCCTCGACGCTGCTGATCATCCTCTGGACTGTCAGCATTATCCCGACTTACGTCATGTGGCATTGGCGCACACTGGGGCGTCCGTGGGCGGCGCTTCCTGGTTGGGTAATGCTGCTGGAGTATGGATGTGTAGCGATAGCCGCCGCAATTCTTGCTCTGCGCCGGGATCACCAAGCCACAGTTCCAATGCTCGACTGACGAAGCGTTGTGAGGTGTACTGCCGACATGGGAATTCATGAATCTTTAACATTCCCCCGTCATCTCTGACGGTATTCTTCCAATTTCGTCGAGGAGGGATCTATGACAAGTGCGAACCGTGCAGCGATCGTCCGTAATCTGGTCTTCGCAGTGCTTCTCCTTGGTGCAACGTCATGGGCGCAACAGCGCCCGCCAATTCTGGAACAGATCGCCAAGACCTACGGTATCGATTCGTGGGATCAAGTTCAGGCAATCCGCTACACCTGGAATGTTGACATCCCGGGACTATTCAAGGCTTCTCACAAGTGGGAGTGGGAGCCGAAGACCGGCAAAATCACCTTCGAAAGTACAGATAAAGACGGCAAACCGGTTAAGGTCACCTACGATAGCTCTCAGCTCAGCAGCCAATCCGATCAGGTGAAGAACCAAGTTGAACCGGCTTTCGTCAACGATAATTATTGGCTTCTGTTCCCATTCCATGCTTATTGGGACACAAGTGCGGCCGTGACCGATCAAGGTATGAAGAAACTGCCGATGGGCACCGGCTTGGCCGAGCTGGTCTCGGTGAAGTATCCCGCGGAAGCCGGCGGTTACACGCCAGGCGATACCTGGGATCTCTACGTCGGCAAAGACCACCGCGTTCAAGCAATGGTCTATCACCGCGGCGGGACCAAGAAGCCGAGTCTCGTCACCGCAACGTGGACAGGCTATAAAAAGGCAGGTCCGCTTCTGGTCTCAACGGAGCACCGCGGCACCGCCGATGGCAAGCCCCTGCACATCTTCATTTCTGATGTGGCGGTCAAGGTGACGGGATCGGACAAGTGGGTGAACGCACAATAAGTAAGAGGAAGGCTCAGTAAGTCGCGCGTTACGAATCCCTGTCTTCTCGTCGAGCGACGGGCGTCCTCGCTCGTCCGCCACTGGTCTGTGCCCGACGGGCGAGGACGCCCGTCACTCCACCGGACCTGTAAAATGCAGACATTCCGATGAAGGCTGACGTCGATCTGGATATTGGGCGCAAGACCTTTGCGTCTGGTCTGTTGCCGGAGTTGATTGCTGTGCTGCGCCGCAGCCAGCCGGGCGACTTGGTCGCGCTTGTCGGTGACCAACCGAGCATCGGACCTGAGTTGGGAACGTGGTGCCGGTTCACCGGCAATGCACTTCTCGAAGCAACGGTTGAAAACGGCCGCAGGCGCTGGGTCTTCCGATACGGGGCTGTTGCGGTACCTCAGGACGAAAACAAAGACCGCCGCCCGGTCGGCTCGCGGCTTTGGCTCTACACGAATTTCGACTGTAACCTGCGTTGCGACTACTGTTGCGTGCGTTCCTCGCCCACCGCGCCGCGACGGGAACTAGGGCTCGCTCGTGTGCAGCGGATCGCTCATGAAGCGGCGGATCTCGGCGTTAAAGAAATCTTCGTGACCGGAGGCGAGCCGTTTCTGCTGGAAGATATCGGCGAGATTCTGGTTGCTTGCGCTGCAGCCGCTCCGACCACCGTGCTCACCAACGGAATGTTATTTACCGGGCGGCGCGCGGAAAGCTTGCGAGCGTTGCCCCGCGATCGAATTGTCCTGCAAATCAGCCTGGACAGCGCTACACCACAGCTGCATGACCTCCATCGTGGGCCCGGATCATGGGCGCGAGCCCGCGAAGGTATTCAGCGCGCTCGTGTGCAGGGGTTTCGAGTGCGACTGGCAGCGACCGTTTCGAGCGATGCCGAGGCTGAGGCCTTCCGTCAATTCCTCGACGAGGAGAAGATTGCCGCAGAAGACCGAGTCATACGCCGGATCGCGTTGCGTGGTGCTGCCAGCGAAGGTGTCGCCGTCAGTCGAGCCGACATAGTGCCGGAAGTCACGATTACCGCTGAGGGCGTGTACTGGCACCCGGTCGGGGCGGAGGATGCCGATCTGCTGGTCACGCGCGACATTTTTCCTCTCTCCGAGTCCTTCGCTGCGGTCCGCCACGCCCTCGACCGCGAAGGCGAACACGCGAATAAGCTGGCAAGAATCTTTAACTGCGCGTGAACCTGATAGTGACAAGTGGCCCACTCAAGCCTGCTTTTGGCTTGAGTGGGGAACACTTCTGGCGAAGGCGCTATTACGATTTCAACATTCGAAACTACCCACAGTTTGTGGAAAAACTCCGCTACATTCATCGGAATCCGGTTAGGGCCGGATTGTGCGAACGCCCCGAGGACTGGGAATGGAGCAGTTTCGCCACTACGCAACCGGCTGGGAGGGAGTTGTGGAGATCGAATCGGAGTGGAGCGCACGAAAGAGCGAACGGGCGACGGGAGATTCTGTCCGGCTGGGGAACTGTACGGGTTAACTTCGCGCCCCACTGAATTTCCGCTCAGGCAAAAGCGGACTTGACTGGGCAACGGGAGATAAGTGGATAACCCCACTCAAGTCAAAGACAGGCTTGAGTGGGCCACCCGCCGTGAAGGCGAACTCGCGCATAAGCGGGCGAGGATCTTTAACTGTGCTTGAACTTCACGACGATCATGCTAGACATGATGGCGTGACTGAATCAGAATAGCCGCTGTGACACTACTCAAGTTACTTATAGTGCCTGCCGCCGTGACGCTGGTCTTGGGTTTCGTTAAACTCCTCATGTTTTTTCGCGCCAACGCCATGCGTGCGCTCGCTTCCAGATGGGGGTTTCAGTACATCGGCCCCCCGCGTTGAGATTCTGGTCTCTCTGGTTTCGCTCTTCCCCCGAGATCAGTCCCCCTCTTCCGGCTTCGTTTTCCCTAGCTTGCTACCCGGGAGACAAAATTAGACAGGTCTGGAATGTAATCGAGGGACAGCAAAGCGGAGTATCGGTTTTCATTTTCGACAGCTATCTCGCGAAAGTGAAAGGCACGTACTGCACTTTTATTGCGTGCCAAACCGAAAAGAATGTCTTCGGAATAGATACCTCGAAATATCGCGTAATACAGTCGGGTGGATGGGCAGCCCTGTATCGAGTTCCGTTCCTTCAAATTCTTCCGTGGACAATGAGCATACAGCGCCTCGACGACCATGTGAATAGGTTGCGGGTTGGCTCGTCTGCGAGGGCTAGCTGTTGATAAATCGTGATAGGGCTCATTGACTCAAATCCCGGTTCGCGTTGCTCTTAGGCCGACTTGGCAAGCAGCGGCTCGAAGAATCCCTGCTGAGCCGCGGCCTCCCGCAATGCAGCGTAACCATCGAGGTGAGGCGGCAGCCAACGCTGCAGTCCCTCGGCCTCGAGGACAGGGCGATGGACCGGGTTGTCGTAGTTCATCGCTGAGAGCGCGTCGACGAACCGGCGCTCCCGCTCCGGGTCGAGATCGGGCCGTGCCGTGAACATGCAGTGGTTGTACGCCGGAGAGGACCATATCTCACGAAGGCCGCCTTCGGGCACCAGGCGCTCGTTCCGCACAGTGTTCCAGAAGGGGCTGCCGATAGCGCCGGCGTCGGCACGCCCGTCGAGGACGGCGCGCACCACTTCCACTTCGCTGGTCCCGGTATCACCATGTTTGCCTAAGTCGCTGTCGAAGCGCAGGGCGCGGTAGTCCCTGCCCTCGCGCATGCCTTGCTGCTCCAAGAAGTGGACGGGAAGAATCGCCGCGTGTCCGCTGTCCCGGCTGCCCAGCGCGAGCGTGCGATTTTTCAGATCGGCGGACGTGGCGATGGGCCCTCCGCTCACTGCGACAATCTTTGTCATCCAGCCGAGATCGGTGTCGCGCATGGCGATCGCGCGGCAGGCATGGCCGCTCCACTCATCGGCCTGCAGGTAGGCAAGGTTTGTGTTCCACGCGATATCGATACGCGGCGTGGCCTCGCCGGGTTGGGCGAGGAGCGCGAGGACCTGCGCCTCGTAGCTCTGAAATAGAACGACCTCAACGGGAAGATGCGCTTCCTCGTGAAAATAGCGCCGCATTCCTTCCCAAATGGTAACCACTTTCGGATTGTAGGCGACCGTGCCCACCCAGATTGTTTTGCTCATAATCCTCCACGGTTCCCGTCAGCGGCGTTTTGCAAAACACTCCTCCGTTTTGGCAGGCGCGCCAAAAAAACAACGAATGGATGTTCTTTCATTTCTCGTCACGATATCTCAATACGCGTTCGCAAAGCTGATAGAACTCCTCAAGAGTCAGGTCACTCTTCACATCGTTTATGTACTACGCACAAATCACGAACTTTGGCTTGCCCCCTTCATCAACCGTGTGGTCAATGGTCGGGAGCAACGCAAGAGTCCTTTTGTACTTTGCCCGTCCACTCTTCGCAGAATCATTGTCCCATGTGCTCACCAGCGACCAGTCGAGTAGTTCGCCCGTATAAAAATCCTTGCCTCCCGACCCGCAAATGGCCGCATGTATGTACGCTTATGCTGAGCAACCGTACAGGGTCTCGCCCGCTTTCTTTCGCGTTTGACATGCGCCACAGCCTTTCGCTGTAACCAACGGGAATACTTCGCTTGGTCACACTGAACCTTAATCAAACCGGGAACGGCATATTGCAATACGCTCATGGCAAATCTTTCTTCCTCTCAACCTCCGCAGACAGAATTGCAACTCGGGTACAACTCAGTACAAACTTCTAGCTTTGAATCTCTATACCCTGATCTCAGAAGAGCGGTATTCCCAACAGCGACTTCCCGATAAACTCGCGCAGAACGTCGCCCGTTGGCGCCATGACAGCACCCGCGTGCGCATCGCGGAACAGGCGTTCGATGCTCAAATGTTTTGAGAACGCCGCACCACCACAAATCCGCATGGCCGCTGAGGTGACGCTGATAGCGACATCGCCTGCAGCGGCTTTGGTCTCCAGCACGCGCAGCATGGTGGTCTCGCGTGGCTCTTCAAGATGCTCGATCAAATCGTCGATACGTGCCGACAGCCCGTCGGTATCAATCTGCATCACAGCGAGTTGCGCGCGTAGGGTAGGCAGGCTCTCGCCAAGGCTTTGGCCGAGATGCTCGAATTTCGCGTTTTTCAGGTGCGACGCAGTTCCAGCAACTGCCGCTCGGCACAATCCCAAGGCCACCGCTGCCGTCCCCAAATTAAACAGCGGGAGCACCACGTTTAGCATGGCCGGAAAGCCCGCGCCGTCGTCAGTAAGTTGAAACTGGGATGGTACTTCGCAGTCGTCCAGCGTAATGGGCGCAGAAGCGTTGGCCCGGAGTCCCAAACCATCCCATGGCCCCGCAACTGAAAGGCCGCGTGTTCCCGCTGTAAGAAGATAGAGGGTCGAATCGGTAGGCCCCGCTCCTTCAGGGGCCAGCGCAGAAACCACATAGCTCTGCGCGTGGCCCGCGCTGGTCACCCACGATTTCTTGGCGCTAATTCGCACCCCGTTACCATTCCGATGTGCGCGCGATATCGGCGCCCAGAAATGACTGCGCGAGCCAGCTTCACTGAAAGCGAGAGTGGATAAATGCCGGCCCGCGCCAATCTCCCGCAAAACGGGAGCGAGTGCCTGAGCCGCGCTTGGGCGCGCTGCCGACATGGTCGCGGTGCCCAGGATGTGCATTAGGTAAACCATGGCGACAGAACCGTCTGCCTCGGCGAGCGTCGCCGTCACAGCGGCAAACGTCCGGGGACCTATCTCTGAACCGCCAAATTCCGCGGATAGCAGCAGCCCAAGCAGTCCGGACTCACCAAGCGACTCGACAGCTTCGGTAGAGAATCGTCCCGCCTTGTCGTTTTGCCCTGCGGAGGGCGCCAGCACGCGACTGGCAATCTCGCGAGCTTTCAAAACGGCCGCGTCATGAGTCATGATGGCACCTGTCAGCACAAATCTACTGGTTCGAAGGATTGTCGCCGAGGATGCATGGATGGGTCAAACTGTCTCTGGCGATTGCAGGGCCGAAAAACGCATTAATCTTCCGTGAATTCTCGTCCGCTTCATTTGACAGACACCACTTGCGAGAGCAAACTTTTCCAGTCAGCAAAATTCCAGCTCAGCTGGTTCCGCGCTGGCTGGAATACAGCTTCCTCGTGGTGCTGAGTAATCAATAACAACGTATTTACCAGTGCCGCTAACCGCTTGAAGGATCGTTCCCCTGGACCCTCCTTCCTTGCCTCCTTTTCCTGAGAGCGGAGGAGGAAATGAATATCAACTCGCAAGTGCGAACAGCAGCCAGTGATGGCCTTCGGCTCGCCAGCGCTGAAGAGCGCCTGAAAGAACTTGGAATCAACCTCCCCTCGCCACCTGAACCGTTCGGTGCCTATGTAGAAGCGGTTCAAACGGGCAATCTGCTTTTCCTGAGCGGAATGCTTCCCACCGAAGGGCACGGAGCAAAGTTTACTGGCCGAGTCGGCGCGGAACTCGATGTAGAGCAAGGGCGCAGGGCAGCCCTTCTTGCGGCGCTAAACGTGCTCGCTGTCGCGCGAGAATCTTTGGGATCGCTCGACAGGGTGACGCGCATTGTCCGGCTCGGCGTCTCGGTGGCCACTTCAGGAGACGTGTACGATCAACCGAAAATCGCGGATGCCGCTTCGGAGTTACTGCAAGACGTATTCGGAAAAGACAAGAGTCCGTGCCGTCTGGTGTATGGCGTGGCAAGCCTTCCGCTGGGCGCGCCGGTCGAATTGGAAGTCATTTTTGAAGTGGCGAACTGAATTGGAGGTGATCGTCAGCTGTCTCTTGCTGGTGAGAACAACTACTTGTCAACAACAACTAAACATTCTTCAGGAGGACGTATGGCAACGATGAGAGTAGCCGCAAAACCGGAAACGGCACCAATGAAGGTCGCGCAGATTTCCAAGCCTGGCGGAGATTTCGAGATAGTCGAGCGCGAAATTCCTATACCCGGGGCAGGACAGGTGCGAATCAAAGTCCAGGCCTGCGGAGTCTGTCACAGTGACGTGCTTACAAAAGAGGGACTTTGGCCTGGAATTCAATATCCGCGCGTTCCCGGACATGAAGTGGCGGGTGTGATCGACGACGTGGGCGCGGATGTGACTGCGTGGAAAATCGGCCAACGTGTCGGTGTCGGCTGGCATGGCGGCCAGGACAATACATGCCGCGAGTGTCGCCGTGGAGATTTTCGCAATTGCCGCAACAGGAAGATTCCGGGGATCAGCTATGACGGCGGTTATCAGCAATACATGGTTGCTCCCGTTGAAGCGCTAGCGCCCATACCGGACACCCTAAACGACGCAGAAGCGGCGCCGCTGCTCTGCGCCGGAATTACCACGTACGGCGCCCTCCGCCACAGCGGTGCGTTGCCGGGGGATCTGGTCGCGATCCAAGGTATCGGAGGCCTGGGCCACCTTGGCATTCAATTCGCGAGTAAGTTCGGTTACAAGGTTGCGGCCATCGGGCGTGGGTCTGAAACCGAATTCCTTGCGAGAAAACTCGGAGCCAACGCGTACATTGACAGCGAATTATCCGATGCCGCGCAGGAATTACAAAAGCTCGGAGGGGCGCAGGTAATTCTAGCGACGGCGCCGAATTCAAAAGCCATGTCGGCGCTAATTGACGGTCTAGGGTCGAACGGTAAGCTCATGGTGATCGGCGCGACATTCGATCCGATTGAGGTCACGCCGCTGCAACTTATCAGTGGAAGTCGAAGTATTCAGGGCTGGGCCGCAGGGACAGCAGCCGACTCCGAGGACACACTGCGCTTCGCCGAACTAACGGGCGTGCGCCCCATGACGGAGACGTATCCGCTCGAAAGAGCCGCCGAGGCTTATGCGCGCATGATGAGTGGCAAGGCACAGTTCCGCGTCGTTCTGACGATGTAACTAGGGGGCGCAACATACGAGAAATAATCGCGAGCATGGGTTCACGAGCTTGCATAACCGGAGCTAGACAATGCATCTGTTCAGGTCGCCCTGCTGTGACCAACGCTCCAGTTCGCCCGCATATCATTGCTGATTGTTGCGATGTTCGCATCATTTGAATTTCAATTGCCGGCCCAAGCCCAACGAAAGCAAGCCCCAATGAAGTACCCGACCTTTTTTCGCACGATAACGATAAACGGGCTATCCATCTTCTACAGAGAGGCCGGGCCGAAGGATGCGCCAACGATTCTCTTGCTCCACGGACTGCCCTCTTCATCGCGAATGTTCGAGCCACTCCTAGCCCGGCTTTCCGATCGCTATCATCTGGTCGCGCCCGATTACCCAGGCTTCGGACACAGCGACTGGCCGGACCCGAAAACATTCGCGTATACGTTCGACCACTACGCCGACATCATGAATCATTTCACCGAAGCGCTCGGGCTCTCGCGCTACACGCTTTATATGCAGGATTACGGCGGCCCCGTGGGTTTTCGCATGGCCTTGGCCCATCCGAATCGAATTGAGGCTCTAATCGTGCAGGACGCTGTGGCGCACAACGAAGGCCTGGGCGCGAATTGGAAGCCGCGCCGGGCCTTTTGGGCCGATCGCGCTGCCAACGAAAGCACGCTGCGCACAAATCTTCTGTCGCTGCCAACGACGCGGACCCGCCATGTCGGAAACGATCCGAACGTGGAACGATATGACCCGGACCTATGGACCGGTGAATTTTATTTTCTCAATCAGCCCGGCCAGGCAGAGATCCAAAGCGATCTGTTCTACGACTATCGGACCAATGTGGATTCCTATCCGAAGTGGCAAGCATGGATGCGCGAGAAGCAGCCCCACCTGTTGGTGATCTGGGGCAAGTTTGACCTCTCATTTGATGTTGGCGAACCAGAGCGCTACAGAAAGGATGTGCCGAAGGCTGAAGTTCACATTCTCGACGCCGGTCATTTCGCGTTGGATACAGCTGCCGATGAGATCGCCGCTTTGGTCCAAGGCTTCGTGGATTCTTCACCTTGAGGGTTCCTGGCGCGGCACGTTGGTTGAGGCGGTGTGTTCGTGAACGAGAGGAGGCAAGGGTTTCAAATCTTGAATGCTTGGGGATAGGCTTTGCGCACCTTCGTAGAATCGTGCATAGCGATGTAGCAGTAGAAGAGTTTGCGCCCTTCTTGATGTGCCTTATGCTCCGTTAGTCTTTTGAGTTGATCAACGGAATATTCGTCAATTTGCAACTCGGATTGCAGAAGAAATACCCGAGCCGGAGCTCCACGAGTCGTTGAATTTGAGTCGCCTGCTTGATCCATTTCCCGGGCGTTACAATCTTCACTCCAACTCCCGGCCCCTTGAGAGCGAACGCGGCACCATAGCGTTTTCCGTCCATGCGAAACTGATTGGTGAAGAAGTCATCAACCTCTTGCGCCGTGATCTTTGTGCTCTCCGTGATCTTTGAACAGCCGCTGGAGTCCTCTCTTGAATCTGCTTTCGGGAAGGGGCGATAGGGGAGTCTGTCTTCCTCTATTCAGTTTCTTCTTTGGTATGCACTGCTCCTCCTTTCTCAGCACCCACGCTAACCCAACCTCACGGCTGATCAGACTGCCGAATCGGTATCATCAGAAACAGTTGGTCGCCACCATTCAAGGCTGTTGATCTTTGGCAGCCTGAGGAATAATAAATGCATTTCCAATATCGGTCGAGTTGCGTGGTTTAGGAGAAACGGAATGACTGCAAGATTTACAGGTAAGTTGGTGTTGATTGCTGGCGGAACCGGCGGATTGGGGCAAGCCGTGAGCTTGGCCTTCCTCGACGAGCTCGCCAAAGTGACGGTGACATATCGGCGACCGGAGGAGTTCCTCGCTTTGAAGAACGCGGCCGGTGCGCATGCATCATCACTTGAGGGTCACCAAGTTGACGTCACTGATGAAGCTGCGGTGCGTCAGCTCACTGAAAGCATTATTTCAAATCACGGCCGCTTGGACGTGCTAGTTAATGCTGTGGGAGCCTACGCAGGTGGCGTACCACTCTGGGAACTGGATTCGAAGGTCTTCGACCAGATGCTGGTACTCAATCTGCGAACCGGGTACGTGTTGTCGCGTGCCGTGGTACCAGTGATGATCAAGCAAGGCAGTGGTGCGATTGTCAATGTTGCTTCGCGAGCGGCAATTGACCATGCTGCCGGAGCAGCGGCCTATGTGGCATCCAAGGCCGCCGCCGTAGCGATGATCGATTCCCTAGCGGCAGACCTCAGAGGAACAGGTGTGCGCGCAAATTCCATACTGCCCAGCATCATCGATACGGATGCAAATAGGAAGGCCATGCCCAACTCCGATTTCGCAAAGTGGCCACAGCCTGAGGACATCGCGCGGGTCATCCTGTTCTTGTGCAGCGACGCCGCAAAAGTCATAAACGGCGCAGCGGTACCCGTATACGGGAACGTGTGACACGTGTTCGGTCGGGCGATAGTCACCTTGACAACTCTAGTGCACAAGCCTAGCATTGATAGTAAGCAAGTACCTTTTAAGTTTTATTATTACTCTTTCGCGTCCTCTGAACTAAGTCAGCCCGTCTGAAGTTCGCGCTCTTAGATTATTTACTTCCTAGAGGTTTTGTCCGCTCCAGGAGTAGAAAGAACCATGAAAAACATCAAATTTGTTGTGAAAGTGCTTCGTAGCGGTGTTCGACCTCCGGAATATGTGCAGCGGATTGATAAGACTCCAATCCAGATGACCACCAATCTTAAGCTGGCATTGGTTATGGGAAAGTTCACCGCTGAAGACGCAGTCAAGTCCATTCAAAATTCCAAGTGCAGCCCGGAGTTAGTCTCGGTGCAGGTCCCTGCCTAGGATTTTTGGCAAGGGGCCCGCCTTTGCTCACGGTTGCAACGAGCATGGTTTTTTGTTGTCCTTCTGGGCTTGCCCACGACAAAGCTGGGCATACCGCTGATTCCGAGCGCACCCGCGTCGGCCACAGCTTTCTGGATGGTTCTTCGAGCGAGTGCATTTCAAGCAGTCCCATTAAAAACGATAGCGTTGATTCTGCTGCCTGCTTGGTAGCGCGATGACTTCTTCAAGTCCGAGCTAGGAATCTGATATCCGCGATCCCCATGGAAAACCGCTCTTTCACCGACGTGGGTGGGACGACTGGTGGCCTCGGCGAATTCCTGCTCGGCTTCATCATGACTTGTGTGGGGGGGTATCTAATCACCAATCAAGTGAAGGTCGTCGGTTCGTACTGGAGCTTTTACGGCGCAAATACTTTTGGCATTACGTTTTTGCCGCTGCTCTTCGGTGTCGGCATTGTGTTCTGGAGCGGTCGAAGCATTATCGGATGGGTGCTCATCGCCGCCGGGTCGCTCTTCATCCTGGCCGGGTGATCGCTAACATGCACATCTTTTTTCAGGCGGCAAGCCTCTTCGAGACGCTGGTGATGCTCATGCTTTCAGAAATTCCAAAATAGACACTTTCGTCTTTCGGGCAATGGACCGTTTTTGACGGACGCACGCCTAGCGGCCCCTTCTGGAAAAGTCGTCAGAAGTTCGGGAGTACTTCAGTGCAAATCAGCAGAAAAGAGACGGCAAAGGGGCTGGAGACTGCGTATCTTGAGGCATGTCCTTCCGTGCGGTTACGGTCGCTGGGCGGGAAAAATTCCCAATTGTGACGGATTTGAACCGCACGCGAAAGAGACTTCTATTTCGAACTGACGGCGCACATCCCGGATGACTCGATCTTTTTGGCTGAACGTTTCAAATATGTATCCCAGAACGAAGTGGTCTCCTGCAGAATGCAAGAGCGGAATCGGCCGCCCGTCCGGAACGAAATATGCTCGGCGCCATCGACGATGACCTGGTACTTGTTCCCGGCGGGCATGTGCTGAAATGGCTGCGTCCGCCACTCGGGAGGCTCGCCACCAATTCCACGATCTTTAGTACCACTCATCGTCATGGTGGGGATAGTGATGCGGTCCCAGGAGTGCTCTTCGAATCCACCATCGCCAGGCCCTCGCGGGGAGATCGCAATAGCCGCATGCACATGGTCATCGCGGAAGTATTGCGGCTTGCCAGAGGGTGCCGAGCTGGCGCCGGCAATCAGGAGCGCAGTTCCTGCTCCCATGGAGTGTCCGCCGACTCCGATCTGCTTGCGGTTGATGTGACCGTGGAGATCGTGTACCTGATGCTCGATATTTTTCAATGACGAAATGATGAAATGGACATCTCCGGCGCGCTGCTTTTGGAGTCCAAAGGCTGTCTGAGCATCGTTGACACCACTGAGTCCGGTTTGCTGCGCCGCGGCCGCATCGCTACCGATGTGCGTCGGCAGAATTACGAGGTAACCGGCATCAGCCCAGCCCTGCCCGAGATATTCGTATCCCTCGCGAGTAGCGCCGTAGCCATGGGAGAAGACGATAACTGGCAAAGAACCGGAGATGTGATTTGGGTAATAGATCTTGATGGGAACGTCACGGTTTCTTCCCGAATCGTGCAAAGTGATTTCCGCAGTGAGCGCGGAGGATGGCGGGATCACAGGCTCGGGAGCGGCTGTGGTTGGCGGGAGGTGCTGGGCTTGTTTGACGGCATGCTTCCGTGCGTCGGAAGCGGGCACCACCGGGGAAGGGGCAGGCGAGGACGCACGCGCTGGGAAGATCTCAGGGGCTGGAACCGTCCCTTGTTTGGTGATAGCGGGAGGCGGTGCCGATGTGGGCTGCTGGACTGGCGCAGCACTAGAAGAATGAAAGCGCGCAAACCGGCCTGAGAGAAATCCAAAAGCGAGAAGCGTCACCGCTGCAACAATCGCGACTATGCTCCATAGAGTGCGTCGCGAATTTCGCTGTAATGGCGCTTGTGAAGGCGCTGCGGCAGGCACAACGGCTGGCACCGAGGATGATGTCGCCGACGGCGCCGTGTCTGAAACCGCGATCCTCATTCCGCTATTGCTATCTCGCACCATACGTTTCAAGTCGACCATCATCTCAGCCGCGCGCTGGTAACGAAGAGAGCAATCTTTCTCCAGCGCTTTGTTGATAATTTGCTCCAGTTGCGGCGGCAAGTCGGGATTCAGGCGCACCGGGCCTGCGGGAGCGCGATTCAGGATGGCGTCGAATATCACGCCGGAGGTCTCGCCGCGAAATGGGGTCACGCCTGTGGCCATCTCGTAAAGCATGACTCCAAAAGAGAACAAGTCGGTCCGGGCATCCAGTTCCTTGCCCCGCACCTGCTCGGGCGACATGTAGGCAATGGTGCCGAGGGCGGTCCCCGGACTGGTCAACTCTCCTGTGACGCCTACGGTCACATCGCTCATGGGTGCCGCCGCACCGGAACCGTGGCTATGCGGCGGAGTGATCTTTGCCAGGCCGAAGTCGAGAATCTTGGCGTGTCCCCGCTTGGTGACCAAAATATTCGCAGGCTTGATGTCGCGATGCACGATGCCTTCGGAGTGGGCCGCGTCCAACGCGTCTGCAATCTCAATCGCGAGACTGAGGAGAACATCTAACTCTAGAGCTCTTCCGGCGATGCGATGTCGGAGCGTCACTCCATCGAGATATTCCATTGCAATGAAACGTTGACCGTCGTGCTCGCCAATTTCGTAAATTGTGCAAATGTTGGGATGATTCAACGCTGAGGCCGCACGCGCTTCGCGGCGGAAACGTTCCAGTGCCTGCGGGTCGTGCGCCACATTGTCGGGAAGGAACTTGAGCGCGACAAACCGGCCGAGCGAAGTATCTTCAGCTTTGTAAACCACGCCCATGCCGCCCCCGCCGAGCTTCTCGACGATGCGGTAGTGCGAAATGGTTTCACCAATCATTGGGCTGGGCAATCATGTTATGGGCTGCTTGGCAGGGGAGTCAATTTCAAACGAGTTAGGTCGGTCCGAGAGGCCGCGAGCAGTCGGGAGGGCACGGCTTTCAGTCGTGCCGCTGCTGATCAAGATTGATTTAACAGCACGATTGAAAATCGTGCCCTCCCGTTGCGTCACGAATCAAGTGCTTTCACCTTCCCGCTATCGCCTTACGAAGGTCTTTCATCAGCAGCATCAAATGCATCTCGTGCACCGGCGAAGGCTCAAAATTGAAATATTGAAATGCAGATAAAGATAAAACGCCTTAATTGGATTAGCGCGGAGGATGGACTAAGCCCGCCCATCTTTCTAACAACTGAAATGCTTCGTCTTACAATGTTGGAACCGACAATGAACCTCCCAAAGACATTGCAAACGCTAGGTCTCGGTATCGGGCTGTTTATCGCCGTCTATGTTCCGGCATTCGTGACAACAGCGCTTGTTCGGCCGCGCATTGAGATCATGATACCTCTTGTCATTGGGATCACGTTTTTCGTTTCGCTAATCCTGGTGCTCCTGCTCGCACGACTGCCGGTAGGTATCGCGGAGTTCGGGTTCACCATTCCAAAGTTTCGATACATCGCGAGCGCAAGCGTTTTCGGGCTGGTTCTTGGTCCCGGAGTCACCTGGTTGAGTCATCTATGGCCGTCAAAACCCCCGTTTGACGTATCCGGCTTTGCGCCTTGGATGATCGGGCTTTATTTCGTTATCGGTTCTCCCATTCAAGAGGAGGTTATTTTTCGCGGTCTGATTCAATCCATGCTGGAGCGACGGTGGATGATTGCTTTCTCTGGGTTCGGTGGTTCGCTGACCGGGGCCGTAGCATTCACGACGGCGCTGTTCGGCATAATCCACTTGGGATCGGGCCCAATCGTGGCCATTGGCGCAGCCGTACTTGGGTTGGTTGCAGGTGAATTGAGGCGGCGAAGCGGCAGCCTTCTGCCAGCGATAACTGTGCACGCTCTTTTCAACGCCGCGGACGCCTTTTGGTCTTCGAGGTGAATTGATAGCACCATAACCCTCGATAGAATTGGTGCGCTGGCCAGATGCTCGGCAAGCTGTTCACCAGCTGGCGATCACGTTTCGCCAGACAACGGGCCAGGCGGTCTGACCCAGGTTTTCTGCTCTTTTCAACAGAACAAATCTGGCGGAGAGGGAGGGATTCGAACCCCCGATACCCGTTAAGGTATGTCCGCTTTCGAGGCGGATCGTTTCAACCGCTCACGCACCTCTCCGGAAAGCAGCTTTGAGCCGTCAGCTCTCAGCAAGTGCTAGCGCCCCCTGCGGGCGCGGAAGAACTCTTGTAAAAGCTCTGCGCAACGCCCTGCAAGCACCCCACCTCGAACTTCCATGTGATGGTTCACGCCTGGGTGGTTAAGGACCCGCATCACCGAGTGTACGGCACCCGCTTTGGGGTCGTCCGCCCCATAAACCAGGCGCCGAATCCGCGAGTGGACGAGCGCTCCCGCACACATGGCGCACGGTTCAATTGTAGCAAACAGCTCACAGTCGCCCAGGCGGTGATTGCCAATCGCCGCACCCGCTTCGCGTAAAGCGACGACTTCGGCGTGGGCCGTAGGATCGGAGTCAGAGAGATTGCGATTGTATCCGCGGCCAACGATCTTCCCGCCGTGGACGACAACCGCACCGACGGGAACTTCGCCGGCCTCCAGCGCGCGTTGTGCGGCACGCAAGGCTTCCTGCATCCAGAGTTCGTCGATTTCCGGACTCGCCTTGCCGCGCGGTGGCACGACAAACATTGTATCTTGCGGAAAAGCTCGATATTTCGGGTCTCTTGTCAGCATCCTTTGCAAATCCCGCATTCTGCTAGACTCGTTGCAACTCATCAACTCTGCTTCATGGGTAGCGGCCAATGCTCCGAATACTTCTGCTCGTCTCACTTTTGGCACTTTGCGGGTCTTCCGGCGCGCAAGTTCCGGCGACCATGAGTGACCAAATGAGCACTGAAGATCATTTAAAGCAACCTGGCTGGTGGCCCCGCAAAGGGGATGCCTCCCGAAGTGATTATGTCGGCCCCGGAAAATGCGCGCAGTGTCATAAGTCGCTCGCAGCTTCCCAGAACCGGCACTCGATGGCACACACTTCTGCCCGGGCTGAGGATTCGGACGTTCTGAAGCAATCTGACGTTGAGTTCAAAACTGGAACGTACACCTATCGAATTACCCGAAAGGATCACCAGGAAATTTACTCAGTGACCGATGGCACCCGCAACTTCTCAACTCCGCTGGTTTGGGCTTTTGGCGGCGGTAGGCGGGGTCAGACTTACATATATGGGCAGGACCGGCACATGTATGAAAGTCGGATCAGCTTTATTCGAGGCCTCGGTTTTGCCATCACACCAGGCCAGCCCGAAGTAGTGCCGGATTTTGCTACCGGACGTCCCATTCCGGAGACTGACCAAGTCCTGTGTTTCGGATGTCACACAACAGCCTCGAGGAGCAACGGCCATTTTGATCCCTCCCAGCTCATGCAGGGCATCTCTTGCGAAGGCTGCCACGGACCTGGAGCCGGTCACGTGTCGCTTGCTGAGTCGGGGAGCGAAACACCCGGACTGATATTCAACCCATCTCATCTCTCCGCGAGTCAATCGGTCGATTTTTGCGGGGCATGTCACCGCACATGGTGGGATGTGGTCGGAAAGTACACTGACGTCGGAGCCATTCGTTTCCCGGCGTACCGGCTTGAGGGCAGCCGATGTTGGGGAGAGGGCGATGCTCGTCTTACTTGCATTGCCTGCCACGATCCACATCAACCGCTAGTACAGGATTCTGCGGCCTACGATGACAAGTGCCTGGCGTGTCATCAGTCTCGAAAGGAAACCCAAAATTCATCCACCCGAACAGTAGCTCCGCGATGTCCGGTCGGTACGTCAGCTTGCGCCACGTGCCACATGCCCAAATATGAAATTCCAGGCATGCATCTTACATTTACGGACCACAAGATTCGTATAGTACACGGAAAGGAATTTCAAGAATAATGCTGCTGCAAGAGCCCTGTGCAAGACCTGCCAGTACCCCACCTAGAACTTCCATGTGTGGTTCACGCCTGGGTGGTTAAGGACCCGCATCACCGAGTGCACGGCACCCGCTTTTGGGGTCGTCCGCGCCATAAACCAGCCGCCGAATCCGCGCGTGGACGAGCGCTCCCGCGCACATGGCGCACGGCTCAATTGTAGCAAACAGCTTACAGTCGCCTAGGCGATGATTGCCGACCGCCGCGCCCGCTTCGCGCAGGGCGACGACTTCGGCGTGGGCAGTGGGGTCGGAGTCTGAGAGATTGCGATTGTATCCGCAGCGAACGATCTTGCCGTTGTGAACGACAATCGCGCCGACGGGAACTTCGCCGGCCTCCAGCGCACGTTGCGCAGCACGCAGCGCTTGCTGCATCCAGAGTTCGTCAGTTTCCGGCGTCACTTGGCTCGGCGGCTCGGCCATGGCTTTGTTTCAGCATATCTTAGTTCACAGAGTCCCTTCGCGATAGCCACGAGTGGGTAGCAAGCGGCTACAATGATGAAGGTTCTTCAAACTCCATTTGCAGAAAGGCGAGTCCGTGCCTGATTCTTGGCGTCGTCGAATTCAAGAAGAGATTCAGGAGGGGTTTGCAACCCACCTGAGTAAGAGTTGCACTGATCTCGGGTGGGCTCCTAATTCCCGCCGTTTCTTTCGCCGCCGACCTGTCTGCCATTGAGATTCTGCAACGCACGGCCGCCACTTACCGCAACTTGCAGAGCTATGAGTTCGACTTCACTGTGGACTGTGTTCGCGGGCAGAAAGTGTCCGAGCAGCACATCACCGAATCCGGCTTGCGCACGGGAAAGTATCGCCTTGAAGACCGCGATCCCAAAGGAGAACTAACCATCGGAGACGGCCAAATCCAATGGGTGACGAGCCGGGATTCAAACCAGTACACCAGGAGTCCACTCACCGCCGAGACGGTGACGCCCATCAGCGACTTCGAAAACATTGACCAACATGTCACTCAGGCAACTCTCGCTCGCGAAGAGCTGCCGTTGAGACTGCTCTGCGCCGGCAGTGATAACGCGAATGTGGGCAACTCCGCCGCGAGATAAGGCGCGGAACAAACAAGAAGTATCCGGAAACGATGTTACACCTGGCAAAGGTGTGCTTCTAATTCGGCGAGCGATTGCACTCTGGGCAGGCCGGTGTCCTTATATGCGCCTACAACGTCGAAGAGCACAGATTGCATTCCGAAGCCGGTGGCGCCCAGGTAGTCCACGGAATAGACGTCGCCGGTGTAGAGCGATTCTGCAGGCATGACTTTCAAGCTGCGCACTGCCGCTTCGAAAATTGCAGGATGCGGCTTTTCTTTGCCAACAATGCCGGAATCGGTGATGCTTTCAAAGCAATCGCAGATTCCGCAGTGCTCCAGGATCTCAGCAATCTTTCCATCAGCGTTGGAAATGACTCCCAAGCGGTAGTTTTTCGCCAGGCGTAGCAGGACCTCGCGCGTATGGGGACGTATATCGCGCCAATTCGCGGATATTCGGGTAAAGGAGACGAGGTCAGCGCGAATGGCTTCGTCCGGCGTGCCAAGTTCGTCGAGCAAGTGCGAGTAATAGATCTGCCAGAATCCGTGGTCAACGGTGGAGTCACTTTCGGCGAGAGAATCGAATTCGCGCTTGGTTTGCCGCTCGATCTTCTGCAGAAGCTCCGTCGAGGGGAATATCTGTCGTTGGTGTAGAGGCGCCAACATCTTGTTGCGGTTAGGGAACAGCAGCGTGTTTCCGACGTCGAAGAAGAGCGCTTTGATCGGCATGCGTCCAGTGTAATAGCGAGGATGAAGAACGCTGACGGGACAAGAAAAAACATGTAAGATCGCGCACACAGATACAGCCAGTGTAATAGCGAGGATGAAGAACGCTGACGGGACAAGAAAAAACATGTAAGATCGCGCACACAGATACAGCCTTCCCAAGGGCGTAGCGGCTACGTCCCTGCGGAGTGTGGCTTCTGTTTCGCATGCAAATCTGCGCTTTTCTGTTCCAGTTCGAGCTCCCGAGCAGTAGGATGTATGACATCCTCTGGGCAGCTGTGTTCGGATTCGCTACGCTGAACATCCTTAGCTTGGTGGCGAGACAGTTTGAACCGGGGCGCACGCGGATGACGATTGGAGAGATGCTGGCGATCAGCATGCTGGCGATCAGCGCGGCCGTAATTTCTGTACTGATGCTAGGCTGGGAGCTGTTGTTCCTGTTTCATGTGTTGCCGATCCGGCTGGAACCGCGCTGAGAGTAGATTTTTGCGGTATTATTCACGGAGATGGCCAAGCAATCGAGTTTCGATTTGACCTGTCCCTGCTGCGGCGCGGTGTTGAAAGTTGATGCCGAAGCCGAGGCCGTCATTTCTCATATCGCTCCAGTGAAACCGAAGATGTTTAATGATATGGAGGAAGCGGCCAGGGCGATGAAAGAGCAAGATAGCCGCCGGGATTCCATCTTCCGTCAGTCGGTAGAGGCGCAGAAGCACGCTGGGGATCTGCTGGAAAAGAAGTTCCAGGAGGCAGTGCGGAAGGCCAAGGAATCACCAGACACGGGAAGACCCATTCGGGACTTCGATCTGGATTAAGAACCCTTCGTGGTTTCAAAACTTTGTGATTCAAAAACAAAGACCGCCCGAAGGCGGCCCAGGCAAAAAAGAACCTACCTCTAAAGTGTGGATTCGATCTCAAATCCCCAGGCTTCAAGCAAGGGCTCAGGGATGTACTTGGAATTCTTATTCCGGCGCGCCCACTCGCGCAGCCGGGTAGAGCGCAGGTACTGGTCTGGAGACAACTTGTACTCTTTCACCACCTGCTCAAACTCGGTGACAGTTGGGACAATAGGTCCAATCGGTTCGGGTTTGCCCCAATTAGGATTTCCGCGTCTTCTAGCCATGAATTATGCCTCGTACCCGATTTAAGTTGTTAATAATCTTAGATTCCGATGACTTGGCGAAGGATTCCGAATCCTAGACGCCCAACTCACAGAATAAACAGAATAGAACGCAGGGCCTGACTTGCGGGCAGACGATAAAGTCACTCGGAAACGCCTGATTTTACTTCAGGTCTGTAGAAAGTCAATGGCGAATCAGTAGCTTGATCGTAACTCCATGAAAATAATATTAGTTAGCGGTGAGCCAAGCCCGGCGCCCCAACTTAGGTTACTCCCGTAACCGTGCTCGACTTGCAAGCCTTTGATTGACAAGGGGTAACTGATAGATTCCGAAATAGGGAGCATCTTGCTCGCCGCCCCTGGCATTTCTCATGCAGTCTGGACTTCAATCCTTATTGTTATGCACGGATGACGCAATAGTCCGGGTTCTCCGCCGCGTCTTGAGCGAACTGGAGATCGGCGTCGAGCACTGTTTGGATGCGGACACAGCCATTCAAAAGCTGACCCGGCAGAGGTTTGAAGCAGTCATCGTAGACTGCACTACTCAGGAAATCGCTTCCAGAATCCTAAAGGGAACCCGTTCGGCTCCCGCGAATAAGCGTGCCATCACCGTGGCAATCATTGCGGGGCCCACTGCGGACGGTCAGAGTGCGTTGAAGGGTGCTTTCGAACTAGGGGCACACTTCGTCCTTTTCAAGCCAATCTCGCTGGAGCGCACTAAGTCCAGCTTCCGCGCCGTCCGTGCTTTGATGAAGCGAGAGCGGCGCCGCCACGCGCGCATTCCAATCCAAATCCCAGTCGAACTTGGCCCGGAGAACGGGTCGGGCGTGGTGCGGGCTGTTACTGCGGACCTCGGGGAAAACGGGATGGCAATCAAGGGCAAGAATTCAAAACTGCCACCTTCGTTTCGAGTGAAATTTACGCTGCCCGGAAGCAATACCGAAGTGGAATGCCGGGGTGAAGTGGCCTGGGAAGGAAACCAAGTCCAAGGAATCCGATTCTGCGATCTCTCTTTAGAGGCCAGCGAACAATTGAAATCGTGGATCGGCCGGCAGCTTATGGGTGGTGAAGCCGATGAGCCTCCGGTGAGCACCAAGTTAACGGACTTGAGTCTCAGCGCCTGCTATTTACAAACGGAGTCTCCCTTCCCATTACGCACTCGGCTGCAATTGACAATGAAGGCGGGAGCGCTGGCAATACAAGTCGAAGGGATTGTGCGAGTGATGCATCCAGGAGTGGGCATGGGCGTTGAATTCACCCAGCATACTTTGGCGCAAAAAGCCAGAGTGGAGGATTTGATCCAAACCCTGGTGAACACCACGGGAGCGGTCCCCGAGCTTCAAGTGCGCCCGGACGCGATTGACATCAGTTCAGCTGCATTTTCTTCGGAGCCAGTTGAGGGCGATCATCGCGATCCGTTGTTGTCGCTGTTCCGTACCAAGACCGAGCTTCCCGCCGAGACATTCCAAGCGGAATTGCGCAAGCAGCGGGGAGTGCCGGCCGAAGTCACCGCGTGAAAGCTTTCTACCGTTAGCTCCAAGCTCCCAATTCCAAGCCGGCAACCACCGAGCACCTCATGCCTCACCTGCGCCGCTCAATGCGGTGATGGCTTCTTCTGGACTGGAGAAAATCAGAAAGAGACTGGCAACGCGGGTAATGTCGAAAAGCTTTTGCACTCGCTGATTGATTCCGCTCAAGACGATCTTGCGACCAGACTTCTGCCGCGATACGTGTGCGGTCACCAGTAGGCCGAGTCCAGCAGAATCGACGTAGGGAACTTCGCTGAGATCGAGAATCAGGGTGTTGGCCGACTCCTCACGGCGCATTGCATTCTGAAAGACAGGCGCATTGCTCGCCGTCAGCGGACCGCTTAGAGTGAGCACCTCTTGGAACGGGAAGGAGTTCGATCGGTCAACCACTAAAGGCTCGGTCATTGGGATTGGGATTGGGAGAAGATTTTAGGACAGGGCGGCAGCGACTATCAAGTTGAGCCGTTTAGCGGGGCGTCCGAGCCCCGCTGGCGAAATCCCGAGCCCAGCCGAGGGATCTGGCACTAGTTGGTGCCCGGGATCGGAATTGAACCGATACGTCCCTTTCGGGACCCGGGATTTTAAGTCCCGTGCGTCTGCCAGTTTCGCCACCCGGGCAGGCATTGAAGCGCTTGAAAAAACTATATCAGTTCACCGCTCCGGGAATTCGAAAGGGAGTGACTGTGACCACTGCCCTGAAGAATTAATGCCGAGCAGATGCAGGAATTGCTCCCGATTCGTGGATTTCCGCTGTCCGGTTATGGACATGCGATTTCGTGTTCGGACACTCGACTCGTCTGCACGAACCTCTCTTGGTGTCTAACGACAAGTTTCTAAACCAGATAGCCACGCATCCCTTCGGCCCAAGGGTTGCATTTACTTTGAGCGATGGATATCGCTCGGCCAGAGTTTAAACAGCAAAAAAGGCGTAAGCAGATCATCTGGTTGGTGATCGCCATTGTGTGCCTTGGGGCGGTGACGATCGGCGTGTCGCGCTTGAAACCCGCCGCGCCGGAAGTCGAGCGCAGTACGGTTTGGACCGACACGGTAAAACGCGGCCCTATGCTCCGACAAGTGCGCGGACTGGGTTCGTTGATTCCAAGCCAGGAGTTCACCCGTCAAATACCCGCGGAGACTGAAGCCACTGTGGTTCGCATTCACATGCTGCCCGGTTCGCAGGTGAAGGCAGACACAATTCTGCTCGAAATGAGTAATCCGCAAGCCGAGCAGGCAGCACTCGATGCCAGGCTGCAATTGAGAGCTGCCGAGGCGGAATATCAAAGTCTGCGAGTGAAGCTTCAGAGTGATTTGATGAACCAGAAAGCCGGCGCCGCGACTGTAACCGCAGACTACAGCCAGGCGAAGCTTCAATCCGACACCGACAAAGCTTTATACGATCTCGGCGTGATTTCGGGACTGGCTTACAAAAACTCGAAGAATAAATCCGACGAGCTCACAACCCGGCACAACATTGAAGGCGAGCGACTCGACATTAACCAGAAAGCGATTGAATCGCAGCTCGCGGAACAGCAGGCGAAAGTCGATCAGATTCGCGCTCTCGCAGTACTCAAGCAAAAGCAATTGGATGCGCTGAAAGTCCGGGCAGGAATTGAAGGCGTCCTCGTGGACTTGCCATTGCAAGTGGGACAGCATGTTTTGCCGGGCACGATGCTGGCGAAGGTCGTCCAGCCTAATCACCTCATCGCTGAATTGAAGGTTGCGGAGACCCAAGCGCGCGACGTGCAGATCGGCCAGCCGGCAATGATTGATACCCATAACGGAACGGTCGAAGGCAGCGTGATGCGGGTCGATCCGGCGGTCCAGAACGGCACAGTCACGGTGGATGTGAAACTTACCGGCGAACTTCCGAAAGGCGCGCGGCCCGACCTGAGCGTTGATGGAACCATTGATCTGGAGCGCCTGGAGAATGTTATTTATGTGGGCCGTCCTGCGTTCGGCCAGGAGAACAGCACCATCAGCTTGTTCAAACTTGATCCTGACGCGAAGGGCGCAGTTCGTGTTCCGGTAAAAGTTGGGCGGGCATCTGTCAATTCGATTCAGGTCCTTGAAGGTTTGCACGAAGGCGACACGGTCATCCTCTCTGACATGTCGCGCAACGATAACACCGACCGTATCCGGCTCAATTAAAAAAAGCGAGGCAGAACGTATGACCGAAGCAGGACAGCCGCTGATCCAGATTGAAGACCTGACCAAAATCTTCTACACCGATGAGGTCGAAACCCACGCGCTCTCCGGCGTGCACTTAGCTATTCGCAAGGGAGAGTACGTTGCCATGTCGGGGCCGTCGGGATGCGGCAAATCCACGCTGCTCTCGATCATTGGTTTGCTGGATACGCCGACCAATGGGAAATATCAGCTGAACAGCCAGCCGGTTGAGAACCTGGATTTCGGCGCGCGTTCGCGTATCCGCAATCAGGAAATCGGCTTCATCTTTCAGAGTTTCAATCTGATCGGCGATCTCACGGTTTACGAGAATGTCGAACTACCGCTGACCTATCGCCAGAGAATGCCATCTGCCGATCGCAAGAAGCGCGTGATGGAATCGCTCGAGCGAGTGGGCATGGCGCACCGCATCCGGCACTATCCCTCGCAGCTCTCAGGCGGCCAGCAGCAGCGCGTGGCAGTTGCCAGAGCACTTGCGGGACATCCTTCTATTCTGCTCGCCGACGAACCCACTGGAAATCTTGATTCGCGAAACGGCGAAGCTGTCATGGAACTACTGCAAAACCTACACCGCGAAGGCGCAACTATCTGCATGGTCACGCACGATCCACGCTTCGCCAAACATGCGCAACGGGAAGTCCATTTGTTCGATGGCAAGGTAGTGGCCGAAGAAGAATTACAGAAGTTGATGCAGGATGCGCACGCATGAATGGGTTCCTCCAAGACGTTCGCTACGCGTTGCGGCAACTGCGCAAAAATCCGGGATTCACGGCAGTCACTGTGCTGACGTTAGCGTTGGGCATCGGGGCGAACACAGCCATCTTTAGCATGGTAAACGCGGTTCTTCTGAGAACGCTGCCCTACAAAAATCCTAACCGTCTGGTCATGGTATGGGAACAGAACCCACGTCGAGGTTGGTTTGAAAACATTGTTTCCTCCGCTAACTTCCTGGACTGGAGAAAACAGAACCATGTATTCGCCGACATCGCGGCTTTTGAATCCAGCTCTTTCAATCTGACCGGAGACAACTCGCCTGAGGAGATCGCCGGGGACCGAGTAACCACCAACCTGCTTTCTGTCCTGGGTGTTCAGCCATTGCGCGGTCGTCTATTTGTCCCAGACGAAGAAAAACAAGGCCGTGGTGCGGCCGTTCTGAGTTACGGGCTATGGAAGCAGCGCTATGGCGGAGACCCCGCACTTGTAGGGGAGAATATTTCTCTCAATGGAGAGAGCTATCCGGTCGTGGGCATCCTGCCTGCCAGTTTTACCGATGATTATTCGGCATCCTTCGCCCCGCACTCCCAAGTGTGGATCTCGGGATTAGATCTGCAACCGGAGGGTCGGGAATTTCATGACTATCACGTGATTGCTCGCCTCAAGTCGGGCGTAACCCTGGCACAAGCGCAGGCGGAAATGAGCACGATTGCTGGCCGGATTGAACAGCGATATCCGGAATCAAAAGGCTGGGGGGCGGCTCTGGTCGGGTTGCATGACCAAGTGGTTGAGTACACCCGTCCCGCCCTGCTGGTGTTGCTCGGAGCCGTCGGCCTGGTTCTGCTGATTGCGTGCGCCAATATTGCCAATCTGCTACTGGTGCGGGCGACTGGACGTGAAAAAGAAACTGCGATCCGGACTGCGCTGGGAGCGAGTCGTGCCCAGATTGTTCGCCAGTTCTTAGTCGAAAGCGCTCTACTGTCGGTGACCGGCGCGACGGCAGGGCTGGTGGTAGCAGCTTGGGGATCGCAAATCCTGGTTCGGCTGTCCCCTCCCGAGACTCTGCGGGTGGAAAGTACCGGGATTACCGCCCTTGTACTCCTCTTCACCATCGTTCTCGCGCTTGGCACCGGACTCATCTTTGGCTTAGCTCCGGCGCTAGGCGCCTCGAAGCCCAACGTGCACGAATCGCTGAAAGAGAGTGGCCGAACTTCTACCGGTAGTTTGAAAGGCCGCAGGCTGCGAGATGTGCTGGTGATTTGCGAATTTGGATTGGCCTTGGCTCTTTTGGTTGGAGCCGGGCTCATGATCAAGGCTCTCATGCATCTTCGCGGCGTCGACATTGGTTTCCATCCCAACAATCTTCTGACCATAAAGGTGCCTCTCGAAGCTCCTTACTATAAGGAACCTCTGCGCCAAGTCGAGTTCTTCGAGCAGCTCCTGGGCCGCATCGAAGCGCTGCCCGGAGTTGAAGCCGCGACCATTTCTCGCGGCGTTCCAATGCGTGGCTGGGCCGGCTGGAATTTCGTGACTGCCGACCATCCCAATCCTCCTGCCGGAGAGGTGCCAGATGCCAACTACGTGGTCGTGGCTCCGAACTATTTCCGTACCATGCAGATTCCTATGCGCGAAGGCCGGCCGTTTACCGATGCCGACACATCCAGTTCAGAACAGGTAGTTATCGTCAGCGAGTCCCTGGCTCGCAAGTACTGGTCCGGTCAAAACCCCATAGGAAAGCGCTTGAAAGTCAGTTCCGATGCCAACGACAAGCACCTACCCTGGCTCTCAGTGGTCGGAGTTGCCAGCAACGTTCGAAGCGAGGGTCAATACGCGCCGTTCATTCCAGAAATCTACGTTCCCTACACGCAATATCCTTGGGTTCTTTCGCCTCGTCACTTCATCATCCGAACTGTTGGGAATCCGCTGGCGATTCTTCCTGATATCCGGCGCGAAGTTGCGGCTTTGGACAAGGACGTGCCGGTCTCTGAAATCAATACGATGACAGAAATCGTCGCGGGCCCGGTGCAACAGGGAAAGACGATCATGTGGTTGCTTGGTGCCTTCGCTGCGCTCGCGCTAGTCCTAGCTGCGGTTGGGATCTACAGCGTGATTTCGTACACGGTTACGCAGAGAACGCACGAAATCGGCATTCGCGTGGCCTTAGGTGCAAGTCACAAGGACATCGGCGGCTTAGTACTCAGACACGGCTTGGTTCTGATGCTGTTCGGTATCGCGACCGGCTTACTCGGTGCATTCGGGCTAACCCGCCTCCTGTCTGAACTGCCATTCCAAATGCGTTGGCTCCTGCTCTTCGACGTCCGCCCAACAGATCCGCTGACTTTTGCAACAGTTTCCGCAATTCTGGCGCTGGTCGCATTATCGGCAAGCTTCATACCTGCGCGCCGCGCGGCCAAAGTTGATCCGATGGTGGCGCTGCGGTACGAATGAGGAAATAAAATGACCGGAGTCCTCCAAGACGTTCGCTACGCGTTGCGGCAACTGCACAAAAATCTTGGGTTCACTGTCGTTGCTGTGGTTACTCTCGCGCTTGGCATCGGGGCGAACACGGCTATTTTCAGCATCGTGGACTCCTTGCTCTTTCGTCCCCTCCCCTATCCAAGTTCTGCGCGCATTGTGCGAATCTGGAATACTTTTGCTCCCCGCGGAATGATGGAGATTCCGGCCTCGGAACCGGAGTTCTTTGAATATCGTCAGAGTCACACTTTTGCGCATTTTGCAGGATTTTCTACGGGCGCGGTGACCTTAACCGGCACCGGCGAGCCTTTGCGCGTGGCCGCAACTTGGGGAACGTCCGATCTCTTTCAGGTCATGGGAACGAAACCTCTGCTCGGCCGCGTCTTTAGCTCAGATGAATTCCAGCCCGGTCACTGTCAAGTCGCTATTCTTAGTTACGGGCTTTGGCAGAACGATTTCGGATCGGACCCCGAAATCATCGGAAAACCCATTCTGCTGAATGGCCAAAGCTGCACGGTCGTCGGTGTCATGCCGCGCGACTTTAACTTTCCGAGCAACGACGTGGGCGTCTGGCAACCGCTTCCCATCGCGCCAGCAAGCACAAATCTTGGAAATCATTACCTCAATTTGATTGGCGACTTGAGGCCGCAAGTAACAGTGCAACAGGCCACATCCGAAGTGGGCACGCTCCTCGCGCGCATTGAACGCAAATATCCGACATATTACAGCGGCGCAGTCGGCATTGGCGTGAGCCTTATCCCCCTGCGCCAACAAATGGTCGGCAATCTTCGTCGCATCGTGCTGGTTCTGATGGTCAGTGTAGGTTTCATGCTGCTCATCGCGTGTACAAACGTTGCCAGTCTTTTATTGGCTCGTGGTGAGGACCGCTGGCGAGAGATAGCAACCAGAGCGGCTCTCGGCGCGACGCGCATGCGGATTCTCAATCAGATGCTGATTGAGAGTTTGCTTCTCTTCTCAATGGGAGGCGTTATGGGGCTGGCGCTTGCGTTTGCCGCCATAAAATTCGTCTCGCTAGGAGATTACCTCGGCATCGCCCAAGTGGGCGGGGTTAGGGTCGATCTCCGAGTCCTCGCGTTTACCGCCATAGCCAGTCTCGCCACGGGACTCTTCTTCGGCTTTATTCCCGCACTGAAGGCGACACGATCGAATGTGAGTGATGTTCTGAAAACAGGCGGACGGGAAGGCATGGGGAGCCGTCATCAGACGCGCACTCGCAGTCTCCTGGTGATGACTGAAGTCGCCTTCTCCCTTGTCCTGCTCGCTGGAGCCGGACTCATGATAGGAAGCCTCGTAAAACTACTCGACGTCAGCCTCGGTTTCAATCCGCGGAATGTAGTCACAATGCGACTCTCCCTGCCCGAGGCGCGGTATTCGTTAAGGCAAGCCGAGGCCTTGTTTCGTCAATTGCAGGATCACGTGCGCAGTCTGCCAGGTGTGCAGGCGGTGGCAATCGCAAATCAACTTCCGATGAGTGACGTCACGGCTAATGCGTCGTTCGACGTAGAGGGCCGGCCTGCAAAAACTGATATCAACGTGGCAGACACGCAAATTATCAGTGCTGGCTATTTTCAGGCGATGGGCATATCGCTGGTGCGGGGGCGTTTCTTCGTCGACGACGATTCCAACCTAGCTCCCGCGTCTGTGATCGTGAATCGAACGCTGGCTCGGAAGGTATGGCCAGACGCAGATCCGATCGGTAAGCGAATCAGACTTCGGCCGGACGCTCCGTGGCTTTCGGTAGTCGGAGTCGTTGCCGACCTCAAAAACCACGGTTCGAGTGTCGTCACGAAACCCGAGATGTACTTCCTACACACCGACCAGCCATTTGGAGTCTGGGCCGACCTCCGGTCCGTGACTCTCGTGGTACGAACCGTAGTCGAACCGCGGCAGATCGTCGGTGCGGTGCGTGATCAACTCAGGAACTTAGACCCCGAGCTGCCTATCTTCAAAGTCTCGACATTAGAAGAGGTTGTTTCGTCGTCCGTTTCCCAAACACGTCTTCCCACGATTGCCCTTTCCATTTTTGCGGGCATTGCGCTCCTTCTTTCAGCAATCGGCGTTTACGGAGTTCTCGCTTATACCGTTGCGCAAAGCCGACACGACATTGGAGTGCGATTAGCGCTGGGAGCTCCTCGGGCGCAAATTCTCAGGTTCTTCCTTGGCCAGGGCGTTCGATGGGCATCAATCGGCGGATTTGCAGGAATCACGGCAGCACTCATTCTCGTGCGATTCATGCGCAGCATGCTCTTTGAGGTCAGCGCCTATGATCCCGAGATCTTCTTAGCCGTAGCCGCCGTTTTGTCGCTCGTAGTGCTTGTGGCAGGCGTGATTCCCGCGTTGCGAGCCGCGAAGGTCGATCCGATGGTGGCGCTGCGATACGAGTGAGGAAATAAAATGACAGGAGTCCTCCAAGATGTTCGCTATGCGTTGCGGCAACTGCGCAAAAATCTTGGGTTCACCGTCGTTGCTGTGGTTACTCTCGCGCTTGGCATCGGGGCGAACACGGCTATTTTCAGCATGATTGATAGCTTGTTTCTGCGCCCGCTTCCGGTGCACAGCCCCTCTGAGCTAACGTTTGTGGCGTTTTCGCCCGGGGCGAGCAACTTCGACCCCTCATTTTCTGTTGCTGAACTCCACGAAATCACTGAGCAGACCCATCAAGTCTTTTCCGGAGTGACGAGCGTAATTTTTGGTGGGGACGCCGGTCCCTCGGGTCGGCCTGACGGTTTGACCGTGGACAAGACCACAAAACCTGTTCAGCCAGTTTTTGTCAGCGGGAACTTCTTCGAACTACTCGGCATTCATCCGTATCTCGGCCGCTTCATCCTGCCCTCGGAAGGGAACGTACCGGGCGCCGATCCGGTCGTGGTCCTGAGCTATCGCTACTGGAAGACGCGTTTCAACAGCAATCCGGACGTTCTCAACAAGCCCGCAATGGTTAATGGGCGCACGGTCACAATTGTCGGCATCGCGCCTGAAGGTTTTCTCGGGATTACACCGATCATCGACATGGAAGCGTATCTCCCGGTCGGCATGGCGATCCTCGAACGAGGAGGCGACGCTGGCCTTCTGACTGATCCACGTACCCGTCCCCTTCTGGCCGTCGGGCGCTTGCTGCCCGGCACCAGTATCGAACGCGCAAACGCATCTCTGGCAATAGTCGGGAAAAATCTCGTCAAAGCATATCCCCGCACCGGAGTTGGTGATGGGCTGCTCCAGGCTCGCGAACTGAAGCCGCCAGGAATCTTGCACGGCAGTAATCCCGTACCCAAGCTCGCTGGCCTGTTCTTGACACTCGCCGCCCTGGTGCTCGCGCTCGCGTGTCTAAACGTAGCCAATTTGTCTCTGGTTAGAGCAACCGGGCGATGGCGCGAGATCGCGGTTCGAGCGGCGCTCGGCGGCACACGAAGCCTGCTCATCCGCCACCTGCTGACCGAATCAGTTTTGATTGCCCTGCTAGGTTCGGCCGTCGGAATTATTGCCGGAACCTTTGCGCTTCGGATACTCAGTTCGCTCCCGACCGGCACAGATTTCCCAGTCGTTTTCGAGTTTCCGTTCAACGGCCGCGTTTTTGTTTACACGCTCGTAGTTTCGATGCTTACAGGATTGGCCGTGGGCATCGTCCCAGCCCTGCGCGTCTCAAGCGGTAATTTGAGCAGCATTTTGCACGAAGGCGGTCGGACTTCGACCGGACGCAGGCAAAAGATGCGAACTGTCATTGTCGCCGTGCAAGCGGGAGGATCACTGGCATTACTGATTGTCGCGGGACTCTTTGTGCGCAGCATGGGACACGCTCAACACACCGACCTCGGATTTGATCCCCAGAGGGTGCTGAACGTAAGGCTTGATCCCGGTGAACTTGGCTACACCGAAGCACAAGGCCGGGCCTTCTACGATCAACTGGTAAGGCGGGTTCGTACGCTTCCGGGAGTTCAATCGGCCAGCCTGGCAGCAATGGTCCCCCTTGAGGACAAAGAACTGCGCGAGACGTTCACTATTCCGGGCTCCGCGTCTCGACCTGGCGAACCGCTCCATGCGCTCTATAACTCGGTCTCCCCGGATTACTTCAAAACAATGAGGATTGCGCTGCTCAATGGGGGAGATTTTTCTGATGGCGACAACAAGTCGACGGCATCTGTCGCCATCATCAACGAGGCAATGGCGGCTCGTTTCTGGCCTGGTACAAGCCCCATAGGCCATTCGTTCACTCGTTCCAGTGACCCACAACACCCGGTTCAAGTCATCGGTGTTGCCAGGAACAGCAGAATCGAAGACACGTATTCGTCCTATAGTCCCGCTTTCTACCTTCCAATTTCCGGGAATTACACATCGGCGCAAACCCTTCAGATTCGCACCAACGGTTTACCGAAGGACGCCGCTCCTGAGGTTTTTGCCATTGTTCAGCAGCTCGCACCTGCCATGCCAATTTTGAGTGTGCGCACGATGACCGAAGCAATTAACGGCATGAACGGCTTGTTTATATTCAATCTCGGCGCAGAACTTACGGGTACGCTGGGCCTGCTTGGACTGACGCTTGGGGTTGTCGGCATTTACGGCGTGATGGCCTATGCGGTGGGACGTCGAACCCACGAAATTGGTTTGCGGATTGCTCTCGGCGCCAGGCGCATCGATGTTATTTGGATGATCTGCCGGCAAGGTCTCGTCATTATCGCGGCAGGGATAGTGATTGGGTGTGTTGCGGCAACAGGCATTGGGCGGCTCTTGGGGGACTTCCTTGTCGGAGTGGGGCCTACAGACTTGCTGACCTACTCATCTGTCTCCTTGCTCTTGTCCCTGGTTGCGCTCACTGCATGCTTCATCCCCGGGCGCCGCGCTGCCAAAGTCGATCCAATGGTCGCGCTGCGTTATGAGTAAGGAGATTTCAAGTAGATTTCAATGACTGGCCTATTCCAGGATTTTCGCTTCGCGATACGCCAATTGCTCAAAAAGCCGGGATTCGCCTCCACGGCACTGCTCACTCTGGCGCTGGGTATCGGGGCGAATGTCGCGATTTTCAGCGTCGTGAATGCCGTGTTGCTGCGGCCGCTTCCGTACGGCGATGCTGACCGGCTGGTAAATATCAATCAAGTCCCTGCGGGCGACCGATCTGGTGCGGGACTATTGGTCTCTTATACGAAATTCTCCCAAATCAAGGAGCAAAGCCACTCTTTAGAGGATGCCGCTGCATACTATGCCACGAATTTAAGCTTGCTAACAAAACGTGAACCGGAGCAGGTTCCGGCCGCGCACGCCACTCCCAACCTGTTCAGTGTGCTCGGAACTACACCCGCGCAGGGAAGAAATTTTCTGCCCGAAGAAGATCAGCCAAGTGGATCTGATGTTGTCCTGATCACCGACAGTTTTTGGCATAATCATTTTGGTGGTGATCCCCAGGTTATAGGGCAAACGCTGGCTCTGGATGGCAGAAGTGTAACGGTCGTTGGCATCCTGCCAAGCAGTTTTAGATTTCCTCTGTTGTACCCCGAACCCCAGGTTTGGCTGCCCCGAATTTTTGAAACGAACCTTCTGAGTCCGGCGCAGGTCCACTCGGGTGCAAGTTATCTGGGCGTCGTCGGACGTTTGCGGTCCGGCCAAAGCGTCACGAATGCGCAAGCTGAACTCGACACCATCAACGCCCGTTATCGCCAACAATTTGGCGGCTATGTTGACGCCAGCAAATTCGAACTGTCTGCGCTTTCATTGCAAGATTTCTTGATCGGACCGTCGAAGCCATCATTGCTGGTTTTACTGGCAGCGGTCAGTTTCGTTCTGCTGATCGCGTGCGCCAATGTGGCTGGCCTTCTACTGGTCCGCGCCGTTGCCCGGCAGAAAGAGGTCGCCATCCGCAAGGCCCTGGGTGCATCGCGATTGCGGCTGGTTCGGCAACTGCTGAGCGAGAGCCTTGTACTTTCGCTTACGGGCGGTACTTTGGGAGTATTTCTGGCGTTGTTGCTCACTCCAGTGTTGAGGTTGATCAGCCCAGGAACAGTTCCCCGCCTGGAGCAAGCCCAAGTCGATGGCTCCGTTCTTTTGTTTGCACTCTTTTTGTGCTGCGCTACCGGTATTGCCTTCGGCTTGGTTCCCGCGGTGCAAATCTCGCGACGCGACTTGCACGACATCTTGAAAGAGAGCGGACGAGGCTCGTCTGGTAGCGGCGGTCGTAGCCGTTTTCGTTCGGTGCTAGTGGTGGCAGAGGTTGCGGTCGCTCTCATGTTGATGACGGGAGCGGGTCTCCTTATCAAGAGCTTCGCGCGTTTGATGCAAGTGAACCCTGGTATTGAGTCTCGTGGCCTGATGACGTTTCCGATCACCCTTCCCTCCGAGCGCTATAGCCAGGAGCAGCAGCAGACGCAGTTCTATCGACAGCTTCTGGAACGAGTTCGGGCCATCCCGGCCGTCAAATCTGCCGCTATCACTAGCTACCTACCGCTTTCCGGCGCAGTGCGATTTGTTTTCTTCTGTCCTGAAGGTCGCACTTGTGAAGGAATTGGTAAGGACCCTGTCGTAGCACAACGGCAGGTAAGTACCGATTATTTCTCCACGGTGCGAACTCCTTTGCTGCGTGGACGGGTTTTTAACGATCAAGACGTTGTCGGCAGCCAGCCCGTCGTCATCGTCAATCAGACAATCGCCGATCGTTATTGGCCTAACCAGGATCCCATCGGCAAGCACCTGGCCAATTCGCGCGACAGAATTGAACGTGTTGTAGTAGGAGTTGTAGCTGGCGTAAAGTTCAACACGCTGAATGCCCCTGATGTCGAAGAAATGTACCTCCCGGTCGACCAAAGTCCGTGGCCGGCGGTGACTCTGATTATTCGCTCCGAATCCAGTTCTAAACCCTTGATCGCCGCGGTTCGTGAGCAACTGGCTCAGCTTGATCCCAGCCTTCCAATCGCGGGCATCCGTAGCATGCAGGATGTAATCTCGCTCTCGGTTGCTCAGCCCCGAATCGTCATGCAGTTTGTGGGAATATTTGCGGGCATGGCGCTCGCGCTGGCGGCCGTCGGGCTTTATGCAGTGGTGGCTTATTCCGTGACCCAGCGAAATCATGAGATGGGCATTCGCATGGCTCTCGGAGCACAACGGCAAGACATTCTTGCCCTGGTAGTTCGGTATGGCATGGGGCTAACCCTTGTCGGGGTCGGCCTGGGTATTGTTGCCTCGTTGGCGCTTACGAGGTTGCTTGCAAGCCTGCTGTTCGGCATTGGAGCTACGGATCCCATGACGTTCAGCAGTGCGGCTGCACTGTTGATGGGTACCGCCGTATTTGCCTGCTACCTGCCTGCGCGGCGAGCTACCAGAGTCGATCCTATGGTGGCACTGCGATATGAATGAGGAAAATCAATGAATGGACTACTGCAAGATCTCCGTTTAGCCATACGCCAATTATGCAAAAAGCCGGGTTTCGCCCTTACTGTTGTGCTCACGTTGGCGCTGGGGATCGCGGCGAATGTGGGCATCTTCAGTATTGTGAACGGAATCATTCTCCGTCCATTGCCAGTGCCGCAGCCACAGCAGATTACCGTACTCGCAGCGCAACAACAGGGTGCACCGCTCGGCGTTTACTTCCTCTCCTATCCCGAATTGCTCGATCTTCGGAAACAGGCAGACGCCTTCTCCGAGCTGTTTGCCTCCGAAGTGGCTCTGGGAGGCATGAGCGCCGACAACAAAGCCGATCATTTTGTCGGCAGCAATGTCAGCGGGAATTACTTTTCGGCCTTGGGCGTGAAGCCTGCGTTGGGCCGCCTGTTTCTGCCCGGCGAAGGCGAACATGTCGGATCAGAAGGCCAGATTGTTCTCGGCTACTCATATTGGCAAAAGAGATTTGCCGGCAGTTCGCAGGTGATCGGCAAGCAGGTGCTGGTAGACGGCAAGCCGGCGACCATCATCGGCGTGGCGCCAAAAGAATTTCACGGTACCTCTTTCGCTTTGAACATGGACGCTTACCTGCCGATTAGCATGAGGGCGGTGACCGATCCGAGCCTGTGGACCAGCCGCGACGACCGGCAGTGGATCGTGATGGGCCGCCTAAAA
>WNFJ01118000.1_pt1 | contig 41347 bp, 40 predicted proteins | sample 5400461 | NCBI WGS metagenome assembly WNFJ01 (sample SAMN13153349, study PRJNA577476) | soil metagenome | isolation source: 115 cm saprolite on Douglas fir-dominated hillslope | place: USA:California | collected 2013-09-17
ATGGTGATGGCCGCGGTCGGCCTGCGGCGCGACCGTCCCGCCCCGACCGAGCAGGAGGTGCGGGAGGCTCTGGACGGCAATCTGTGCCGCTGCGGAACGCACGGCAGGATCATCCGCGCGGTGCAGAAGGCAGCCGGGCGGATGCCGGGTGGGCGGGCGGTGGTCCCGCGGCCACCCGCCGCCGAGGTTCTGCTCAGCCAGGTTCCCGCTGGGGGCACCCAGCCCGTAGAGGGCCCGGTGCTCGCGCCGCCGTCCGTATCACCTAGGACGCTTGTCGCCGAGTCCGGCGTGCCGACCGGCGTCTCCCCGCTCCCCGCGGACCTGGCGGCCAACCCGGTGCTGGCCCGGTGGCTGGATTTCAGCCGGGACGGGGAGGTCACGGTCCGGACCGGCAAGGTGGAGTACGGGCAGGGCATCTGGACCGCGCTGGCGCAGGTAGCCGCGGAGGAACTCCAGGTCGCGCTGGCCCGGGTGCGGGTGGCTCCGGTGTCCACCAGCACCAGCCCGGACGAGGGAGTCACGGCGGGCAGCCTGTCGGTCCAGGACTCCGGCTCGGCGCTCCGGCAGGCGTGTGCGCAAGCCCGTGACCTGCTGCTGGACGCCGCTGCGGCTAGGCTCGGGCTCGCCCATGCGGAACTAGCGGTGGCCGACGGGCAGATCCGGGCCGCTGACCGTCCGACCGGGCTGAGCTACTGGACGCTGGCGCAGCCGGGAATGCTGGACCGGCCCGCCGATGACCCGGTGCCGTCCCGGCCGCCGGGTGAGTGGTCGGTGGCCGGGCGCAGTGCCCCGCGGCTGGACTTCCCGGACAAGGTGACCGGGCGTCCGCGGTTCCTGCACGATCTGGTCCTGCCGGGAATGGCTTACGGCCTGGTGGTGCGGCCGCCCGCGCGGGCGGCCGACCTGACCGGACTCGCCGGCCTGGACCTCGGCCCCGAGACCGTGCTGGTGCGAGACGGCTCGTTCCTCGGCGTGGTGGCCGAGACCGACCGTGCCGCGCGGCTGGCCGCCGGGCGGGTGGCCCGCGCGGCGCAATGGCAGACGACCCCGTCGCTGCCCGACCCCGACGACCTGCGCACGTTCCTGCTGTCGGCGCCGTCGCAGGAGGAGACGGTGGTGGACCAGCCGGCCGCGGATGCCGCGGGCACCGCTACCCGCACGCTGACCGCCGAGTTCACCCGGCCGTTCCTGGCCCACGCGTCGGTGGCGCCCAGCTGCGCTATCGCCCGCTGGGACCGCGGCTCCGTCACCGTGTGGAGCCACAGTCAGGGCATCTTCCTGCTGCGCGACGCGATCGCAGCCGGGCTGGGCCTGGACGCCGCGCAGGTGACGGTGCATTACGTGGAGGGCGCGGGGGTCTACGGGCAGAACGGCGCGGACGACGTGGCCATGGACACGGTGCTGCTGGCGCGGGCGGTCCCCGGCCGGCCGGTGCGGGTGCAGTGGACCCGCGAGGACGAGATGTGCTGGTCGCCGCTGGGGTCGGCCATGCTCGCGCGGCTCTCGGCCAGCCTCGACGCCGGCGGCAAGATCGCGACCTGGCGGCAGGACGTGTGGAGTAACGGCTTCATGGGCCGTCCCACCATGGGCGGGGACCCGCGCCTGCTCGCCCTGACCCACCTGGCGGGGGGGCGCCCGATGCCGCCGGCGCCCGACCTCCAGCCGGCCAACTGGATGGGCGCCTCGCGCAACGCGGTACCGGGCTACAACATCCCCAGCATGCAGGTCACCCGGCACCGGCTGCTGGACATGCCGATCAGGACATCCTCGCTGCGGGCGCTCGGCGCGCACCTCAACGTGTACGCGATCGAGTCCTTCATGGACGAGCTGGCCGCCGCGGCCGGCGCCGACCCGGTGCGATTCCGGCTCGCCCACCTCACCGACCCCCGGGCCCGGCAGGTCCTCACCCAGGCCGCGGGCATGGCCGGGTGGGACACTCGGGTGCGCCGCGATGGCACCGGGTACGGGGTCGGAGTGGCCCGTTACAGCGGAGTCGCGGGGTACTGCGCCGCCGTGGCGGAGGTCCAGGCGGACACCGACATCCGGGTGCGCCGGCTGTGGCTCGCGGTGGATGTGGGCCGGGTCATCAATCCGGACGGGGTGATCAACCAGGTCGAAGGCGGCACCGTGCAGAGCGCAAGCTGGACGCTGCGCGAGCACGTCCGGTTTGACCGGGAGAGGATCACTTCGGCGGGCTGGGACAGCTACCCGATCCTCCGGTTCGCCGACACCCCGGAGGTCATGGTGCGCGTTATGGACGCGCCTGGCGAGGCCGAGGTCGGCGCGGGCGAGGTCGCCCAGGGACCCGTCGCCGGTGCCATCGGCAACGCGGTCGCCGACGCGGTCGGGGTGCGCGTCCGCGACCTGCCGCTTACCCGTGAACGCGTCGCCCGGACGATCGAGGAGAGCTGACCTCATGAGGATTGATGTACACGCGCACTACTGGACCGAGGATTATCTCGATGTGCTGGTGGATCTCGGCCAGGCCGGCGCGGTCATGGCGCGCGGCATCGGGGCCGGCGGCGGCGCCGAGCTGGAGGCCCGGTTGCGCCTGATGGACCGGGCGGGGGTCGAGATGCAGGTGCTGTCCGCCTGTCCGCAGCTGCCCTACGGCGAGGACGGGAAGAAGGCGGTCGCGGCGGCCAGGTTCGTCAACGACCAGTACGCCGAACTGGTCCAGCGCCACCGGGACCGCTTTCGCGCCTTCGCCGCCCTGCCGATGCCTCATATCGACGAGTCTGTCGGCGAGATGCGCCGGGCTCTTGACGAGCTGGGCATGGCCGGGATAGCTATGAACACCACCGTGCTCGGGCGCGCGCTGGTCGACCCCGACTATGAGCCGATCTTCGCCGAGCTGAACAGCACGGACGCAGTGCTGTATCTGCACCCGGCCGGCAACAGCGCCTGCTCGCCGCTGATCGGTGAATACCACCTGACCTGGATGGTCGGCGCGCCAGTCGAGGACACGATCTCGGTCATGCACCTGATCACGCACGGCTTCCCGGCCCGCTATCCGAAAATCAAGATCATCAATTCGCACCTCGGCGGAGCGCTGCCGATGCTGCTGCAGCGAGCCGACGACCAGTATGCCTGGGAGGCACCGGAGACGCCGGAGCCGCCCAGCATGGCCGCGCGCCGGATGTGGTACGACACTGTCGGGCACGGGCACGTCCCCGCCCTGCGGTGCGCGATCGACTCATTCGGCGCGGACCGGCTCCTCCTCGGAACCGACTTCCCCTACGAAAACGGGGACATCTTCGTGCGCGCGGTCGATTACATAAACGACCCCCAGATCGACACGCGCGCCGCCCGGGCGATCCTCGACCAGAACGCCACCGCCTTGCTGGGCACCGGATAAGACGCACGGAACCAGAGCGCTCCCTGCCAGACCATCCGTGCCCCGTCTGGCGAATCACCGGGATCCGGTGATGACGGATCCCTCGGCTCCATTGCGCGAGCCGCCTCGGCCGCCTGGGGACATGCCCGGTCGCTCGCTGTGCGAAGGCTGGAAGGATTTTCGTGAAGCTGAATGTGAACGGTGCCGACGTCGAAGTTGACGACGGTCATGCGAAGAGCCCGCTGCTGTGGGTGCTGCTCTTCGCGACGCCGCCCATTTGACGGCTTTCCCCTGGCCGCCCGGTCAGAGGACCTGGCCCAGACCGTCGCCGGCCCGTTCATCCTCGCCGCCATGGGCATGGGCCTGGTGATAGGGCCGTCCATCAGCACCGGGACGTTCGGCGTGGCCCCGCAGGACGCCGGGGTCGCCTCCGCGACCGTCACCGTCGGCCAGAGCTCGGCGCGTCGATCGGCACCTCGCTGCTGAACACCCTGTTCGCCGGCGCGGTCACCTCCTACCTCACCGCGAACCTCGCCTCGGCCCGGCTGATCGGCCGTCAGGCCCTGGCCGGGCTGGCGCTGGCCCACGGCTACGACACCGCGTTCTGGTGGATCGCCGGCATCTTCGCGGCGGCGCGGTCATCGGCGGCGCCCAGCTCCGCAACGGGCCGCTGGGCCAGACCGGCACGCCATCCCAAGCCGCTGGCGAGGTGACAACTGCACAAACCGAGGCGGGCCCCGCTCTTCCGAGTGATGCCGTGACCCCAGACTTGGTCTAGCCGTAGGGCTCAACGACGCCCAGCGGTACCAGTGCTCACCTGCCAGCAGGCTCAGCGACCATCCTCGCCAAACAAGAACACCGGGCCAGGAGGTTCAACCGGTGGCCAGGTCATCGCTCAGCGCGACGTGGCGCGCTGAGCCAGGGCTCAGCGTCCAGCCGCCCACGGGTCGTAGTCCACCTCGAGCGCCTCCTGGGGCGGCCGCTCCGCCTCGGGCACGTTGCGCAGGTTGAGGCGGATCCGGGTCCAGGTCGAGGAGCGCCCGCGCATCGCGTCCACCAGGACGTCGGCGGGCTCGAGGCGCGACCAGGCCCGCGGATGGCGCTGCTTCCACCGGTCCAGGCCCTGCATGGCCTCGTCCTTGGTGGCGGCCCTGGCCACCTCGATCAGCGGCATGGACGGGCGGCGACGGCCAGCGGGCCCGCTGGACCTTCCCGGGGCAGGCGGGGGAGGCACGGCGGCTGACGCCGCCGGCGCGCGCCGCTTGGAGGGCTGGACCCTGGGCGGCTCGCCCGCCTGCTTGTCGAAATGGGGCGGCCAGGGCGCGTCGGCCAGCCCGGCCGCGGCATCCCGGGCGGCCAGCTCGAGCAGCGGCTGCAACGAGCCAGCCGCGGAATCTATGCCCTCCCCGACATCGCCCAGCCGCGCATAACGGCCGGGGACGGTGTCGATGGTGAAGTCCTCCAGCCTGCACTCCGGAACCTCGTCCCAGGCCAGTGGCATCGACACCCGTGCATCGGGCGTGGGCCTGACCGAGTAGGCGGACGCGACCGTGCGGTCCTTGGCGTTCTGGTTGTAGTCCACGAAGACGCCGTGGCGTTCCTCCTTCCACCATCGGGAGGTCGCGTCCTGCGGCGCGCGCCGCTCGATCTCCCGCGCCAGCGCGACCGCGGCGCTGCGGACCTCGGTAAAGGTCCAGCGGGGCTCGATCCTGGCGTAGACGTGCATCCCGCGGGAGCCCGAGGTCTTCGGCCACCCGGTCAGCCCGAAGTCCGCGAGCACCTCCCGGGCGACCAGCGCCACCCGGATGATCTGCGCCCAGGCCACCCCGGGCACCGGGTCGAGGTCGACCCGCAGCTCGTCGGGATGATCAAGGTCATCGGCGCGCACCGGGTGGGGGTTGAGGTCGATGCAGCCGAGATTGACGACCCAGACGAGCCCCGCCGCGTCCCGGACCACGACCTCCTCGGCCGTCCGCCCGGACGGGAAGCTCAGCTCGACCGTCTCGATCCAGTCCGGCCGTGACGACGGCGCGCGCTTCTGGAAGAACGCCTCGCCTTCAGCGCCGTTGACGAAGCGCTTCAGGACCATGGGCCGCCCGGCGACCCCGCGCAGCGCGCCGTCGGCCACGCTCAGGTAATACCGGACGAGGTCCAGCTTCGTGTGCCCGGTCCGCGGGAAGTAGATCTTGCCCGGGTTGCTGACCGGCACTGCGCGCCCGGCGACCTCGATGATCTCCTTGCGTTCCGGCATGTCAGAACGATAACCGGCCATCGCACCGGGCCTGGCCGCACGGACCCGGAACGCCCGGATCCTCGACGCCCGGATCCTGGACGCGGCCGGAGTACTCAGCCCCGGATCCGGAGTCCTGTGCTGCGCTCCTGACAAGCTCGACGCGCGCGTTGCGGCCGACTGCCGTGGCCGCGATCACGGCGACAGCCGCCGCGCCGGACAGCGGGCTCACCCGCTCGCCCAGCAGCACCACGGACCAGCCGAGCGTCAGCGCGGGCTGGGCCAGCTGCAGCCGGCCCACCCGGGCGACGCCACCGCGCGCCATGCCCGCATACCAGGCGAAGAAGCCCAGGCACATGGAGACCAGGCTGACGTAGGCCAGCCCGACGACAGCCCCCGCCGTCACGTGCCGCGGCGGGGCGGCGACCGCGGCAGCCAGCGTGACGGGCACGGTCACCGGCAGGGCCAGGATCACCGTCCAGCAGATCACCCGCCAGCCGCCGTATTCCCGGGCCAGCGCGCCGCCTTCCGCGTACCCGAGCCCGGCCACCGCGATCGCGACCAGCAGCAGGACATCGGCACCCCGGATCCTCCCGGCGCCCTGGGTCACCGCGAAGCCGATGACCACGGCGAGTCCGAGCCCCAGCGCGGCCCAGTACGCCGGGCGCGGCCGCTCCCCGCCGCGCAGCACCGCCATTCCGGCCGTTGCGGCGGGAATCAGCCCGGTCAAAACCGCGCCGTGCACGCTGCTCACGTCGCGCAGCGCGATCGCGGACAGCAGGCCGAAACCGACGCCGACGCAGGCAGCCACGATGAGCATCCTGCGCAGTGCCGCGCGCGGCACGATCAGGGGCTGTCGCCGGGCCGCCAGGACGATGACCGCCAGCACGGCCGCGGGGACGGCCCGGCCGACGCCCACCACCAGCGGACTGAACGATGCCTCCGCGGCACGCGTGGCCGGGAACGTGACGCTGAAGCACAGCACCCCGAGTGCCCCGAGCAGCATCGGTGACGCTTCCCCGCGTACCACGGAAGTGCTTCTATTAGATCTCATGAAGAATGATAGCAGCGCACCGTCCGCTACTGCCGTGATCGAGGCGCTCGTCACCTCACTGCCCGCGGACAGCAGGCTCCCGTCGTACCGGGAGCTGCAGCGCCGCTACCGGCTCAGCCCGGCGACGGTGCAGCGGATGCTGGCGGACCTGGGCCGGCGCGGGCTCGTGGTGACCCGGCCGGGCAGCGGGACCTTCACCGCCGCCGCCCGGCGCACCGCCGCCCCGGCCCTGGACGTGTCCTGGCAGACCCTCGCCCTTGGCTCCAGGTCCGGGCTCGGCTCCGACCTGGAGCGCCTGATCGAGCCACCGCCACCGGACGCGCTCCCGCTGGCCAGCGGCTTCCTGGATGAGTCGTTGCAGCCGCTGGGGCTGCTCGGCGCGGCCGCGTCCCGCGCCGCGCGCAGGCCGCAGGGCTGGAGCCGTCTGCCGTCGCAGGGCCTGCCCGAGCTGCGCAGCCACCTCGCCGCCGAGACCGGCACCGCCATGACCGCGCAGAACGTCCTGATCACCCCCGGCGGTCAGGCGGCCCTGTCGGCGGTGTTCCGGCACCTGTGCGCGCCGGGCGACCCGGTGATCGTCGAGTCGCCGACGTACCTGGGGGCGCTGGCCGCGGCCCGCGCGGCAGGTCTGGTACTGGTTCCGGTTCCGGGCGACGCCGGCGGAGTGCTGCCGGACGCCCTGGCCGACGCGCTCGCCCGCACCGGAGCCAGGCTCGCCTACGTGCAGCCGAGGTACTCCAACCCGGCCGGCTCGGTGCTCGCCGCGGAACGGCGGGCCGCCGTGGTGGCCGCGGCCGCGCGCCGCGGTGCGTTCCTCGTGGAGGATGACTGGGCCCGGGACCTGGATCTCGGGCCACCCTCCCCGCCGCCGCTGGCCACCGTCGACGACCACGGGCACGTGATCTACCTCCGGTCGCTGTCCAAGCCTGTGGCCGCGGGCCTGAGGGTGGCGGGACTGGCCGCCCGCGGGCCGGTGCTGACCAGGCTGCGCCGCGGCCGGATCAGCGACGACCTGTTCGTCGCGCCGATCTTGCAGCAGGTCGCGCTGGACGTGCTGACCGCCGCGGGCTGGAGCCGGCACCTGGGCGGCGTCCGGCGGGCGCTGCGGGAGCGGCGCGACGCGCTGGTCGCCGCGATACGCGAGCTGCTGCCGGACTGCGAGCTCGCGGCCGCTCCCGGCGGCGGCCTGCATCTGTGGCTGCGATTGCCGGATCGCTGCGCCGACGCGGACATCGCCGAGGCCTGCGCCGTTCGGCACCTGGCCGTGAGCCCCGGCCGGGCTTACTTCGCGGGCGAGCCACCCGCGCCCTATCTGCGGCTCAGCTACGCGGCCACGGAGCCGCCCGGGCTGATCCGCGGCGTCGAGATCCTCGCCGAGGTGATCGGTGCCGGGTAGCTGCACGCCGGGTAGGCGCTGCGAGAAGCTGCGCACCTCCTGTGACATGCTGGACACGATGGTATCGGAGCATTCGCCGAGCGGCCACGCCGGCACTTTTCGAAGCACTATCGCACAGGCTACAAGGGGAGAATATGGCGACGCGTCCACCGCTTCCGCCGTTCACTCGTGATACCGCTATCGAGAAAGCCCGCCTGGCAGAAGACGCCTGGAACACCCGCGACCCGGAAAGGGTGGCCCAAGGCTACACGCTAGACTGCCATTGGAGGAACCGCGCGGAGATCGTGAACGGGCGCGACGAGATCATCGCTTTTCTCACGCGTAAATGGACGAGAGAGCTGGACTACCGGCTCATCAAAGAACCCTGGGCCTTCGGCGGAAACCGGATCGCCGTGCGCTTTGGCTATGAATCTCACGATGACTCCGGGAACTGGTTCCGCTCGTACGGCAATGAGAACTGGGAATTCAACGAACAAGGGCTGATGGTCGTGAGACACGCGTCCATCAACGATCTCCCCATCAAGGAGTCAGAGCGCACATACCACTGGCCGCTGGGGCGTCGCCCGGATGACCATCCGGGACTGAGCGATCTCGGTTTCTGAAGGGCCGCGCTCGAGCAGTCTAGGCGGTCAGCTGCGCAGGTCGTCGATGATGGCGGTGACGTCGCGCAGGGTGGCGCGCAGGACCGGGATCCGGGAGGCGGCCACGAGTCGCCCCATCACGGGCACGACCGCGTCGATCAGCCGGTAGGTCCGGATGCAGCCGGGCGAGGTGTCGTGCACCCAGTACAGGATGACGCCCATCGAGGCCAGCCAGAGTAGCTCGGGCAGCCGGCCGCGCAGGTCGGCGCCCATTCGCGCGTTCGAGCCGTCGGCCACTTGGCGGTAAAGCGCGATGGACGCGTCCCGCGCCGGGCTCGACTGCTTGCTGAACGGGCTCAGCGGGCTGGTCGGCTCCGCCGCGTGCTTGTAGAAGGTGGCGGCGAACGCGTGGTAGGGAGCCAGAACGTCGATCAGCGCGTGCAGCGTCCCGCCCAGCCGGGCGGTGAAGTCGCTCTCGCGCTCCAGGACCACGCGGCTGGCGGCGAGGTGCTCGGCATGACTGCGCGTGTAGAACTCCTGGATCAGCTCTTCCTTGGAGGCGAAGTAGTAGTAGGCGTTGCCGGTGGACACCCCCGCCCGCTGCGCGATCGCCCGCATCGTGGTCGCCTCGTACCCGCGGGAACGGAACAGTTCCAGGGCCGCCTCGGTGATGGCGGTCCTGGTCTGCTCGGCTCGCGGCGTGAGTGCGGGGTCGGCCACACCGGTCACTCTAGGGCGTCCCCCTGGCGCACCAGCAGGTCCCGCGCCTGGGCCCGGCCGCGGAACCTGGCGAACACCGCGAGGTTCGCGAAGTGCAGTGCCCCGAGGACCAGCAGCACCTCTCCGATCTTGACCGAGAGCAGCTGCAATCCCTGCCGGGCGCTGTCGATGTTCCCAGACGTCCGCATGGTCAGCGTTACGAAACCAAAGTTGAGCAGGTAGAAGCCGACCACGAGCAGCCGGTTGACGGCATCGGCGAGGCCGCCGTTCCCGTCGAACACCTCGAGCAGGAACGTCCGGCCGCTGCGCGCCAGGGCCCAGCCGACGCCGACCGTGAGCCCGATGCTGATCAGCAGGTATATGAAGTAGGTGAGGACGACGTTCATGACCCCTCCCTGGGGGTTGCGGAGTCTTCTTGAACACGTTCAAGTCTCCGCTGCGCAGGGCGCCAGGTCCATGCGAGCGTGATGTGATTTTGAACACGTTCAACAGTCGGGCCCTCACACGCCGGGTGTGCCGCGGGGGCGGGCACCGGGACGGGCGGGGTGAGCGGTCGGATGCGCGGCGCGGCGCGGCGCGCCCAGGAGGAACCCCAGGCCAGGCTGGGGGTCGGCAACGCCGCGGGGTTCAGGAACGCCGGCGGGTTTTCGAGATCCAGGGCACCAAGCGGCGCGGCCGCGTCCCGCCGACCGCTCGCCCGGTGCCTCGCGGCCGCCTACGGCAGGCGGGTAGGCAGGCCGAACGCGGGGAACAGGCGGGCATCGACGAAGTTGTGGTGCCCTACGATCCGGTCGCCGGAGATCTCGATGACCTGGATCGCGAACGGCTGGTGCCCGCCGCGGGCGTCCCGGCGGTAGGAGCCGAACGCGGCGCAGCCATTTGCCGCGGTCGGCACCAGGCGCGAGTCACGGCATGCGCTGCCCAGGCCCAGGAACCACCGGCTCATCTCGGCCGGCCCGCGCAGCCAGAAGTCGTACGGCGGCATCGACATGACCGCTTCGTCGTGGAGGAGTGACACCAGCGAGGAGATGTCGTAACGCTCGAAGGCGTCCACGTAGCGGGCGAGGAGCTCCCGCTGGTCTCCGGCCACCACGTTCGCGACAGGCGCGTCGGCGTCGCGAGCCGACAGGGTGGCGCGGGCCCGCTGTAGCGCGCTGTTGACCGACGCCACGCTGGTCCCGAGCAGCTCGGCCACCTCGGCCGCCTGCCAGCGCAGTACCTCGCGCAGGATCAGCACCGCCCGCTGCCGGGCCGGGAGGTACTGGAGCGCGGTGACGAAGGCGAGGCGGACGGTCTCTCTCGACTCCGCCAGCTCGGCCGGGTCGCCGTCGCCGACCAGGACCCGGGCGTCCGGGACGGGCTGCACCCAGGCATGCTCGGGGAGCGTCGCGCCGGTGAACGAGTCGGTCGTCCAGGCTGGCCCCATGTCCATCGGCCGGGCCCGGCGCTGGCGGCCACGCAGCATGTCCAGGCACACGTTGGTGGCGATGCGGTACAGCCACGAGCGCATGGCCGACCTGCCCTCGAAGCTGTCGATGCCCCGCCAGGCGCGGACCATCGCCTCCTGCACGGCGTCATCGGCGTCGAACACGGAGCCGAGCATCCGGTAGCAGTAGCCGGTCAGCTCCCGGCGGTACTGCTCCAAGTCCTGCGCGAGGTCCTGGCTGTCATCGATGGCGTCAGAGCGGATGGTCATGTCCCGAACCTACCGTGGACCACCGACAAAAGCCCCTGAGCCGCCGGGTAGCGAGGTGCCCACCACCACGTTGCCGTCGGCGCTGCGAGCGGCTCCCGGCCCGGGGCTCACGCGCCGGCGGGCAGGCCGGCCAGGGCCGCCTCGATTACGCTCTCGGGGAGTTCGAGGTCCTTCAGCTCGCTCGCCACGTAGTCGCCGTAAGCGGTGAGGTCGAGCAGGCCGTGACCGCACAGCGCGGTCAGGATGACCTTCTCCTCGCCGGTCTCCTTGCAGCGCAGTGCCTCCTCGATGGCGGCGGCCACCGCGTGCGTCGGCTCTGGCGCCGGCACGATCCCCTCGGTCCTGGCGAACCGCAGCCCGGCCGCGAAGCACTCCGACTGCGGCTTGGCCACGGCCTCGATCAGGCCGAGCTCGTAGATGTGCGACAGCAGCGGCGACATGCCGGATCGGGTCGGGAATGAACTCGTGCCCGAGCGTGTGCATCTTGAGCAGGGGAGTGAACCCGGCGGTGTCGCCGAAATCGTAGGCGTAGATGCCGCGGGTAAACGACGGGCAGGCGGCCGGCTCGACCGCCCGGAGCACCGGGTTCATCCGGCCGGCGAGCTTCTCGCGCAGGAACGGGAACGCCAGGCCGCCGAAGTTGGACCCGCCGCCGGTGCAGCCGACGATCACATCCGGCGTGTCGCCCGCGAGCGCCAGCTGCTTGATCGCCTCCTCGCCGATGATCGTCTGATGGAGCAGAACGTGATTGAGCACGCTGCCGAGTGAGTACCTGGCGGCCGGGTCGCCGCCCGCAACCTCCACGGCCTCGCTGATCGCGATGCCCAGGCTGCCGGTGGAGTCGGGGTGGTCGGCCAGCACCGCCCGCCCCGCCGAGGTGAGCTCGGACGGGCTCGGGTGGACGGTTGCCCCGTAGGTCTCCATCAGCAGCTTGCGGTACGGCTTCTGGTCGTAGGAGGCGCGGACCATCCACACCTCGAGATCGAGGCCGAACAGCGCGGACGCGAACGCCAGTGCGCTGCCCCACTGGCCTGCGCCGGTCTCGGTGGTCAGCTTGGTCACGCCCTCGGCGGCGTTGTAGTAGGCCTGCGGCACCGCGGTGTTCGGCTTGTGCGAGCCTGCCGGGCTGCCGCCCTCGTACTTGTAGTAGATCCGGGCCGGGGTGCCGAGATCCTTCTCAAGCCGGCGGGCCCGGAACAGGGGAGTAGGCCGCCACAGCCGGTAGACGTCGAGCACATCATCCGGAATCGTGATGTGCCGCTCCGCCGACACCTCCTGCGCGATGAGCGCCCCCGGGAACAGCGGCGCGAGATCGTCGGGCCCGACCGGCTGGCGGGTACCCGGATGGAGCGGCGGCGGTGGCGGCGACGGGAGGTCGGCTATGACGTTGTACCACTGCCGGGGCATCTCGGATTCCTGCAGAACGTACTTGACCTGGCGGTTCATGGTGTAACCCCCCCGGTGGTTCCGGAAGCGTCGGAGCAGATGACCGCAACGGTATCGGAGAGCACGTTGTGGCAGGAAGTGCCCAGCGCGCCGGAACGGCGGTGGCTCAGCGCGGGTTGTCCGGCCAGGGGGACGCAGAACGTTCGGGAGACTGGGCTCGCTCGCGGGCCGTGGCCGGTTCGGGAGGCTGGGCCTGGGCGGGCCAGTGAGCCTGGGTGGGGGCGTCAGCCTGGGCGGGCGCCCTGGGACCCTGCGGCTGCTCTTGGCCGACGAGCGGAGGCCGGGTAGCGCGGATCGCCCCGCCGATCGCGATCACGAGCGCCGCCAGCCAGCCCGCGCCGGTCCAGCCCAGCAGCAGCGACAGCACGGCGATCGGGCCCTGGTGCGGCAGCTTGTACAGCGCGGCAATGATCAGGGGCAGGAACCAGGCGGTCAGCAGCGCGATGATGAGCAGGGCCCGCATTGCCGTATTCTCCCATCCGTTGCGTGTGAGTTGGCTCTGGTGAGCGTGCTCACGCCGCCACCCTTTCCGGGTGGTTCACGCGGTTCACCGCGGCGCGCCGCATGGGGGCGGTCTTACCGTCGCTCGCCGCCTCCGTCACTCCTGCGCTCCATCGCTTAATTAAGCCGCCAACTGCTAACAACCCGCCAATGATCGAGCAGGCCGACCGGAATTGTCCGCACCTGGGAGCCTAGCCCGTGGCTATTCACTGGTCCATGACCCGACCAGCGCGCCGGCCCGGTCGTCGCACGGCCTGGCCGCGGCCGGGGCGACGGCATGGCGCGGCGGAACATGCGTTCTGTATTTGCGCGTTACAGCGGATGGCGAAGGATCGAGCCCGAATACCGGAGGACTCTCATGCGCGTGGACATCTGGAGTGACATCGTCTGCCCCATGGTGCTACATCGGCGAGCGCCGTTTCGCGCGCGGCCTGGCGGGCTTCGAGCATCGTGACGAGGTCGAGGTGGTCCAGGCGCTCGAGGACGGCAGCTGCGGTGACGCCGTCCGGGCCGACGAGGACGAGGCGAGGGCGCTGGGCATAACGGGGGTGCCGTTCTACGTGGTCGACGGGAAGTACGGCATCTCGGGTGCTCAGCCCGCCGAGGCGTTCACGCAGGCCATGCAGCAGGTGTGGGCATGCTGAGCTGTCGCGGGACCGGCGCGTGCGGCTGCACGGCCGGCCGCCATTTGTTCATGGCGATTATTTCGGGCAGCGGCCGGCCAGAGGACCCCGATGGCTTGGGCGGGCGGCCATTGCAGATCGGTTGCGACGCTGTGCGCTGCATGCGATGGTTGGGCCGTGAGGTCAGGCTCGGCGGCTTCGGGACGCATGCGTTTGGCCATGGGCCTGACGATCGTCGGCGCGGTGATGCTGATCACCGGTCTGTTGATGGTCTTCGTCAGCGAGGTTCTGCGGCTGAAGTCTGACCACATCGGGCCGGGACTCTTGCGCACGGGCGAGCTCCTCGCGGCTGGCGGGCTGGGGATCGGCGTTGTCCTGCTCGGCGCGCTGACGATCGGCCGGGCCGACCGCGGCCGCGCCGACCGCGGTCGCGCCGACCGCGGCCGCGCCGACCGCCGTGGGCCTGGCAGGCGTCGCCGGGCAGCCGGCGCCAGGACCGGCCCGCGACGCGAACCAGCCGGGGAATGGCGCAGCCCGCTGCCGACGGCAGGAGCCGGGCTCCTTCCGCAACGCGTCCTGCCGTCATGGCAGGAGCCGGTCGACGAGGGCCCGCCCGGGTCCGACGACTACGCGGATGAGGGCTGGCAGCCGTACCTGGACGACGGCTGGAATCCCGGCCCTGTCCAGGCACGGAGTCCCGGCGGCGAGGATGACTGGGATCGCGGCGGTGACGCGGACTGGCGTCCCGGCGGCGAGGATGACTGGGATCGCGGCGATGACGCGGACTGGCGTCCCGGCGGCGAGGATGACTGGGATCGCGCCGGGCCCACGGGCGTCACGGCCTGGCTGTCCGACGACCTGGGCAGGCGCGATGGGAACGGCCATGAGCCCAGCCCCGCGACCGGACCCCGGCACCGCTACAAGAGCGGCCCGCGGCACAGATACCTGAACGCCCCGGGGCCTGGGTACCTGACCGGTCCGCAGCCCGCGTACGCAGCTGGCCCGGAACCCGAGCAGATGAGCGGCCAGGCGCCGCCGTACGCGAGTGATCCGGACGCCGAGCACGTGGCTGGCCCGGAGGCCGGCTACTTAGCTGCTGCGGCCGGTCCGGCGCCGGGGCGGGCAGCATCGCCACGCTTCGCCAGCGCGGCAGGAACGGCGTATCCGGAGGCCGCAGGCTCGGAGGCCTCGGAACTCGACGGACCTCGGGAAGACGACGATACCTCGCCGATCCCGGTGATCCGCGGCACGGACCGACTCGCATCGGCGCCTCGCCCGAGTGAGCCCGTCCCCGCGCCGAAGCCGTTCTCGGTGTGGGAGCCGGCCCCGAAGCCGAGTCCGGAGCGCGGCCGCGGCAGTCCCTCGGATGAGGTCTACCGGCCCGTACACGCCGAGCCGCCGTCCTCGGACACGCAAGAGAAGATAGAACAGATTAAGGATCTCTACCTGACCGCCGAGGCGATCGGGGAAGAGGCGGTCGGCAAGCACTTCGAGCAGCTGCGCCAGCGGCAGCAGTCACTGATCCGCGAGTTCTTCGACAAGGCCGGCCTGGGATCGAAAGGCACACCGGAGCCGCTCGGCGATGACCCGGCGCAGAGCGGCGCGTCGCTGCCGGGCTGAGCGAGCAGTCGCGCCGCCGGGTGGTCCCGGGGCGGATGCCGTCAGCCTCGCGCGCCCCACATCAGCCGGAATCCTGCAATCAGCCGGTCCGCCGCTGCCTGGCTGATCTCGACCAGATCGGCGCCCACCGCGCCGTACTCCCACTCGACAATCGCCGAGTCTGGTTCCCAGGTAAGGTCGCGGCGCAGGGCCTCGTCGACCGGACCAGCAGCCACGAACCTGCGGCGGGCCAGACCTGAGGGCGTCTGCGCGGTTCGCCCGGCCCCCACTATGGCGTAGTACCGAACGTCGGCCACGCTTCTACGGGCTTTCCTTGCGGTAGTCCGGGATGGCCGCACACCTCGGCGGCACGGGAACCGCGGCCGAGATCTCCGCCAGACGGGCCCGAAGCCGCACCCGCTCCGCAGGCAGCGTTGCCGGGTCCATGATCTCCTGGCAAGCGGTGTGAGCGCGCTGCTTAGCATCCCAGCTCGACGCCGTGTGGAATTGCACTTCGAAAACTATGTCGTGCGCAGGGTCTCGCCAGCGGGTATTGATGCCTTTGTACTCGGGGTTCCGCCAGCTGTTCCTTCTGACCTCCAGCTCGAACCCCTGGCCTTTGAGCCTGCTGTGGACTTGCAGAGTGGCGTCGGCATAATAGTCGGCGTCGAAGATGTAGGCGTACCGGATGCCATCGTGCACTTCGTGCACGAGTTCCTCCGCCGACTTGTCGGGGTGCCGCTGGATCAGGTCGGCGAGCCCTTCCTTGAAGAGGTCGGCGGACTTCAGCGCGTAGTTCTCGGTGTCTGGCAGCAGTTGCCCGCGCCCGAGCTGAGCCTCAAGGCGGCGCATCGCGGGCGTCAGGCCGCTGTGACCATAGCTGCCGAACACGTTCCGTCCCTCGGCCGTGCGATAGCGACCCAGCGCCTCGTCAGCGATCTGGCACTCGTCCGGAGCGAGGTACCTGCCGTTCCACTCCCAGGACCCATCCAGGCCCGATCGAGGCTCGTCGGTCACGCGGTTTCGCGCCGCGTCGACCGCCGCGTGGCCGTCGGTCTCGATCGCCGGCTCCGGTTCTGCCCACTCTGGCTTGGCCGCGCCCTCGTGGTTGGTTGAGCCGTCCCGATCATTGGCTGAGCGGTCCCAGTCGGGTGTAGTGCCCCACTGGGCGGTTGGGTTCCACTCGGTGGTCCGGTTCCACTCGGCCGTGCTGCTCACGTGGTCTGTTGTGCTCACGCGGTCGGTACTGGTCACGCGGTCGGTGCTGCTCACGCGGTCTGCACTGCTCACGCGGTCTGCACTGCTCACGCGGTCTGCGCTGGCCCAGCGGGTAGTGCTGACCTCGTCCGCGGCGCTGACCTCGTCGACCGCGGTGCTCCAGTCGGTCGCGCTGAGTCCGTCGGTCGCGCTGAGCCGGTCGTTTGTGCTGCTCAGGAGGTCTGTGCTCCAGCGAGGTGTGCCGAGCCCGCCGTCTATGCCGACCCGGTCCTCTCCTGCGAGCCCGTCGTCTGTACTGATCCCGTCGTCTGCCCTGATCCGCTCGGCGCTGCTGCTCAAGTCGCCGGTGCTGCTTCCCTCGGCGGTGCTGCTTCTGTCGCCGGAGCTGCTTCCCTCGGCGGTGCTGCTTCCGTCGGCGGTGCTGCTTCCGTCGGCAGTGCTACTCCAGTCGGCCGTGGTGAGCTCGTGTGCCGCTTGACTCCGGCCGCCCGAACCGTTGTGTGTGACGGCCTCGGCTCTCTCAGTCGCGGCCGCGCCTTCGGCCAGCTCGTGGTCATCGTGCTTCGCGGCGCCGTTGGTGTCGCGCTCGTTGCCGTGCAGCGGCAGCTCAAGATCCTTCAGCCGGGCGACCGGCGGCTTGCGTGACAGGTCGTCGTGGTACGGCGAGGAAGGATGGCCGGCCGGCAGCCGCTCGAGTCGCCGCCGCAGATCCGCGAGCGACCCGCGCTCGGGCCGGTCGGCGATCGGCGGCGGATCGAGCTGCGTGGGTGCCTCCTGCCTGCGCACACTGGGCTCGGCGAGCTGATCCCACCGCTCCTGAGCCCCTGGCATCGCGTGTCTCCCCGCACGTTGGCGACGAGGTCATCGTAACCGCCAGCTCACCCGGGCATCCTGCGAAGCGTCCGGGCGCTCGTGGCCAGAGCTGACGGCAGGCGAGCGGGAGGACGCAGCCGCGGAGCAAGCTCCGCGAGCCTATGGTGGGGCCGTGAGCGGTCTCAGGGTCCTGTTCATCGGCGGCAGCGGAACCATCAGCTCGGCCTGCTCCTGGCTGGCGGTGGAGCGGGGCGTCGACTTGTTCGTCCTCAACCGCGGCCGCAGCGGTCTGCGCCCGCTGCCCGATGGTCGAGACCTATAGGTGACCCGTCAGGGGCCGGGCTCCCGGGCGAGCGTGTTGAACGTCCGCTTGGCCCAGGCCAGGCTGGCGGTAAACGTCGCTATCCCGTGATCCAGGGCCAGCGGGCTGTGGCGGTCCTCGAACGGCGCGGCCGCGGCGTAAGCCTCCAGCCCGTTGATGAGTCCCGCCAGCGCATCCCGAAGGTCGGCCAGGAACGCGAGCACCTCGGCCCGCGGAAGCAGGGGCTCCATCATCACGAACCGCATCATGTGCAGCGGCAGGTCGCGGGCGATCGTGGCCGGGTCGACGGGCTGGCGCACCCAGGCGACATGGGCCTCGCGGCCCTGCTCGGTGATCTGATAGACGTAACGACGCCGCGCGCCTGCGTGATCACCGGGCTGGCCCGGCTCGGCCCGCAGCAGACCGCGGCGCTCGAGGCGGCGCAGCGCCGGATAGAGGGCCCCTGAGCTTGGCTGGTACACCCCGAGCGGCGTGGTGGCGAACTCCTGCTTCAGGTCGTAGCCCGTCGACGGGGCCCTGGCGATCGCGCCGAGCAGCACCTGCTCGAAGTCCGTCGGCTGTCGCCCCGCCATGGGCGACAAGCTTAAGCGCGCAGATCAATGGCTCTTCACGCGTGTCGAATCGATCTATATCCTAGGGTCGCAAATCGACCAGAACGTGGATAGCTTGTGGCACCTTGGCAGGCAGCCGATGAGGGTGTCGTTATATCGAATCGATCTATAGTCTGGACGGCGGCACGCGCGGCCGGCAGCACGAGGGAGACGGCAATGCCCCAGGTCAAGGTCAGGCGCCGCGGGATAACCGCTGAGGACACTGCCGCGGTGATCCGCGGCCGGCTGGGCGAAGATCTGAAGATCAGCACGAGCGGGGACCGGGAGCTGGAGGTCTTGAAGAACTCGTTCGTCCGCGCGAAGGTGTCCCTTAGCGAGGAGCCGGGCGGGACCGTCTTCCATGTCCGCGGGATGGGGATGCCGATCCCTCTGCTGATGCTCACGATGATGGCGGTCAACAACCGGGGCATCGCCCGGCGCGTGGCCGACGCGATCGGGGAGCACGACGGGTTCCGCGGCGATGGCTGAGCCGAGCGGGTCTGCGGTCCGAGCGCACGCCAGCGTCGCGAGCGCGGTCACCGCCAGCGCGGTCACCGCGGGCGCGGGCGCCAGGCACGCCCCGGCGCCGGGCGGCCGGGCGGACGTGATCACGGTGCGCGGGCTGCGGATGAGCTACGGCCACTACGAGGCCGTGCGGGGCATCAACCTGGACGTGGCCCGGGGCGAGATCCTGGCCTTCCTCGGCCCGAACGGCGCGGGCAAGACCACCACGGTGGAGATCCTCGAGGGGTTCCGCCAGCGTACTGGCGGAGAGGTCCGGGTGCTATCGAATCGATCTATAGTCTGGACGGCGGCACGCGCGGCCGGCAGCACGAGTGCGTCTCCATGTACGCCGGGTACTACCCACGGCCGCTGCCGGTCGGGCGGGCGCTCGAGCTGGTCGGGCTCACCAGCAAGGCGGGTGACCGCTGCGACCGGCTGTCGGGCGGCCAGCTACGCCGCCTCGACATGGCGCTGGCGCTGATTGGCGACCCCGAGCTGGTGTTCCTGGACGAGCCCACGACCGGGTTCGACCCGTCGGCCCGCCACACCGCGTGGGAGGTGATCTCGGGCCTGCGCGAGCTGGGCAAGACGATTTTCCTGACCACGCACTACATGGACGAGGCCGAGGCCCTGGCCGACCAGATCGTGATCATCGCCGCCGGGAAGGTCGTGGCGTCCGGCACGCCGGCCACGATCGGCGGCCGGGCCACGGACGCCACCACGATCAGCTTCACCCTCCCGAACGGCCTGACCCCGGCCGACCTGCCCGTCATGCCCGCGCCGGTGACCGCTGGTCCCGGCGGCCACGCGGAGATCGCGTGTGACCAGCCGGTGCCGGTGCTGGCCCCGCTGACCGCCTGGGCGGCGCAGCGTGGGTACCCGCTCGCCGACCTGGCCGTGCACCGGCCCACGCTGGAGGAGATCTACCTGCGCCTGACAGAGAAGGACAGCAAGTGAGCGCGGTCACGCTCGTCGCGCACCAGGCCCGGTATGAGCTGCAGGCCTACCGGCGCAACTCGCGGGCCCGGATCTTCACGTTCGCCCTGCCGGTGGTGCTGCTGCTGATCCTGGTGTCGTTGTTTCACAACGGCAAGGTGTCCACCGGCGGGGTGAGCCTGAAGATCGGCGCCTACTACGTGCCGCACATCGCGGCCCTGGCGATCGTCGGCGCAGGCCTGGTCAACCTGCTCATCACCCTGGTCGCCAAGCGCGAGTCCGGGTCGCTGAAACGGCGCCGGGCCACCCCGGTGCCCGCGTGGGTCCTCATCGCCGCTGACGCATCGACCAGCATCGTGTCGGCGCTGGTCATCGTCGCGGTCCTGGTCGCGATCGGCGCGCTGGGCTTCGGCGTCAGCGTGAGCGCGGCGGCGATCGGTGTGGCCGCGGTGGTTGCGATCATCGGCGCGGCTGCGTTCTGCTGCCTGGCGTATGCGCTCAGCGGCCTCGTCGGCAACGCCGAGGCAGCAGGGCCGGTGGTGCAGCTGTCCACCCTGCCGGTCTACTTCATCTCCGGCATCTACATTCCCGACAACGACCTGCCGCACTGGCTGCTCGACGTCGCCTCGGTGCTGCCGGTCCGGCCGCTGGCCGTGGCCCTGCAGGCCGCGTTCGTGCCCGCCACAAACGGCGGCCAGCGGTTCGCGGTCGTCCCGGTCCTGGTCGTGCTGGCCTGGGGCGCCGCCGGGATGATCATTGCCGTGCGCCGGTTCTCCTGGGTGCCGCGCAGGGACTGAGCGGCCCCGCGGTCCTGTAGCACGGGCACCTCGCAGCCATCACCGACGCCTGACCATAGCCAAGGCCCGGCTACCCGGCCTGCGGCTGAGGCGAGCGTTCAGCAAGCCGCCTCGCCTGCGCAGGGTCCTGCCGATCCGCGCCATGGCAACGGTGCCTTCGCGCACTTTGGGGATATCGGGCCCTCTGGCCAGGCTCCGTGTCGCTGTGATCGAATTTGGGTGTCGCCGGACAGCGGGAGGGCGTTCATGCTCGTGGCCGGAGTGGACTCGTCAACCCAGTCCACCAAGGTCGTGCTCTGCGAGGCGGAGGACGGCACCGTGGTCGGCCGGGGGAGCGCGCCGCACCCGTCTGGCACCGAGGCCGACCCGGGCGCATGGTGGGCGGCCCTGCAGCAGGCGGGCCACGGCCTGCTCGAGCGGGCCGCCGCTGTCGGCGTGGCCGGGCAGCAGCACGGCATGATCGTCCTGGACGAGGACGGCGAGTTGATCAGGCCCGCCCTGCTCTGGAACGACTTGCGGTCGGCCCCGGCTGCGGCCGAGCTCGTACGCGAGCACGGCGGGCCGCAGTGGTGGGCAAGCCAGGCCGGCAGCGTGCCGAACGCCTCGTTCACAGTCACCAAGCTGCGCTGGCTGGCCGAGCACGAGCCGGCCAGCGCCGGCCGCGCCACGGCCGTGCTGCTGCCGCACGACTGGCTGACCTGGAGGCTGCTGGGCGGGATGGGTGAGCGGAGCCGGGCGGCCGAACGCCCCGGGCTGGGACAGCGGGCCGGGCCGGAGCGCCCGAGCCCCATGGTCACAGACCGGGGCGACGCGTCAGGCACCGGATACTTCTCCCCGGCGAAGGGGATCTGGCTGCCCGATCTGGTGAAGTCGGCGATCGGGCGCACGCTCCGGCTGCCCAGGGTGGCGAGCCCGGGCGAGGTCGTCGGGCAGACCGCGTCGGGCGCGGCAGTGTCCGCCGGGACCGGGGACAACATGGGGGCGGCGCTCGGCCTCGGCCTCGGCCCTGGTGACGTCGCCGTGTCGATCGGGACGTCGGGCACGGCGTTCGCGGTCAGCGAGATGCCCGCCGCGGATCCGTCCGGCGCGGTGGCAGGGTTCGCCGATGCCACCGGGCGGTTCCTGCCCCTGGTGTGCACGATCAACGCGGCCCGGGTGCTGTCCGCGTTCGCGGGGCTGCTGGGCACCGACCTCGCCGGGCTGGACGCGCTCGCGCTGGCCGCGGCGCCCGGCGCGGGCGGGATCACCCTTCTGCCCTACCTGGACGGCGAGCGGACGCCGGACCGGCCGGACGCAACCGGCGTGCTGCGCGGTCTGACCACGCAGAACGCGACCAGGCAGAACCTGGCCCGGGCCGCGGTGGAGGCCCTGCTCGCCTCGCTGGCCGACGCCGCGGGCCGGCTCGACGCGGCGACCGCCCAGCCCGCGCCGGGCCGGCCCGTACCGGTGCCGCCCGCAGCGGGCGAGGGCCAGCGGTCCAGGCGCGTGCTGCTGATCGGCGGCGGCGCGAAATCGCCCGCGGTGCGACAGCTCGCGCCTGGCATCTTCTGCTCACCGGTGGACGTGCCCGAACCCGAGGAATACGTCGCGCTGGGAGCCGCCCGCCAGGCCGCGTGGGCGCTGGCCGGGACCCCGGAGCCGCCCGCATGGCCGTCCCGGCCGACCGCCACCTACACCGGCCCCCCTCAGCCAGAGATCCGCGAGCGCCACGCCGCGCTCCGCGATGACACCGCCACCTGGGATGAAAGGACCGGCTCGTGAGCACCGACCGCTACGCACCCACACCGGCCGACCGTTTCTCGTTCGGGATATGGACGGTGGGGTGGCAGGGGGTGGATGTGTTCGGGTCGGCGGTGCGGGCGCCGATGCCGGCCGAGCGGGCGGTGCGCAAGCTGGCCGAGCTGGGCGCGTACGGGGTGAATTTCCATGACAATGACGTGTTCGGGTTCGACGACACCAGCGAGGAGCGCGAGGAGCGGATCTCGGCGTTCCGCAAGGCCCTGGCCGAAACCGGGCTGGTGGTCACGACCGCGACCACGAATCTGTTCTCGCATCCCGTCTTCAAGGAGGGCGGGTTCACCGCCAACGACCGGGAGGTGCGCCGGTTCGCGCTGGCCAAGGTCATGCGCAACCTCGACCTGGCCGCCGACCTCGGCGCGAAGGTCTACGTGTGCTGGGGCGGGCGTGATGGCGCGGAGTCGGGGGCGGCCAAGGACGTGCGGGCGGCGCTGGACCGGCTCAAGGAGGCGTTCGACGTGCTGTGCTCGTACGTGCTGGATCAGGGGTACGGGCTGCGGTTCGCGATCGAGCCCAAGCCGAATGAGCCGCGGGGGGACATTCTGTTGCCGACGGCGGGTCATGCGCTGGCGTTCATCACCGAGCTGGAGCATCCCGAGCTGGTCGGCCTCAATCCGGAGGTCGGGCACGAGGAGATGTCCGGCCTGAACTACGCGCACGCTATTACCCAGGCGCTGTGGCACGGGAAGCTGTTTCATATTGATCTGAATGGGCAACACGGGCCGCGGTATGACCAGGATCTGCGGTTTGGGGCGGGGAATGCGCGTGGGGCGTTCTGGGTGGTGGATGCGCTGGAGGCGGGCGGGTATGAGGGGCCGGTGCATTTTGATTACAAGCCGCCGCGGACCGAGGATGACGATGGGGTGTGGGTGTCGGCGGCGGCGTGCATGCGAAATTACCTGATCTTGCGGGAGAAGGTGCGGGCGTTTCGCGCGGATCCGGAAGTGGCTGAGGCGCTGGCGGCGGCCCGGGTTGCAGATCTGGCGGTGCCGACCCTGGGCGACGGCGAGACCTGGCGCGACGTGCGCGGCTTCACCCCCGACGTGGAGGCGCTGGGCCAGCGCGGCATGGCGTTCGAGCGCCTCGACCAGCTCGCCCTCGAGCACCTCTACGGCGTCCGCTAGCAGCAGGCGGGCGGCCGTCTGGCGCCTTAGACTGGGTCATCCGTGATCTTCCACGGATAGGAGCACACAGCGTGGATGCCGTGGACTTCATCACCAGCCCCGGGTTCCTCACCGGCGGCGACAGCCAGCGGGCCGCCGGCCTGAGGTCGGGCCAGCCAGCCGCGGTCGTGAGCGACCGGGCGCTGCTCGACTTCGAGGAGGTCACCGAGCTCCCCGAGCCGTCGGCCGAGGAGCTCGAGATGCTCCGCGAGCTGTGCGGGGGCGGGGGAGGAAGGCCATGAGAGACGGCGGTGCCATGACGAAGGGGGCCGAGCGGGACCAGCGGGGGGAGCGCACGCGGATCGGGCTGATGATCCCCTCCTCCAACACCATGATGGAGGCGGACTTCGCCCGCGAGCTTCCTGTCGGCTGGACCCTGCACACGGCACGCATGTACATGAAGGACACGACCGCGGCCGGGGAGAACCGCATGCTCGACGAGTTCACCCTCCCTGCAGCGCGCGACCTCGGCACCGCGCGGCCGCATGTGGTGGTCTTCGGCTGCACCTCGGCCGGCGCCTTGCGCGGCAGCGACTACGACCGCGAGCTGTGCGAGCGGATCAGCGAGCTCACGGGCGCGCCGACGGTCAGCACGATCCAGGCCGTGCGGACGGCCATCGAGCGCGCGGCGGCCCGTCGGGTCGGCGTCGTGACGCCGTACGTCGACGAGCTCAACGACCGGATCCGGGCGAGCATCGAGGCCGGCGGGGTCGAGGTAGTCCGGATCGCTGGCCTGGGCATGACCGAGAACTACCAGATCGCCAGGGTGCCGCCCGACCGGATCACGGCGTTCGCGGTCGAGGCGCTCGGCGGGCTCGACATCGACCTGGTGTTCGCGTCCTGCACGAACTTCGGCGCGATGGAGGCGATCCCCGAACTCGCCGCGCGGCTCGGCCGGCCGGTGGTGACCAGCAACCATGCGGTGCTGGCCGCGGCCGTCGAACGAGCGACGGCGGTGGCAGCCGAAGATGCTGCCGCGTGACGCGCGCGTAGCGAGGGCCGCCATGGTTTCCGTGCCGTTCGAGTACGCCAGGGTCGTCAGCTACGACGAGGCCGTGCAGGCCCGCGCCACGGCCTGGCTGACGCTGCAAGCCGACGGCTCGGTGCTGATCCGTTGCGCGGAGCTGTCCTGCCTGGCGACCTGGCGGGCCGAGTCCGCTACCTTCGACTCGGCCCGGGGCCAGGGCGCCAGCTTCCCTGACTGCACCTACGGCACGCACGCGGCCGAGGTCGAGGTCGACCCGGAGACCGGCGAGGTCCGGGTGCTGCGGTACATCGTCTCGCATGACGTGGGCCGCGCCATCAACCCGATGCGGGTCGAGGGGCAGATCCAGGGCGGCGCCATGCAGGGGCTCGGCTACGCACTCACCGAGGAGATCGTCCTCGAGGATGGCCTCACCGCGTCGAGCCTGTTCTCCAGCTACTTCATCCCCACCGCGGCGGACATGCCGGACGTCGAGGCGGAGATCGTCGAGAGCGGGGAGGGCAAGGGCCCGCTGAACGTCCGCGGGACCGGGGAGCCGCCGGTGGGCCCGGTCGCGCCGGCCATCGCCAGCGCCATCGCCGACGCGACCGGGTGCCGCCCGACCCGGCTGCCAATGACGGCAGAGCGGGTACTGGCGCTGCTGGATGCGGCACGGCCGGACAGGCCATGACCGACCCGAAGGGGGGAACGGGGAGGCGGGCGGGGCCTCGGAGGCGAGCGGAAAACACAGTCGTGCTGAACCACCGCTCGGCCAGCCATATCCCGGGCATCGAGCCGCACCGGCACGCGCTGCAGGTGCACCGGCGGCTGCCCTGCTACCGGGCCACGCCGCTGCTGGACTGCCCGGATCTCGCCGCGGCGCTCGGCGTCGCCCGGGTCTGGGTCAAGTCTGAGTCGTCCCGGATGGGCCTGCCGTCGTTCAAGATGCTGGGCGCCTCCTATGCGGCCTACCGGGAGCTGTGCCACCTGCTGGGCAGCGAGCCGGAGTGGTCGGATCTGGCGGAGCTGAGGACCGCGCTGGCCCCGCTCGGCGGCCTGACCCTGATGGCGGCGACGGACGGCAACCACGGCCGCGCGGTGGCCCGCACAGCCCGCACGCTCGGCTACGCATCCCGCATCTACGTGCCCGCCGGCACGGCGGCCACGCGGATCACGGCCATCGAGTCCGAGGGCGCGCCGGTCGCCTTGATCGACGGCGACTACGACGAGGCCGTGCGGCAGTGCGCCCGGGACGCCGGCGAGGGCTGCCTGGTGGTCTCCGACACCTCCTGGCGCGGCTACGAGCGGATCCCCGCCTGGGTCATCGACGGCTACGCCACCATGTTCTGGGAAGTGCACGAGCAGCTGCCGGACGCGGACCGGCTGATCGACGCCGTCGCGGTCCCGGTCGGCGTGGGGGCCCTCGCGTCCGCTGCCGTCCGCCACTTCCGCGGCCGGGCCCGGGCGGCCGGGGCGAGGCTCATCGGGGTCGAGCCCGTCGGCTCGGACTGCGTCGGGCAGTCCGTGCGCGCCGGCCATCCGGTGATCATCCCCGGGCCGCACACCTCCATCATGGCGGGCCTCAACTGCGGGACCCCGTCCCGGCTGGCCTGGCCGCTGGTGGAGCGCGGCCTGGACGTCCTGGTCGCCATCGACGATGAGCTGGCCCGCGAGGCCATGCGCATGCTCAGCCAGGCGGGCATCGTGGCCGGCGAGACCGGCGCGGCGGCGCTCGGCGGCCTGCTCGCGCTGCGGGACGGGCGCCAGGCCCCGCAGGCGATCAAGGCTGCCGGCCTGCGTCCCGACGCGCAGATCCTCGTCATCAGCAGCGAGGGAGCGACTGACGCGGCGGCCTACGAGCAGATCGTCGGCCACCCGCCGGCGTGATCAGCGCACGAGGAAGGATGCAAATGAGGCGCTGCGCGTGTTCGCCCAGACCGTCTTAATCTCTGCGCGTCAGTCGTGGACTGTGCGATGAGCGCGCCGGGGGTATTCGCTGATATTCCGGCCCTGCGGGCGTGCTGGCATCCCGTGGCCTTCAGCCATGAGCTCGCCGATCATCCCGTTCAGGCCGATCTGCTGGGCGAGCCGCTGGTGTTGTGGCGCGGCGCGGATCACCAGCCGCGCGCGAACCTGGACGTTTGCGTGCACCGCGGCACCGCGTTGTCCCTGGGCTGGATCAGCGGCGATGAGCTCGTCTGCCCCTATCACGGCTGGCGCTACCGGGCGGACGGGCGCTGCTCCGCCATCCCGCAGCTGGATGACCCCTCGCGGGTTCCGGCCAAGGCCCGCATTCCGGCGTTCGGTTGCCGGGAACGATACGGTCTGGTCTGGGTGGCCCTGGAGCAGCCGCGCTGGCCGCTTCCCGAGGTCCCGGAACTGGAAAACGGAACCTGGGCGACCCTGTCGGCCGGCCCGTACCGGTGGCAGTGCGACGCGGCCCGCCAGGTGGAGAACTTCACCGACTTCGCGCATTTCCCGTGGGTGCATCCCGGCCTGCTCGGCGACCCTGATCGGCCGGTCGTGCCGAGGCATGAGGTCCGCACCGAGGGACACGTGCTGCACTACGCGATCACCCGGCCGGAGGCCGCCAATACGGACGACTTCCCCGTCTTCGGCAACGAGCAGGCCGGGCCGCCAGAAAGGCGCAGCCGGTACGAGCTGCATCTGCCCTACACCATCGTGCTGCGGCTCGGCTGGGGCGGCGAGCGCGGCATGGTGTACTTCTTCGCCTCGCAGCCGGTCGCGGCTGACCGGTGCGCCGGATACGTGGTGATCGGGCGGAACTACAACCTCGATCAGAGCGATGGCGTCCTGCAGGAGTTCGAGGACACGATATTCGGCCAGGATCAGGTGGTGGTCGAATCGCAGCGGCCCGAGCGGGTTCCGTTTGACCTTGCAGCCGAGCTTCACCTCAAGTTCGACGCGGTGGCGGTGGCCTACCGCAAGGCGATGCGCCGCAGCGGCCTCGCCGCCGCCTCGTCAGGTGTTGCCGCCGGCGCGCAGGCGCTGCTGACCGCTCGGGATCGGGCACTCGGAACCGCCGGCGTCGGTGAGCCCGGGCGGACCGAGTGACCACGTGTGCTGCTTGGCGCTGCCGCCGAAGATCGGGCCGATCGTGTTGAAGAGGAAGCGGTTGCCGTGACCGTTATCGATGTCCCATCGTCGCCGCGTGCGTCATGAGCAGTGAGCCGGGGGGAGCCAGGTCGACGCCGTCGGGATTGGCGAGGTAACCGGCGCCGCGGCCCGGAACGCCGTAGTGGCCGTACTGCCAGACGATCCGGCTGGTCCTCGGGTTGATGACGATCACGCGGTCGTTATAGTCGTCGTTGACCAGGATGTTCCCGTTGGGCAACGGCAACGCCAGCGATGGGTGGTCGAGCGGCTGCGGACCGGCCGGCCGGAAGCTCCACTTGGTGTGCCCGGCGCGGTCGAAGATTACGATCTGGCCCGGATCCGAGTAGTCGGCGACGATGTAGCGGCCCGGGCTGACCTCGTTCGCATCCGACGGGGCCCCGGAGCGCTGTTGCCTCGCCTGCTCCGGGTTTGATTGAATACCGCGGGTGACTACCGGCGGCGCTCGCGGATGAGCGGGACGCTCGGGGGAGAGCGGCCGCCCCGCCCCTCGGCCCTCACGCTCTCGAGGATCGCGCTCGGGTGCGGCAGCTTCGGCGGGATCGGCTCGGCACCGGAGTTCTTCGGCGCGGGACTGACCGAGGACCAGGCGCTCGCGGTCATGGACGCGGCCTGGCAGCTCGGCATCACCCACTTCGACACCGCCGACGCGTACGGCGGCGGGCGCAGCGAGCAGGCGATCGGCCGCTGGATCGCCTCGCGCGGGGTACGCCCGCAGCTGACCACCAAGACCTTCAACCCGATGCTGGCCGGGGCCGACCGCGGGCTGAAGCCCGAGCGGATCGCCCGCCAGCTGCGCACCAGCCTCGAGCGGCTCGGGGTCGACCACGTCGAGCTGTACCTCGCCCACGAGTTCGACCCCGACGTGCCGCTGCCGGAGTCGCTGGGCGCCTTTGACGAAGCCCGGGCCCGCGGCCTGATCGGAGCCTACGGCGTCAGCAATTTCGACGCTTCCCAGCTGGCCGCCGCCCTGGCGGCGGGCAACCCGCAGGCTGTGCAGAACTCCTACTCCCTGCTGGCGCGCCAGGACGAGCCCGAGCTGCTCCCGTTGTGCGCCCAGCGGCAGGTTGCCTACCTGGCGTTCAGCCCGCTGGCCGGCGGCTGGCTCACCGGCAAATACCGCCGCGGCGAACCGTTCCCGGCCGGCTCACGGATGACGCAGCGCCCCGAGCCGTATACCGAGCTCGTCACCGGCCGGACTTTCGACGCCCTCGACCGGCTACAGGCGATCGCCTCGTCCCGCGGCATCTCGATGGCGGGCGCCGCGCTGGGCTGGCTGCTCGCCGGCGAGCGGGTCACCCAGATCGTGGTCGGCCCCGGCCGCCCGGAGCACCTGGCGCCCGTCGGCGAGGCCCTCGAGCATCCGCTCACCGCGGAGGACTGGGCCGCGGCCGAGAGAGCGTTCGGATGATGCGCGTGCTCGTCCTCAGCCATAACGACGTGCGGGCCGCGCTCCCGCCGGGGCCCTGCGCCGAGGCCATGGCCGCGGTGCTCGCCGAGCATGCCCGGGGCCGCAGCTTCATGCCGTTGCGGTCGGTGATGATGCCGCCTGACGCGGCCGGTTTCATGGGGCTCATGCCAGGCTGGCGCGGGCGGCAGCCCGGCGGCGCCGCGGTGTTCGCGCTCAAGGCGGTGTGCATCCTGCCGGGCAATCCCGCCCGCGGCCTCGACGCTCACCAGGGGCTGGTCACGCTGTTCGACGGCGAGACCGGGCGGCCGAGCGCGATCCTGGACGCCTCGGCGATCACCGAGGTCCGCACCGCGGCGGTCACCGCGGTCGCGACGCGCGTGCTGTCCCGGCCGGATGCGCGCACGCTCGCGATCCTCGGCGCCGGGACGCAGGCGCGAGCTCACCTGGCGGCGCTCCTGCCGGTACGCGAGTTCGAGCGGGTGCGCGTTTACGCGCCGACCCAGGCGCACGCGCGGGCGCTGGTCGAGCAGGTCGGCGACGCGGGCGCGGAGCTGAGCGTCGCCTCGAGCGCCCAGGACGCGCTCCGCGACGCCGACGTCGTCGTCACGGCGACCAGCTCGCGCGAGCCGGTGCTCCGCCGTGACTGGCTGAAGCCCGGAGCCCACCTCAACGCGGTGGGCGCGAGCACCCCGCGGGCGCGCGAGCTGGATACGGCCACCGTGGCCGCCAGCGCGCTGTTCTGCGACAGCCGCGAGTCGCTCCGCCACGAGGCCGGCGAGTTCCAGCGCGCCGTCGCCGAGGGCCTGATCGCCGGCGTTGAGCACGTCCGGGCCGAGCTCGGGGAGGTGCTCGCCGGAACGGCCCCAGGGCGCCGCGACGCGGCCGAGCTGACGCTGTTCCGCTCGCTGGGCCTGGCCATCGAGGATCTCGCCGCGGCCGAGAGCGCGGTCGCGGCGGCGAGGGCGGCCGGCCTGGGCACGGAGGTGGAACTGTAATCGAGCGCGGAGCGGCGAGACTGGCGCGCGGCCTGAGGACGGAGACAGAACTGTCATGGAGCGCGGAGCGGCGGCGGCGTGGGGCCTGAGTATGGAGGTGAAGCTGTGATCGAGCTGGCGGCGATCGAGGCGGCCCGGGAGCGGATCGCGGGCGCGGCCGTCCGCACGCCGCTGGTGCGCCTGTACGTCGAGGACACCCCGGCCGAGATCTACCTCAAGCTCGAGAACCTCCAGCCGATCAATTCGTTCAAGATCCGCGGCGCGACTAACGCGATCATGATCGCGTCAGCGAGCGAGCGGGCGAAGGGCCTGGTTACCGCCAGCGCGGGGAACATGGCCCAGGGGGTCGCGTGGGCCGCTCGGGCCCTGGGCCTGCCCGCCACGATCGTCGTGCCCGAGCATGCGCCCGAGGCCAAGCTGGCGGCGATCACCCGCCTCGGCGGGCAGGTGCGGAAGCTGCCCTACGACGAGTGGTGGGACGTGATCATCACCGGCCAGGTCGACGGGACCGACGGGCTGTTCGTGCACCCGGTCCAGGACCCGGGGGTGATGGCCGGCAACGGCACGATCGGGCTCGAGATCCTCGACGACCTGCCCGACCCGGACGCCGTAGTGATCCCGTACGGCGGCGGCGGGCTGACCGTCGGCATCGCTAGCGCGATCAAGGCGCTGAGCCCGCAGACGAGGATCGTCACCGCCGAGCCCGAGACCGCCGCCGCGCTGGCGGCCGCGCTCGGTGCCGGGCAGCCGACCGATGTTGACTACCGCGCCTCGTTCGTGGACGGCTCAGGGAGCCGCCGTGTCCTGGACAGCATGTGGCCGCTGGTCGCGCCGCTCGTTGACGCGGCCCTGGCGATCCCTGTCCCCGAGGTCGCGGCCGCGGTGCGCACGCTCGCCGAGCGCGTCCGGGTGATCGCCGAGGGTGCGGGCGCGCTGGCGCCCGCCGCGGCGCTGACCGGCCGGGCCGGGACCGGGAAGGTCGTGTGCATCGTCTCGGGCGGCAACATCGACCTGAGCAAGCTTGCCGAGATCCTTAACGGCGCGGCCGGGTAGTCGCCGTCCATGATCGGGGAGACTAATTCGCGATTATGGGCGAAAAGTCTCCCCGATCACAAGGAGAGACGGCAGGGCGGGCGGGGCGGGCCGGGCCGGGCCGGGTTGCTCTTTCGGCGCGGGGGGCTGCGGGGCCGGGTCGTCGGCGGGAGGAGCCGCCGAGGACTTGGTTACCCGCGGGGCACGGCGGCCAGGGCCTCGAGGAGCCGATCGACCTCTTCTGGTGTGTTGTAGTGGATGAATCCGATCCGCACGGACTTATCGGCGTAGCCGAGGCGCTTGTACAGGTCGAGCGAGTACCACGAGTCATGCGCCCAGACCCCGATCTGGGCATCGGCCAGGCTCCGCGCCACGTCCGCCGCGGCGACGCCCTCGACGTTGACCAGGAACGTCGGCACTCGGCCGTCCATCCCCGGCAGCCCATAACCGGTGACCGTGTCCGGGAGGCCGTCCAGGAACCGCTGGCCCAGCGAGCGCTCGTAGGGCACGATCGCGGCGAAGCCGCCGATCGACTCCAGGTAGTCGATCGCGGCGTTGAACCCAGCGAGCAGCTCGTACGGCGGCGTCCCGGTCTCGAACTTCCGCCCGAGCGGGGTCGTGGGCGCTGGGCGGGCCTTGTACGGCCGCCAGCGCTCGAGCACCTCAGCCCGCCCGAAGGCAACTCCCAGGTGCGGGCCGCAGAACTTGTACGGCGAGCAGATCAGCACGTCGGCGCCGATGTCGCGCACGTCGATCGGCTCGTGCGCCGCGTAATGGACCGCGTCGATCCAGGCGAGCGCGCCGACGTCGTGCGCGAGCTTGCACACGCGCCGGGCGTCCACGACCGTGCCGATCGCGTTCGACGCCCACGCGAACGCGACCACCCGCGTGCGCGGCCCGAGCTTTTGCTGCAGGTCCCCGAAATCAAGCGTCGTGTCGTCATTCAGCTCCACGTGCCGGACAACCGCGCCCTTGTCCTGCGCGAGCTCCAGCCACGGTGCGACGCCGCCGTCGTGATCCAGGGACGAGACGAGGATCTCATCGCCCGGGAGGAAATCGCGCCCGGCGGTGCGCGACAGCGTGAAGTCCAGCGAGGTCATGTTCGCCCCGAAGATCACCTCATGCGGCTCGCAGCCGAGGAACCGGGCCGCACTGGCCTCGGCCTCCTCGAGGATCTCCTGCACCCGCAGGCTCGTCGCGTACCCGGCGCCGAGGTTGGCGCTGGCCTCGCGCAGCGTGCGGGCGATCGCGTCGCCGACCTCGTCGGGCACCTGGGAGCCGCCCGGTGCGTCGAAGAACGCGAACCCCTGCTGCAGCGACGAGAAGCGAGCCCGGATCGGGTCGATGTCAAGGGCGTTGCTGAGCGACTGGGTCACCGGCGGATCCCCCCAAGAGACGCCGGGGTTGCCGCCCCGGCTTCGATCGACTCAGGTCTCTTGCACAAGTATGCAGGGCAATGGTTTGATCAGCCTACTTATTCGACCGCTGGGAGGGGCGTGGTGAGCTTTCGCGTCGCCCGCAGCGCCTAGGCGAGCCTTGCCGGCGGCTAACCCCGCAGGGTGCCACGAGGACCGGACGCCTGCCCTCCGGGCAGCCTGGCTTGACTCCACTTGACCCCGAAGCAACGAAGTATATGGAAAATGGAGGCCGTAACGATGAGAGGACACGTGATCCTCGCCACGGCGGCGCTCGGCGCGCTAGCCATAGCAGGTTGCGGAAGCAGTGGAAGCAGCTCAAGCAGCAGCGGCGGTGCCGGCACGGGTGCGGCAACCAAGTCGTGCGTCGCGTCGATCGGCATGGAGGGGCCGCTGACTGGCCCGGTGGCGACGCTCGGCCAGGAGCAGCTGCACTTCGCGGAGCTCGCGCTGGCGATGGACAACCAGGCCAACAAGACGAAGATCTCGATCGTCCAGGGCGACACCCAGCTGAATCCCGCGCAGGCGACGACCGTGACCCAGCAGTTCACTGCGAACACGAAGATCGTGGCCGTGGTCGGCCCGGCCGGCAGCCAGGAGGTCGAGGCCATCGGTCCGCTGATGGCCCGGGCCGGGCTGGCGTTCATCTCCGGGTCGGCGACCAACGCGACGCTCACCGCCGGCAAGTACCCGACCTTCTTCCGGGTCGTCTCGAAGGACAGCGTGCAGGGACCGCAGGATGCCCACTACATCATCAGCAATCTGCACCCCAAGGCCCTGATGATCGTCGATGATCAGGAGGCCTACTCGACCGGCCTGGTCTCCGCGATGACACCGGTCTTCACGGCGGCCGGGATCAAGGTCGATCACGAGTCGGTCTCGCAGAAGACCACCGACTTCTCCTCGCTGGTCGCCAAGGTGACGCCCGCCACGACGGTGGTAGTGCTGCCGTGGCAGGTGGCCTCCAACGCGCAGCAGTTGGGCCGCAACCTGGCCCAGCAGCACAAGAAGGCCGTGATCTTCGGCACGGACGGCCTCTTCTCGCCGGGCACGTTCACGATCAACGGCTCATATGTCTCCTCGTTCGGCCCGGACATCACGGCGATTCCCGCCGACGCGGCGATCGTCGCCGCCGCGAAGTCGAAGTACGGATCCTTCGGCACGTTCGGCCCGCCGGTGTTCGCGGCGACGCACGTGGTCGACGAGGCGATCGCATCGGTCTGCAAGTCCGGTAACACGCCCAGCCGCAGCAACGTGCTCGCGGCGATCAAGACGACGAACGAGCCGGCCTCCATCCTCGGGCAGCCGATCAGCTTCGGCTCCAGCGGCGACCTGACCAACGGCAAGTTCTTCCTGTTCAAGATCAACTCAGCCGGCAGCTATCAGCTGATCCCCGGCTGATCGGCTGACAGGCAGCCGCTGCGGCGCGCGCCGGCGGAGAGTCGGCGCGCGCCCGGCGGCATGACGGTGGGCGGGACTCGCGGCGGATGGCCTTCTTCTTCCAGGAACTGGTGAACGGCGTCACCAACGGCGCGCTCTACGCGCTGGTGGCGCTCGGCTTCTCGATGGTCTACGGCGTGCTGAAGCTGCTGAACTTCGCGCACGGCGACCTGTACATGGTCGGGGCGTTTATCGGGTACTTCGTGATCCAGTGGTTCGGCGGACCGACGGCGCTGACGATCCCCGTACCGCTGCTGCTGCTGATCATGTTCATCCTGGCGGCGGGCGTGGTGGGCGGTCTGGGCGTAGCGATCGAGCGTTTCGCCTACCGGCCGCTGCGTGACGCGCCGCGGATCGCGCCCCTGATCACCGCGATCGGCGTCTCCTTCTTCCTGGAAAACGCGGCCCTGCTCCTGTTCGGCGCACAGTATCGCGTCTACAACACCGCGGACTTCATCTCGCTCTCGTCCGGGATCCAGATCGGGTCCGTCACCATCGACTCCGTGCAGATCATGGTCCTGGTGCTAGGCCTTGTTCTCATGGTCGGCCTGCGGGAGCTGGTCAACCGGACGAAGCTCGGCAAGCAGATGCGGGCGGTGGCCGCTGACCGGGAAGCCGCCGAGATGCTGGGGATCAACGTGAACCGGACGATCGCAGCAACGTTCTTCCTCGGCTCGGCCCTCGCGGGCGTGGCCGGAGTCATGGCCGGGCTGCTGTTCAACCAGGTGAACAACACGATCGGCTTCACGGCTGGCCTGTTCGCGTTCACTGCGGCCGTCGTCGGCGGGATCGGCTCACTGCCTGGCGCGATGCTCGGCGGCCTGCTGATCGGCCTAGCCCAGTCGTTCGTCACCGGCTACATCTCCTCCACCTATACCAACCTGCTCGTGTTCGCGCTGCTGATCGTCGTCATGCTGGTGCGGCCCAGCGGTCTGCTCGGCCGAGCCCAGCTGCAGAAGGTGTGAAGCCATCATGAGCCCGAGGGGCCCCGGAGGCGAGCGGGTGACACAGTGAGCCTCGATTCGCAGCCTCCGCCGGCCGGGCCGCAGGTCGGAGCCGACGAGTGGGTCGCCAGGCAGGCCCATCGGCGGGAGCACCTGCCGTCCTGGCTGGGCGTCGCGCAGGTCCGGCTCGAGCGGATCGGCTGGTGGCCCAGGCTCGCGATCGCGGGCCTGGCCGGATCGATGCTGCCGCTGATCGGCCTCGGCGGGTTCCAGCTACAGGTCGGGATCGACGCACTGATCCTGGCCATGCTGGCCGTCGGGCTGAACGTCGTGGTCGGCTGGGCCGGGCTGCTCGACCTCGGCTACGTCGCGTTCTTCGGCTTCGGCGCCTACGGTTTCGCGCTGCTGTCCTCGAGCCAGGTCGGGATCCACCTGTCGGCGCCCGCCTCGCTGCCGGTCGTCATGGTCGGCGCAGCCATCCTCGGCCTGCTGGTCGGCCTGCCCTCCCGGCGGCTGATCGGCGACTACCTGGCCATCGTGACGCTGTTCTTCGGCGAGGCGTTCGTCGAGTTCACCAACAACGTGGCGCCGGGCACGCTGGGCGGCCCCAACGGGATCGTCGGGATCGACCCGATCAGCGCCTTCGGAAAGCAGATCACGGCAAACACCGGCTACTACTACCTGCTCGTGATCCTGCTGGTGGCCTCGATGGCGGTGCTGCGGCTACTCGATACCTCGCGCACCGGACGAGCCTGGCGGGCCGTACGCGAGGACCCGCTGGCCGCCGCGTCGATGACCATCCCGGTCAACCGGGTGAAGCTGATGGCGTTCGCATTCGGCGCCATGGTCGCGGCGCTGGCCGGCTCTGTCTTCGCCGCGCAGCAGATCAGCGTGTTCCCGACGGACTTCGATACGCCGTACCTGATCCTGATATACGCCGGGCTCATCCTCGGCGGCGTCGGCAGCATCGCCGGCGCGGTCACCGGCGCCCTGGTCGTAACGGTCATCTACGACGGCTTGCTCCGCAGCCCGACCGATTCCGGCTACCTCTTCTACGGCCTGATTCTGCTGACCCTGGTGGTTAAGCTGCGGCCGTGGCGGAGACTGGGCGCGGTTCTCGCGGCCACCGCGGCGCTCGGGTTCGCCGCGCATGCCATCGTCGGGGCCATCTCGGCGAGTGCGGTGGCGGGCGGGCCGCAGTCGACCGGCTGGATCGCCGACGTCCTGCGCGACTGGGTGATCGTCCCGGCCAATCCGCAGGTTCCGGGGAACTACGGGTTCGTGCTGCTGGTGTGCCTGCTGATTGCGCTCGTGCAGATCAAGGGCCGCTGGCGGACGATCCTGCTGGTCCCGACGATCTACCTGGCATCGTTCGTCTGGGAGACCCGGCTGGTCATCGAGCCGGCGATCACCAGGCAGCTCATGATCGGCGCGATCCTGATCGTGATGATGATCGCCCGGCCGCAGGGTCTGCTCGGGACGCGCCGCGTTGAGCCCCCGACATGAACGCGAAGCCTGAGCGCATGACGGGAGCCGGGAACCCGCCGACGCCGTCCGAGCCCGGGAGCGGATCTCGGGCGGAGGGGTCCGTTCTGAATCTCGATCGTCTCTCGCTGTCGTTCGGCGGCCTGCAAGCGCTGTCTGACCTGGACCTGCAGGTTAGCGACCGGGAGATCGTCAGCGTCATCGGGCCTAACGGCGCCGGCAAGACGACGGTCTTCAACGTGATCACGGGCGTGTACCAGCCAGGTTCCGGGGATGTCCGTTTTGCAGGGCAGTCCATCGCCGGCCGGCCGCCGCACAGCATCGCCCGGCTGGGGATCGCGCGCACCTTCCAGAGCCTGCGGCTGTTCCAGAACATGTCGGTGATCGAGAACGTGATGGCCGCGACGTACGGGGCCACCAAGGCGATGCCGTGGGAGTCGATCCTGCGCCTGCCCCGGGCCCGGCGCGAGGAACGCGAGGTGCGGGCGCTGGCCGAGGACGTACTGTCGTTCTTCGGCCAGCGGCTCGCCGGGTACCGCTGGGACCAGCCTGCGTACTCGCTGTCGTATGCCAACCGGCGGCGGCTGGAGATCGCCCGCGCGCTCGCCGTGCGGCCCAGGCTGCTGCTGCTCGACGAGCCCGCCGCCGGGATGAATCCCGCCGAGACCCATGAGATCACCGAGCTGATCGGGCGGCTGCGTGACGAGCGGGACGTCGCGATCCTGGTGATCGAGCACGACATGCACGTGGTCGCGGGCTGCTCGGACCGCGTGGTCGCGCTCGACCACGGCGTCAAGATCGCCGAGGGCGGCTTCGACCAGGTGGCGAGCCATCCCGCCGTCGTGGAGGCGTACATGGGCCACGATCCCGAGGCCCTGGCGGACGCGGAATGAGCCGCAGATGAGCACCGCGCTGCTGAGCCTTGAGAACGTCACGACCTACTACGCCGAGATGCGGATCCTCGAGGGAGTCACGCTGCAGGTCGGCGAGGGCGAGCTTGTCTGCCTGCTCGGCGGGAACGCCTCCGGCAAGTCAACGACGCTGAAGACGATCCTCGGGATCGTGCGGCCCCGCTCCGGGCGGGTGCTGCTGGACGGCGAGGACGTGACCGGCTGGCCCGTGCCGCAGCGGATCGCGCGCGGGATCGCGATCGTGCCCGAGAACCGCCGGCTCTTCGGGCAGATGACCGTGCGGGAGAACCTCGAGCTCGGCGCGGTGCTGCGCGGCGGCGAGAAGCTCGACGGCGACTTCGAGCGGGTGTACGCCCTGTTCCCGCGCCTGTATGAGCGCCGCCAGCAGCTCGCGGGCACGCTCTCCGGCGGCGAGCAGCAGATGGTGGCGATGGGCCGCGCGCTCATGTCGCGCCCGCGCCTGCTGCTGATGGACGAGCCGTCGATGGGCCTGTCGCCCGCGCTGGTGCAGCAGAACTTCCGCATCATCAAGGAGATCCACTTGTCCGGCGTGGCGGTTCTGGTCGTCGAGCAGAACGCGACGATGGCGCTGTCGATCGCCGACCGCGGCTACGTCCTGTCCACGGGGGAGATAGTGCTTCAGGGTCCCGCGTCCGAGCTGCTGCGCAGCGAGGACCTGAAGCGCGCGTACCTGGGCCGGTGACAGGCGGTGCGCGGCGCCCGCGGGCGAGCCCTCCCGGGCCCGCTCGCGGCGGGTCGGCATCGAATCACTGGTAGGAGATCATCACAGGCTGCGGTGTTCTCGCCATCGTCTGCGACGGGTTAAGCATCGGCTGATCCTTGACCAGGAAGTCCTTCCACCCGAAGGACACTCCTGGCGGCGTGGCGGAGGTGACGGCATCCCACGTCTGCTGCTTCATGGCCGGGGTGCCCTGCCCGTCCATGTCCATGACGATGGCCAGATCGTCGTTGCGGGTGTCGATGCGCTGCTGGTCACCGATCTCCCCGAGCTTGAACTCGTGCAGAACCAGGAGTTTCTGAGGAAGGCGATACTGTGCCGTGAGGCGGGCCAGCCAGCTGACGACGCTGTTGACCTCGGTGATGCTCACGCCGCCGATCTGCTGCAGCGGCAGCTGCCCCGGCTGCAGCTTCCATTCGGGGTCAAGGGCCAGGCCGACGTTCGGCAGCCGCAGCAGCGACTGATATACGTTGGCCTGCGCGAGAAGGCTGGCCCGGCCAGGCTGCAGGTCGAGGATCACGTACATTCCGGCCGCGGTCGCTGCCTGCACCCAGGGGCCGAGAGAGGCGACGGGAGTCTCATACGAATAGCTCCCGCCGGTCCCCGGAGCCGCCGTGGCGACGGTAGCGATGATCTCGAACGCCGGCATGACGGGCGCGGTGCTCAGCGCCCGGTAAGACGCGGCCAGCCGCCTGGCCCGGGCGACGCTGGCGCTCACGCCCTGCTGGCCCAGGGCCCCGAGCGACGGAACTCCCGGGTGCCCGTAGAGCGCGACGAGCCGGTGCGTGGGCACGATAACCCGCCCGCCGCCTGGCAACTGGGCTCCGCTCATGACGACCGCCAGCCGGGACACCAGTCGGCTCGCCGGCCCGAAACCGCTCCCTACCGCTATGACCTGCCGCGGCCTGGCGGCAGAGAGTGCGGCGATGGCCGCCGGATCGGCTAGCGGGTCATAACCCTGTACCGCGACCACCTCGGCTCCGGCCGCCTCCGCGGTTGCCGCTGCCGCCATGGCATCGGGAGACTGGCCCTTGGACACCAGGACGACCACGTGACGCAGCGGCCTGGGCTGAGACATCGCGGCCAGCCCGGCCGGGTCGGTGGTCACCTGCGCCTGGGGCAGTTCGGCCGAGAGCTCATCGGTCGTCAGCCCGACGGCGAGCACTCTGCGAGGATGCAAATCGTTGATCTCCCGCAGCGCCACGGCGACCGCAGATGCGGCCAGCCTGACTTGCCGCGCGCGTGCCACGCCGCTGCCGGAGGACACGGTGCTGGCCGCGATGGTAGACGGCGGCGAGGACAGGAGCAACGGCGTATGCGCCTGCTCGGCCAGGGGGACGGCGGCAGCTACATCGGCCGGGCGGTCCGCGTTCGCGACCACCACGGCTGGCGCACACCCGAACAGCGCCCTGGCCACGCCCGCAGCAACGGCGACAGGCGCACCGGACAGCACGGAGGTCCCCGAGGCCGGATGGCGCGTACATGCCGAGAGCGCGGCTGCCCGGCGCATAGACCCTACAATGGCGTAGGACGTGGCGCCGACGACGACGGACAAAGAAATCACCAGTGTGATTCTAGCCCAGCGCCGGATTGGCCGCCCGAATCGATTGCTCCATAGTCCCAGCATGCGGTGTTCCCCCTGGCGCGATGCGAACCATTTGCCAGCATTGGCTCCCCGATTGGCTGGCCAAAAAGCTTTCTTCCCTTCCGCTGCCGAGGCCACACACCCTGCCGGAAGTGACACGATAAACATTTGCCCAAGGGCACGCAATACAGCAGCCGATAGCTGGCGGTATAGAAGCCTTACAGGGCCGAGGTCTTGATTGGTCTCAGCATGTGCGGATTTGGCGTCCGGCCAGCGCGGCCAGCTATTCGACTGGCCGACTTCCGGACTGCCGGAAAGGCTGCCCGAGCATCGTACCCGGAACTACCCGCCGTTCGAGGACGGGAAATGACGCTGAGATCAGTCCAGAAAGAACTGGCGCCGGAAGCCGATCAGCTGTCTGCTCCGTCGCGGCGTAGGCCTTCCTCCGCGTACTCGGCCAGCAGGTCGCTAACCGACAGGCCACGCCGCTCGGCCCGGGCGGCGAGCCGCTCGGCCAGCACGGCCGGCATGATCACCGTGCGACGGACGCAATCGTCGCTCTCCCAGGCGTCGCCGGGCGTCTCAGACAAGGGCCCTCCTCTCGGACGTTATGCTCGCCGATTCCCCGGGCGTGACATAACGGCGCAGGATCCGATCACTCAGCAGGCCCAGGCAGCTCAGATTCGGAAAGCCCGGGCCCTGAGCCAGCCCGGCCATCAGCGGCAGGTGGAGCGGCGGGCTGAGGCCCGCGACAGACAGGTCGAGCTCGATCCGGCGTTCGAGTACGGCGCCCGCGAGCCCGGTCTCGAGCCGGCGGCGGGCCTCGCCCCCGAGCAACCGCTCGAACCAGCGGGCGTCGAAGCCGATGGCCACGACCACGAGGTCGTAGGCGACGCGCTCGCGCTCGCTGCCGTACTCGACCGTGACGACAACCTGGCTTTCTCCGGCCTCGATCGCCACGGCCCGCCCGGCGAGCGTGCGAAAGCCGCGTGACTGGTTGAGGATCGCCTCGGCCTGCGGCGAGAAGACGCCGCGGTCGGTGCGCTCGAGGAACTCGCGCCGGTGTGATTCCGCCAGCCCCGGCCAGTCCCCGGGGTCGGAGTAGAAGCGGTTCTCGTCGTAGCTCTCCCCGCGCGAGTAGAGGACCCCGCGGCTGGTCAGGACGTCGATCGAGGAGCGCTGCGGTGACTTCTTCAGCAGGCTGATGACGACCGAGGCCGCGGTCTCGCCGCTGCCGATCACGCACACGTTCTGGGCTACCTGCTTCGCGAACGCTCGCTCGGCCAGCCAGTAGTTGCGCCCGTCCAGCACCCGCGGGTGCTGCCGCGGCTGGCCCGCGACGGTGATAGGCGGGCCCGCTCCGGTGAACACGACGCCGTCAGCCGGGATCGCGTCGCCCGACTTGAGCGCCAGGAGCCACTGACCGTCGTTGACGTCGAGCCCGACTACCTCGCCGGCGACGATCTCGGCCCCGGCCCGGTCGGCCACTTCACGCAGGTAGGAACTCCACTGCCGGTGCGTCGGGCGCAACCGGCCGCGATCGACCCAGTCGGCGTACGCGCAGCGGGAGATCAGATGCCGCTGCCAGCTGTAGTCCGCCATCGCCGCGGTGACCGCAGACGAGGCCGCCCCCCAGCTGTCGGCGTACGGGAAGCCGATGTCCTTTTCCGGTGGCGTGCCCAGGGGCTGCAGCCCGCTGGTATAGCCCTGCCGCCCGCTCCAGTTCCCCGCCACCGTGGCCCGGTCGACGAGCACGACCCGCGGCGCATCGAGGCCGGCCGCCGCCAGAGCCCGCGCCTTGGCGGCGATCGCGATTCCCTTCGGCCCCGCGCCTACAACAGCTAACGTCGGCATGATGGCGAGGATAACCTCGCGCCGGGCCTGCTACGCCTGCGGCGCCAGAGAGTCGGGCTCCTGCGCCTCGTACTCCGATGCGAACAGGTACATGACCGCCAGGCTGCGGTAGGG